>Ga0126337_10003323_pt1 | contig 10489 bp, 6 predicted proteins | sample DipCmetagenome_FD_92527 | JGI IMG/M metagenome (GOLD analysis project Ga0126337, IMG submission 92527) | Coral microbial communities from La Bocana,Puerto Morelos, Mexico - Diploria C A metagenome | ecosystem: Host-associated > Invertebrates > Cnidaria > Coral | place: La Bocana,Puerto Morelos... | reverse complement strand
GAGTCGATGACGGCCTTTTTGAGAAGGGAATCCTGGAAAATAAAGTGCCAGAAAAATTCAACTTTATGCTTGAAGAGCTTTATGATTTGAAGAGAACGATGACAACGTAGGTGAGAGTATCTTTGAAACTGCTCATGGTAGATCTCCATGACTTTCTCTCTTAATTTATAATATCATAAACCCAACCTGATCAACCTTAGATATGCGAGCCTTGAACGAAACATCTCTTTTAGTAAGATTGATTGCACAACTTTCCAGTTTTGAAAAACTCATTACGTGTCATTTACTTTCCTTTTTGCACTAGCACCTGATGCATGATATCCTAAATCTTTATTACAAGGCTACACATGCTCAGCGAGTTAAATATTAGACAAAAAGGTAGAATCACCTTGTGTTCGCCTCTCCGTTAAATGTTTACTTTACATTTCTTGTAAGCCGGATTAGCCCTTGTAGACAGCGGTATTCTTGGTTTTCATTTGTAACTCTATCAAGAGTAAACTCGCTCTCATTACCTGTACAGTCCCCTGGATGATACAGAGTGAAGTTAGCTTTTAGGTGGCACATTTCTCGCTGGAATACACAATGGTTGTCATATGTGGTTCCATTTGAGGAACATACGGGCTCTTCGTATGATGGACAGTTATCCACACAAATACACCGTGCATCCCTGGGTCCAAAAGCCTTGCAAACAGCGAAGTAGTTACAGGAGACGTTGATACATGGATCAAGATCTATGAAAACATATATACAGAATCTGTAATTTCTTGGTTTGCTGACCGGTTGTCTTTAATTTAAATTATAATTTAGATGACCCCTTAGCAGTCCTTCAGTCTCAGAGCAACAACCTCCTTAAAAAGACAACGTTTTTGGAAAGTATGTAACAGTTGAATTATTGCTTTTCGCATATATTTCTCCCACATTAAGCAATATATTTACCTCCAATAACTGCGTAATCAACAGTAACGGGATCATGCTGACTTTCCATTCCTGCCAAGTCTTTTACGCACACACGAAAAGATGAAGTCGTTATTGCCTGTTGATAAACAAGCAACTCATATTGATAACCTAGTAACTCATACCAACTAAACTTTCCCCCAAAAAATTAGTGATGATTGCTGTCTACTTCAATGTATTAGTATTCGATTTGGCAACAGCTAGACGAGCGACATGTCATAAAACACAACAAACGTTATCTAATTTTAATCAGTTTCTTGTTTTGCTGTCAGCTATTGTTTAGTTGCGAGAATCTGCGAGTTTCAAGGCTCTTATTTTCTAATAGCATGTACATACAATAAAATATAAAAGAAGACGTGACAACTTTTTAACTCTTCCAAAAATTAATTTCCAGCGGCCAGTTACCAGCATCACATGTTCGGTCATCAGTGGACGCCAATCTCATTGAAGAGTAGTATTTTTTATGATCTTTCGTTGAAACGGCTTTGTATCCATATCCTGGTTCGTGATAACAAAGGTCACTTCGTTTAGATAGGTAATTGTATACTACGGAATTGACAACTCACCTCAATCCACGTGTTAAGGACATTGTTCTCTGGCTTGATAGAATGCACATTATTGCTATCATAAAGATGGTTAGCTGTGACTATGACAACTGGGGGTTCATAAAAATCTTCAGTAAAATTATGTACCTGTCAAAAAAAAAAAAGAATTGATGTCAGAGATGGCACTGGACAAGTTCAAACTGTTTACCATGTCCAACAAGTTGGTCTTTAAACTTGTCTGTAGCTTTGAGAAAAAAAAAGTAGCCTTACCTTACAAAAGGCGAAATTATCTTGTTCAAGAGGAGCACCACCATTTTCAAATTGAAGTTTTCCTTGGAATGTAAGTTGAACGTCTCCCTGAGTGAATGCCAGCCAGTCCTGAAAAAGAAAATTGAGTTCGTATGTTATAGATCACTAAAGTGGAAAAACTGACGTAGAGACAATAAAAGCAAACCTTGTTCAAAATTGTACAAATATTATTAGAAATGAACTGTAAGATTAAGCGTCTTTGATACAGGGGATTTAAATCCTGGAACAAGAACAGGTATCCAAAGCATATATATTATTAATTAACAAAATACTGAAAATCAAAAATTAATGTCACGTTTTGTAGAATTCCAGGTTTATTTTGGCACAACGGACAAACCTACAAGTTTTTTCAAAATTGTCCATGATATATTTTTCCAGAATGACTCATTTTCCTTTCCTTAAGCTCTCGCAACTTTCTAATAATCAAACTATCTCGGATTAACTTACCACTTTCAAATTCTGATGCTTGCCGTCAAATGTTTTTACTTCTCGGAGACAGATTCTGAAATAATCTTCCTTCAGCTCTTCGATCCAGATATTCAAGGCGTCCTGTGGCCTGTTGCTGACAGTGTGACGTACTGTGGCGAGAACATTTGGGACAGAAGAAAAGCGCTGTGAAGGAAAGAAAAATTAATTTGCAAAGAGTTCTCACATAGCCTGCAAAAAACGTTCTTAGCAAGGAATAGGATTAACTGTCACGCTATCAAAGCTGCGAAAAGTTAAATTGTGTGACATTAAAATCAGTAGACATTTGGGTTCAAAGCAATAATTGCGAAATTCGACACATTTTTCCTGTTTAATTCCACCATTCTTGTTTCATGCTTTAACCTCTCTTGCTTTAACCTCCTGACCCTATTACAGAAAAGAAAACTAATAACCTAATTTTTTTCTTTCCTAAACAGCTATCCCCTGTCTCTTTGACAAATGAAGTCCAGCAAATGCTGGACACGATAACGCGATATCTGACTGATAAACATGAGCCGATTTCATTTACCTAAAGTAAGAAACATGGTAATCACGTCGCAGCTTAGAAAACAACTTATCAAATCATGTGAGACGGATTTACAGTCCTGTTTAGACACAACTGATTCGTGAATGACAACCACATCACTCATTCCCCCGTTTGAAACCCGCCACTCGTCTTATAATAATCTCAAGCTTTTAAGGATCTTAAAAGTACCAAAAAATACTATAAATTTATCAATTTAGCTCTTTCCTTCAGACTCTTCTCTCAGAAATTTTGTGTTTTGTTCTTTAAAGTTTCAAATGCATTGGTAAATAAATTAATCTGCTGATTAAATTTCTCGGAAGTAAAAAAAAATACAAAAAGAAACTATAAATCTGTGCATTACATTACTTTGAGGTATTTTTTAACTGTAAAATGCCTTTTTTAAGAACAAGAAAGTAAGCGTCCATACCTGAGCAAAGTTAACTCTTTCACATTTTGTACCACTGGTGAATGTATTAAAGGCGGCGGCACCGTCCAACATTCCAGAGGGTGTGCCCCGAAACGCGATCCAGTTCACGATAGAGGATCCATTTGTACCAAGACCCGATTCCAACAAACATACGCGAAAACTGCTCTGAGTCACGTCTGATGTCCATACAACTGCTGAATCATGCACACTGACAGATTCTTTTCCGTGGCTGATCGATGCAAGGACACGTACATTTCTAGAGCTAGAAAATGAACGAGGGTAATTCACGGTTGTGCAATAAAGGAAGTCTCCATATGTCACCGTGAAGTTAACCTTCCCATTTTGGACCAGATTTTGTCCTAAAATGAAATAGAAAACCTTAATAGTAACCTCAAATGTACGCCGGAGTTAAGCATACTATTTAAGATGAGGCGTAGGTTAAAATAAAGTTAACGTGAATGTAGTCATTGGTTTCAAACAGACAGTATCAGTTGTTTTTGGTCCAAAATATGCACTTGATCACATTGACTCTCGTTCTAATCCGCGTTGCTTTCATTTCTACTCCACCAGAAGTACAAAAGAAAAGCGTTGTTTAGAATAAAGATCATAGTCTTACCTTCAGCTAAGACCGAGAGTTTGCACAAAACCAAAAGTACAGCCAATAGTTGAGCACCTTGGAAGAACCTCATTTTGCAGAGAGAATGCACACTGCGGCCACAAGAGTTCCAACTTGAGTGCATCAAGTAACTTTCATACTTTTGATTAATGGTTCTGAGCGACTTGCCCTATAAACCTCTCTAAAAGAAGTGACCAAAAAGAATATTCTCTTCGATTCTCTCCGGAAAGGACCTAGGGAGAATATATACTTCCAACGAAATCAGATAGCGAAGAAAGAGTATCAACAAATATTGAACAGTTTTCACGTGGCATTGAGAATATCAGATTTGATCGACCCAGTCACGTGGGAATACCAAGGCTAAGTTATCAAAATTATGAAGGGAACGGGCCTAAGCATATATTCTAAATTTAGAAATAACGCCACGTTTTTGTCAGAACATAACACCCATCACATGTCAGATTTAGTCAGTTTGTAAGGCGGAAGTCTTTCAGAAATTCACTAGACGCGCTAAGATGACGCAATTTTTCATATGCACCCTCTTGTTAAGGCTGGTAATAGGTAGATTCTATTTTTTCGCTACTTGTACGGGTTCGGATATGTCAGTTCGTCGTTACAAACTGATGTACTGTTTTATGGTTCACTTGGCAGGATCAACACGTTTGACCTCACCGAGGATTGATCTGCATCACTTCTGAGCAATGTCGCCATTCTTTCCTCTTAATCTTCAGAATCTTATCTTCATTAATATTAATCTCTTTTGTTTTTGAGAATCATGGTCTTACGAACGTCTCAAATACTGTTTTATTTGGCCAGCTAATATATAGTAACAACAAACCAGTGCAAAGTTGATTGTCACGATTTGAACAAACACACGTTTACGTCCGTACTTCTGTTCTCAAGTTGTCACAATTTAAAATTATGCAACGATCGATTGAGCAATGAAGACCACACGTTCTACAATAAATGCCGAGGATTCGTTTTGAAGGATCAAGAACTGAAATAGGTCACTTAGTCGCACTTTATTAATTCAAACAATGTAGGGCCATTGCCAGTCTTGTAGACTTGCTTTAGTTTAAAAGCCACTCTAGTGCACAACCAGTCAATCAAATGCAACCATTCACTCTTCGTTCGAAAATTCCCCATCTTGCAAAGCGTCATGATATGAATACCTCGAAAACCCGGATGTATACCTGTTCTAGCAACATTGTGGTCTGTATCACCAGCTGCTGGATTGCAGCTGTTCACGATAATAAACTTCCCTTCTTTTGTAAGAACGTGACGGCAGGTTTCTAAAACTCTGACCATCTGTTCTTGAGTAAAAATGACGAATAAATTCTTCACAATTATTGTGTCTACTTGTTTGGTCTGCGGTGCATCTTTAAGGATGTTACCACAGATCAAAGTCACTCTACTTGCAGATATGTTTTCTTTGGCAAAGAATCCCTTAGCACGTTCAATTACATCCGGAAAGTCAAACAATATCCCGTGCGTGTGATCACATCCCGGATGTTTGAGGATGCGCGAGAGGAACTGACCCTCTCCTCCCCCGATGTCCATGATGCGTTTACACTTGTCCCAGGGGTACACAGTAAACACGCTTGGCTGAGCATTGTGTAACTCTAGCTGAGACAACATGTTCATGGCTCGATCATAATTATTGGCAAATTGGCGCCTCCTTTCCTTTGTGCCCATTCCAGAAGCCAAATCTCCTGGCTTCGTTTTGTCAGTTGAATACTCCAGTTCTTCAACTTTGTACATGTAATCGTAGATATTCATACCATGAGCGAGCTCAAACGCTGTATCTCCACCATGCTTGATCGCTTCTGGAAGACCCAACATGGAAGTCCAAACTTCATCGCTTCCATAATAGCTAACCATGTGCCCAAGGCTGGGTCCTTTGTCCCTCCTAAGCAACTCCATTGCCCTATTGGCCTGAAAACGTTTCTCACGCAATTCTTCTCCGATTCCCCATTGAGCCATGGTTCTCATGACCTTGTAGATCTTTTCATCTGTGCGGCAGCCCGTTCTTTCAGCGATCTCTTGAATGCTGACTGGAGAGCAAGAGTTACACAACAGTTCTGGTACTCCTAAAGACACCAAAACACTTAAGCAACGACTCTTCCATACTCCAGAGAACATCGATGAAATGAGTCTTTCCTCGCTGAAGGCTCCTTCAGCCATGTTTACTGAGTAGATATTCAGTTAACACGTCACACAACAGGCGCCTTTCTTTGGAGTAAACGCTCCACGTGACGCTCATGTAACGAAATCTATACCGTTTTGTGAAATCCAAGATGCCGTGATATATTAAAATGTTCTAGTGCGTTTTCTCAGAACACGCTGAAGCAGAATTTCGATTTCAGTGAACTGAAAAACTACAGAACAAAACAGACATTTCGTCTGATGCCATAATGTAGGGTGATATTTAGAATGTGTTAGAATGCTGCTTTTACATCCCACCAATATAAACAGATCCCGCTAAACATTAGGTTCCACATCCCGTATCCCGAAGATTGCATACTAGCGAGGGGGTGTTTATTTTGGCAATTGGTTTGAACCCAGGTGTATCAGTAGTTGTATACGAACAACTGGTGTTTATCTTGTTCTTACGAGACATCCAACGCCACTTACAGTTGATGATCCTGTCTCATTTGAACTCTTTACCAGATGCCAATCCAGTTGTAAAAAACAGGGAAACCTAGGGAAGCCTTAATCAAACACCAATTGAAGCACTAAATTAGGCTTAAGAGTAGTAGCAAATTCACATCAAGCAGTTTTAAGTTCAAAATAACGCCAACTGCTTCCAGCGAACAGAGAGTAAGCAAACACGCAAATAGCACAATTAGGAAATGCACAAACGTCTTTATTATAATCGAGTTTATTAGGCACAAAAAGTAGAGGATACAACTTGACCTCTTTCGGTCGAACAACAGCACCTTTTACAACAGTTTTCCTAGTCACAGGCCTGTGTTTTGTTTTCTTACAACATGATAATTTGGTTGGTTCCCTTAATTGAAGGTAATGCCTTGACCTACACGAAATGAGGCCGATAACGCACTGTTTGTGTTGTCTGTGTGAATTCGCACATCTGGTAAACAACCCACGTTTTTAACGGTCATCAGATGACAGTAACCGAGTGCTAGGTATAGTACCAGGGGTATAGTGCTGTACCAATAGGACGTCACGCAATGCCTTGGGTAAAGTCAGACTACGGTATTCTTTGACTTTACTTTGGTGAAGACGTTTTACAGGGACACAGCTGCCAAGGGTTCACGACACTTTCTGTGACGTTCCCAAGTCAACACTGACTTAGCGTAGAGCCACTGTTATGTAGACAATCTCATGAATCGAATTTTTCTCTACAGATGTTCTTGCCATGCTCGTCGTACTCGGCTTTGGTCACGCACATCTTGTTAACAAACACGTCTGTCTTTGACAGAGCACATCCGCCCTCCCACGCATGTGTTACAGGCCTGAAAAGGAGATCATGAACAGATTTTTTTTTTAGCTTGGGAAGTTTGTTTTCCAACTTCAGACCATATGATATTCTCTAGAGAATTGTTCTTTTTTCCTTCTCAAACTCATTAATAATTCATCAAGTTAAAACAAAGGAAATCACAACCATGAAGGAGGTTTGGATACCCGTCTAATTAGCATAGATTTTAACGATTTCACTTCTCCGTTTACTCCTTAGTTTTTGTTTCGACTGAAAAGATATATCAAATACTCAAGACCGTGTTTCATCGGCTATCCAAACACCTCGAATTTCGTCAAAAATACTCTGCTGCACGTTGTATTTTCAACTATCTTCTCGGTATTTGGATATCCCGATGAAACACTGTCACTCGTGTTTGATATATTACTTTTAAAATGGAAATTTGAAAGCAAGAATTCTCAAGAATACCGTCACATGATTTGAAATGGGTGCAACAAACAGCCCAAGCTAAACAGGTCTATTAGTCAAAAAGTAGGAAGCAGAAAGAAGCTCAAAAAAGCATGTCAAAGTTAGACGCAGGTGAAACTCATAACGTTTCCTTCAATTGTTCAAAAGTGCTGTGTAAGTAACTGAGTTTAGTCGACTGTGCTTTTTGGTTTCACTTCATCAGAGGGGAACTAAAAGACAAATGAATCCCATCCACCTTGCCCAGATTCAATGAGGAATTCACGAATATCATTGAAATAGACTGGAGGAGTTATCTTTATGAAAACAGTCCAGCTTGTAACAACCATGCTACCAGCACAGTAGACAACTTAGTACCTTATATGATTCAGTATATATGATGCACCGTGACTGTCTGTTTATGAATTATGTACGTTTATACAACAATTGAATGTAACTTCAAATCAATGACAATTAATAATATACCAAGGAAAAATAACATGGCAGAATTCGTACCTTGATGGGCAATACACTGCCACGTCTAGATCACAAGGAGCGAGAGATCGGACTTCGGAGAAACTAAATAAAGGCAAGAAATTCAAAAACGAATTAACATAACTCCCATAAGATATCATGCGAATAGAAGCTATAACATATTATAGCTATAACAGAAGCTATTCATAACAGAAGTCAGAAGCTTGGGCTTATTACTGACGAGCTAAATTCTGTTCATACAAGTTTTAACGTCACATGCTAGCCATGGCATGCATCGCAAAAATGCCTGAATTTGGCGATATGTTTTGCAAGAAGTACCATGGGTATGTTAGTGTAATCTTTAGTTTACAACGTTACAGTACATCCTCAAAGATAAAATAAATATGTACACAAACGCTGATCCATCTGATTCAATAACTGCATGACTGCTGCAGTAAAACTTTATGTTCAACTTTAGCTCAGTACAAATTATTCGCGGGCTTATAAATGTTACTTATTTACTGAAGTATACCTGTAGGTCTACGTTTACTTTAATTCATAGGAAACAATTTTTTTTTTTTTAACTTAAACCGTAAATTGTATAACTTTGCGTTATATCAATTTCAATTATTGTTAATTACATCAAAAGAAAGAGAAAATTAAAACTCTTTTACGTAGGCATCAAAGTGATGTCCTTACACTCGTTGTTTCATCCCAGGTAAGAGAGAACACCCTCCAGTTAACAGTATGTTTATGTAACAGTGCGGCTGCATTTCTGAAAACCAAGAGAGAGAATGCTAAGTGTAAGAAACACAAAACTAAAAAAACATGAAGGTGCAGAATCTGATGAGCCACACTTGGTTCTTGTGCAGAATCTGATGAGCCACACTTGGATCTTGTGCAGAATCTGATGAGCCACACTTGGCTCTTGTGCAGAATCTGATGAGCCACACTTGGCTCTTGTGCAGAATTTACCTTTCTTTACCTTTGCATCCCCCAACTTACACACTCTTTGCACATTTCCTCCATATCTTGTAGAGTTCAATGACTCACCTACTGGTAACTGTTCTATAGCATGAGTAATTGACTCTGGTATTCCCATTTCTTGGATTCCTAAAGCAGATGAATTAAAGCACAAATGTCACGAAATTGCCAAACTTTTATTTATTTATTTATTACCGTTTTCTCCAAATAAATAATGACATAACAATGAGATAATAATGAAACACCCAAAAAGCACATCAGGCACCATACGAGGGTTGTTCCCCAGTGAAACTAAACTAAATCTAATATTACAATTCTAATTCCATTATAAACTGGTGTTAGGTATAACTATGTATTTATTATTAAATTATTATCAAAATATTGTTTATGGTACTATAGTAACAGTTTTTAATTCTTTCTTCCAGTCACTTATCGTTTTTCAGTTAGCTCAGTACAGCAGGATTAGAGGTTAAGCAAAGTTCTAATCCTCTACTTTAGAAAAGGGATTGCAACTACAGTGCTGTTTTAAGTTACTCTTGTAGATAACTAAATGCCAAACAGAACTCACAAAATTCATGTTAAATACTACGAAACATAGAAGTCCAGTTCAGTGCTAACGTAATCTTAAGGTGACCAATTGTACATGTAACTGGCTGATGGACATTTTGAGTTACCTTACCTATATCAGATGGGTGAAATAACAATTCAGGGACAGCGAATCTTTCATTGTTCATTCTTAAGATCTAAAAATTTAAACACCATATTCACTTGAAATAGCTTTTAATGACCCATAAATGCATGCAAAGTTACATTTGTTCTTCCTTGTATTTACATACACTACGTCGAAATATACAATGTAACCATTAGCTTGGAACAACAATAATACATCAATAAATGACCATCTGTGATCAGTTTTATTTTTCACTAACCATATTATTATTATTAGCTCTGCAGTTATGTACACTAACTGCTATCTAGGCTCATAAAGCCTTTACATGGTACGGTCAATATTACAAATACAGTCTATTAGGCGTCAATGGAAAAATAAAGCCCACAACTTCTGGTAACCGAAGGCAAAATGTTAATTGAAAACTTTCTTTTCAGACTCATTTGCCAATTTCTGAAAAAGAAGAAAACTGGGGCAAGCCTTGTGATGCAGTAGGGACTTTAAGCAACGACAATTGGGGACGGCGACGGGAACGCCAGAAGATCAGGGAAAAGCCAAAAGGTCCACTGCGCATGACTGGCGGTAAACAGGTTGACGTTCTGCGTTCGGGCCCGACGTGATGGAAGCTCATTTCGCGTT
>Ga0126337_10003320_pt1 | contig 10490 bp, 7 predicted proteins | sample DipCmetagenome_FD_92527 | JGI IMG/M metagenome (GOLD analysis project Ga0126337, IMG submission 92527) | Coral microbial communities from La Bocana,Puerto Morelos, Mexico - Diploria C A metagenome | ecosystem: Host-associated > Invertebrates > Cnidaria > Coral | place: La Bocana,Puerto Morelos... | reverse complement strand
TTTGAGTTCGAACGATGGGGAATTTGATATGATCAGGTCCGACTATAGTAGCAAACTCAAAGAGGCTTACTGTTGCATGTATTAAAAAGTACCTCAAGTAGTTGTTCATCAGCTTTACATTCACACAAGTGCATAATCTTCTCCTGTAACTGCCTCACTATGGACGCTGTTGCATCACGGATATCCTTGCTGATTGGCTGTCCTAGAAGAACTCCCTTCCATCTCCCCAGCCACGATGATTCAAGCTTTGCCAAAAGGTTCTAAAAGATAATTTTCAGGTTGTTTGAGAAGAATTGCAGCCACTTGCATTGATTTAACTAGACACTTGCATTAATAAAGATCTACCAAATCAGCATACTCCCCACACAGAACAACAGAATTCTTATACCTCAAATCTCACTAAAAATGATGTGATTATTAGGTTTCAACCATTTCAACTTTCCTATTTTTCAAGCATCTTAATTGTTTAAACCACTCTCCATTGCCCTTAGTGCTTTCTAAATCAAATTCTAAGTACTTTATATATTAGGTTAAGTGTGCATACAAACCAAGGGGCCCTTCAGGCTGGAGCTTATCGCGGTTTCTGTAGCATAACGCAACTAGCAATATTTCCACTTCCCCTGGACGCGATGCCAGTCCATCGCAGGGATACCCCCAGCATTAAATTTGCTGGTACCAATTTATGCACCTCAGTGAACAGGCGTCATGAGAGTATAAAGTGTCTTGCTCAAGAACACAACGCAGTGTTCCTAGCCAGGGCTCTAAACCAGACTGCTTGATCTAGACACAAGTGCACTAACCCTGAGGCCATTGTGCCTCCCACCTCTCACCTCATGTAATAAAACCCAAACGTCTTTTGAGCTGTGTTTTTGTGTTTTTGTGTGCTTTTCTGTGTTTTTGTGTTTCATTGTGTTGTTGTTAATTGGCCGCAGGTCCACATCAGCTTCATGCTGCCCTTATATATAAACCTGCATAAACAAATAAATAACTGAACTAAACTGAACTGAACTGTATTGTTCACCTTCATTCTGACATCGAGGCTCGTTCTCAGTGCCCACCACTCTGACGTGTTGTTAATGCTCATGCTTTTAACACTGTCACTCATAATGTCAGTGAACTCCTCCATCACACTGTACTGAAACAGCTTGGTCAGATCCATGACAACCTCATCTGACTGCACACAATAAAACAATTATAGTAATATTTCAGTGCTGACAAATATAGCACTAATGTACATAATTATTATGATAGGAAATACTTCTAAACATGACATAAACTCCACAAACAAAGACAGTGTGATTGTTCTATATTCATATTTTACTTGCTTAAAATTGTATCTACCTTTTATGATCAAACTATGTTGATATGGACAATATGCATCCCCATTTGTTCACATGACAATAATTAATTAAACAATAAGTGACATACATCATTCTCTTTGTCCTCTTCCTCTCCTGATGTTGTGTTGATCTTGACCAGCACAGGATCAAACCCAGCTCTTACCCTGGAAATAATCAGTTCTCTAACTTGATTTCCTGGTGTTGTGAAGGTTTGCAAAGTACATACAGTCCAATCTATAAATTAATTAAATTAACAACATAATTAAAAAAGATTTAATGTTGCACTGTGAATTTCATAACTTATTAATAGCACACTGTTTAGTCTAAGAACACAGTAAGCCTGCATGCCAGTAAGCCTGAATAACGTTACATGAAAAGGTCTCCCAACACACTTTCATTTGAGTCAGGCTTTGAAATATCTTAATCCTTTAAAAATAACAGATCATGCGGACTAAACGCATCTGTAACAGACACTGTCGGTAACTTCATCAACATTTGAATCATCGACAATCAGATTAATACTCAGTCAACACTTGATTGGCATCTTGATTGACAATCAATCAACAGTCAGTCAATAGTCCACTAAGGGAGACTGACTTATATGCATCAATTGAAAATTAGTTGACTGTTGAGCGACTGTTGGCCGAGATGTCAATTGAGTGTCAACCAAGGTGTCAATGCCCAGAGTGTCAATCAAGGGTTTATCAAGGGTAGCTTGACTGCAGATGCTTTTATAGACTTTCTCAAACTCCGTTTTTGTGGGAGTCAGTCGCTCGTTTGTCTCTCTTCGGCGCGCACAAAAAGACGACTTGTGGGCAAGTCTAATGCTTTTAGTAAAAAATAACTTCCATGTACCTTTTGGCATGTTTTGTAGTAGAGAAATTTCTTCAGCAGAAAATGGGGATGATGATTGGCCAGTGCAACTGGTATACAAGTTGAACTTCATGACATTTCGAGTCTTGACCAGTTGTGCTAATTTGCATTGTGCTGCAGATAAAGTGCTATCAAAGGACACGCAAGGCAGATCTTCTGCAACTTGGGTCACATGTCCTTGAAGTTCCTGGAGAAGAACGAACACACATAAACAAAACAGACAAACACTTGTAACCAGTCAAGTCAAAAAAAGTTCCTGGACAGAGAAACATAACACAGGATGTTCAAATGATATCTCAAAGGTGGTGTTTAAATATCTTACCTAGAATCTCACAATAATGATTATTGTATTTTTCTATTTTCTCCTTTGTTTTAGTTTTAATTGAAAGATATATCATACACTCAAGACTGTGTTTTATCACACTTCCAACATCTGGAAGTTGATAAAAAATTCTGAACTATGCATCATATTTTCAACTCTCTTTTTGGTGTTTGGAAATGTGGTCTAACATAATCTCTTGCTTTTGATATATTACTTAAATATCCTATCCTAAAATCTGTGACTGTATCATATTAGGTAGGTTTTTGAACATCCCCCCTGTTATTTGGAACATCAAGAGGACAAGCTTCCTAAAGCTTTCCACCTCCAGCTGCAAAATGCTGTTATAGCAATACTCACCACAGGCAGGGAAACTGACATGTCCTTTGCTGTTCTCCTAAATGTAAGAAAGCATACAGCTACAAATTACAAAACTATGATTTGTCAATGGTCAAAGTCTTTTATTGGGGACTTGGAGAACAAAAGTAGGGACTGCAACAAAAACTGTCAACACCCAGTAGCAGGCATTGTTTTCCTTTTCTATCCTTTTGTCACAGTTGCACTCAAAGCCTTTGGATGCCTCTAAAGAGTTTTTATCGGACAGTAGGCAGTCAATTAAAGGTGAGTCAGATTTTTGACTGCAATGTGCATCATAAGTATGCAGTTCACCTTTTAATAAGTGAATTTTTCTTAATTTCAGGAAAGTTCCAAATTTCTATTGCAAGGCGGTACATTTATTTTTCTGACACTGCAGCATAAGGCTACCATTATGGGCCTAATCAACAGAAAGGATGTCCATGGATGCAGTTTTGCCAACTGGTTTGGACAATGCTATTAATAAACTTATTTCTCATCTGAGTGATGATAAGACTACATAATTTGTAACATTTTCACCTTATTCTCTTTCCTGTTCTGGTCACAGCTTGATGTCTGAGTGTCACTGATGTTGACATATTTAAGTAGTACATTGAAAGTCCAGGTGCTGATCGTCCGTGACAGAATGCTAATCCTTGGCAGATTCTCGAGAACAAGGTTGCAGGAGGACATGCCTGACACAGTTCAAATGCTTCACTAAAATAGAGGATGGCCTGATCAAGCCATTTAGGAGCTGGACAGAGAGCAACGTAAAAGAAATGTGAATTCATTATCAACTGTGCTCTCTATAATTAAATAATGGAGAATTTGAGCAAACCCTGACTGGAAAAGCAAAAGGTTTAATGTAGCACAGTGGCTAGATACACTTGTATCATAAATCCTTGTACATTTTGCAACTGTTCTCTGTGAAACAATAACATGAATTTACCAAGTTTTGCATCCTTGCAGAACATGAACCTTGATGGTTAATTTTTCATATTTTCTTTTGGTATAGACTGCTTGCATTATATATTTAGTTTGAGCAGGTTTTTTGACCAATCAGCATTCTGAACAGATTAGATAATTGTGAAATTTGACCGCAAAATACAAATTCATTATTTACTGGGCATCGTCCTTGAAATTGCCGTAATCATTTCTTAACCTCCCTACTATAGCTTATAGACACGATTGATATTGATATGGTGTGAAGAGGTTACAAGAAAGCTGACAACAATACCTTGCATCTGATTGTCCAGATTGTTACAACTAACTTCCTTGGCTGTCTTCGATCTTTTGCTCTGTCCTTTTGGTTTTTGTTGAACACTTGCATTAGACTCGGTATCTTCTGGGGAGATTTCATCTACTTTTTTGCTCTTTCCTCTACCCTTTGCTCTTGAGGGTTTCTTCTTGCCATTATCTTCCACATTTTTAGAAGCTCTACATCTTCTACTTGAACCTCTTCTTGGCAACTCAAGTTCTGCTTGTTCAACTGCATCAACATGCAGGGAATCTGTCAGTTCCTCTGTGTTTCTACTGGAAATGCTCTTCATCTCACTCTTCGAAAACCAGTTACCATCCCCTGAAACATCACTGGAGGAACCCTTGTTATGTAGCAGAGTTGCTACACCATGCATATAAAGTAAGGAGGCTTTGATAGACAGCAAGTGAATTGATCTATTTCCACAGGTATCCTCTGCATTACGCAGGCTTTCCATTGCTCCTGACAGGACAACATTGGCTTTTTCCACTTTTCCATTCTGGAGCAACAAGTTTGCATTCATGCAGTATAATCTGGAAAAATGTTGACTGAACATTAACTGTGAAGTTGAGGTGTTTGTCAAAGTTGTTTCTTCTTTTTGTTTCCTGCCTTTTGCAGAATTTGCTCCCCTCTTCTTCTTTGTCACCTTCGAATTGTTGTCCTTAGTTTCAGCACCACACAGAACAACGTCAAGTCTCCTAAGAGTTCTTGTCATCTTGTTTTCAGCATGTCTACAAACAGACTCGCCAACCTCCAGAGCCTGGATGGCTTTTTCAGGACTCGAGACAGATTCAAAGTAGCTGGACAAACTCACCAAGTGGTTGACAATTAATACATGAAGTGAAGGGTCAAGACAACTGACACATTCACACATGTCTGGATGTTCGGTAAACAGTGCTTCTTGAACACTGGTACTAGAGTGTTTTAGTTTGCTTAAGGGCTTGAGAACTGGTTCCAAAATTGCCTTTAGCTGATCAAGTCGATGTTGACACTTGTCCACCTTACCTTGCAACACTTCCAACTGTGCAATGTTGGTGAGAAATTCTGCAATTCTAAAAACACCCAATACTAAAGTCATGTACTTCTGTCTTTGGCAATTGCACAAATCTGACTGGCTCTCCACTTCTAAAGACAAATGTTAAGGAACACATAATGATCTAGAGTCAATAGAGCAATATTTATCCAATCAAGGAGTTGCCAGTTTAATTCCCATTAAGGTAAAAAAAAAACTTGTGTGGCTTGTGTGGCAGATATTTCTTTTTTTATGGCTTATGCTGTGAGAAAATAAATCACAGGTTATTTCCAGCAATTTTAGTTACTTAGGAGTAAATTCAGTCAGTGATTTCCACCTTTTCAAAGTTCATTGTTGTTTTATAAAACACGTAAGGGAGTGATGAGAGCATGAAAGGGTAAAACATGAGCCACGCTCAAGTGTTTCTTCCCTTTACCAGACTTCACAATGGCTCACCATTTCATGCTTATTGCCAGAGTGTTTCCTACCTTTGGTTGAACAAGGATAATCTACATGCAGGCTGTGAAATACATTTACCTGGCAACAATTTGACTTATGAAATACAAATGTCTGAGAGTACAGTATTTACCTGTATGAAAGAGAAAACTGCCTTGCCAAAGCAATGCCATCCACAAACTGTCTAAAGGCCTTCCTTACAGCACCTTGATGAGCATAGAGCTGACCAACTTGCAACAGGGAGGACAGCAGGTCATGTAGGAGTGACAAGTTGAAAAGGTTTTGACTGAGGCCTGTTTGGCTTACTTGACCCTCTAATGAGAAAAAGAAAAAGGTAAAAACACCTTCCAGGCAAAAGATTTTAATAACATGATATTCATGACTAAATTTTTACATGACAGCGTGTCTGCAAGTTTTGGAGAATGAACAGACATTCATCTTTATAAGTATAGATAAGTTCTCTTGCCATCCTCAGCGACCTTGGGGCAGTTAGTTGGGGAAGGACAAAGTAAACCCTGCAAAACTTGAAGCAACAAGACTTGTTAACGTTCATCCTGAGAAGTTTTGCAGCATTCAGTTCCTAACTGCCCTTAGGTCTCCAAGAACATTCTCCCACCTGTAGTATTTTCATTCTGCTTGTCCTTCTGTTTGCCATTGCAAAATATACCACTACCAAAGATTTCTTCAGCCATCTGACTCAACTTATGAAACCCATCAACAGCACACTCCAAAGCAGTCAGTGAACCAAGCATAGGATCTTTATTTTAAGGGACAAAAAAACTGATCAGTAAAATGTACGTAGTCTATGCAACATATATATGCATAGCAACCTTTTTATAAACAGGACACGAACATCTATCTCTGTCTGTGGGATGAACAGTTGCCTTAAACATAAGTACATTGTGCTGAAAGGTAAGAGTTCCCACAGCATGAGTTTTATTAAGGGTCAGGCACCATGTAAATTAACTAGCTGTGAGGACAATTTTCCCAGGCTGTTTTGATCATCTAGTGGAAAAATGTTCTTACAGAGAAGTTCAGTTCTGATACTTTGTAGGTCTGTGAAGATCATTTGCCCTCCTGCTGAAGACTTAAATGAAATCTGAGTCAGGGTAATGACCTTGTGCGTTGGCCTTTACAGATTATATGCAGAGATCAAACATGGTCTAAATATCATCATCATGGTAGGACATCAGCTGCCAGTTTTCATGTGATGTAGACACATTCCAAAAATAATAATTGCCTTTCCTTCCGAAATTTTAGTTTCATCAGATTATAGACCCTATAGGAATGTTTTAGCTCATCAGGGTTCTTCGTTTTGTAATAGGGCACGTTTGAATTTCCAAGCCTTCGCATTGCATGACTTTAAATGGCTGCCCGAGAAGGCTGTCGTATGGATCAAAAATGAGAAATCGCTCTGGTTTTTGCTAAATGAACATTCTAGCAATAGAAGAAATATTTATTTCAATGTATTGGAGCTCCAGAGAAATAAGATTGCGTTTCAATAGCAAAACTCAACAACAGATGTTTGTGTTACTTTTCAGCAGCCATACAAAGCTCTATAAATCTGGATAAAACACCTCTCCGAATAATGCATGAATAAAACAACAGAGACCTAGTTTTTGGCAAAGTTGTATATATATTTATCATCTATCATATCCCTTATTCATGACTTTATTCATTGAATGGTTATGATTTTTAGGTTTGATCACATGACAGGTAAAACCCAGCAATAGTGTGAGATGATATAAACACATTATTTGGGCATAAAAGGCAGATAAACTCATAAGTACTCACCTAAAGTAACAGTGACTTTGTGTAGATTAGCAGGGACCATAGAGTATTTTGAGCAAATGGATTTTAATCTAGCTTTCAACAAATGCGATGTGTAATTCTTGTGTGTAAAAACTTCACTCTGCAACACTTCCTTGAGGCAGTCCTCTCCATCTGAGTACTAAAAATTATTAACAAGGGAAATATCAGTGTGACAGAAATCAGGCAATGGAGCACAAAACGGTAGCCTATTTGTGACTGCAATGTTCAATTTTGCTTGCATGTATGCATGCTCATAGGATGTAAAAGTCATTGGTCATTCTGTTCATGGTGGAAAATGTAAAAGGGACTCTTATCAAACATTCAGAGAAGATGTAACTAACGTGTACTAGCCTAGCAGTCATTTTCACTGGCATACAAAACATTCTTTCACTGACAATGCATGTGACATATCTAGATGAACTGTAAGTAAAACTAAAAACTTTGTGCTAAACATACTCTATTTGGCAATACAATCATCTGAAAGTCTCTTCTGTGAATTCAAACCTCCAAATAAGCCCTGATGGTTTGATCATGTTGCTTTTAAACAATCTAGCTAACTTAGGAAGGGTGTGACTGGCTGTAAAGATGACTTTGCCCCCTGGTTTCATCGTCTGAAGCTTATGTCAACAAAGTTTTGCCTGCCTGTGAAAACTAGTTGCTGTCCAACTGGAAACATTAATGAAGCCCTTGACTCAGTCTTACCTTTCCTGCAAGCAACAGATAGTGACTTTTGGCAAGCAAAAATTGAGCCCTTGAAGCACTACTTGGCTCAAAGGCATCCATCAAGTTACTTGCGTGATGCAGCAGAAGACAGGCATGTGAAATGTCAAGCACGTCACACAAGGAGTGGATTGCAACACTGAAGGCAGACAGTCCACTATCCAACATATCATTGGTGCCAATTGCTTGAGATATGCTGCACACTAGGTAAAGTGCACAAACTTTCTTGAAAGGCTGTAGAAAGACACATCAAACTTTCAAACAAACATCTCAATGGAATTAGCCTACATGTAGCTATTACCTTTGCCAGAATACAACAACAGAAGAGAAAGTAGTGCCAAACCTATGTAAACTACCGTGGAACCCTGCCTTATGGTCATCTTTTCTTTTGTCCCAGTGAAATGCCCATACATTTTCGTATAAAAATGCAGCCACTCCATTGATACAGACAACGGACAAATTCTAAAAAACCTTTAGAATTTTATCCCATTTTCAGGGACTCAAATTAGACCAGTCATTAAATTTGATCCTACACAATCAATACAGCCACCTAGATAAAATGGCAAGTGTCCCATACTACAAGAGCTTAATATTCCAGTTTCTGTAGTACAAAGCAACTAAGCACTTCTACTTTCCCAAAAATGTGATGCTACATGTAGTCCATCACAGAGGTAATCACACTATATACCTAATTTCAAAATGGTAGCCATTATAGTGTTCTTTTGTTTTCCTTCAAATTACCCCATGTTGCCTCATTCTGGAACTTGATTCAAAAGGGTATTTTCCTTTGAATGAGGCACGCATGCTAAAATGACGGCCATTTTGGAATAAGATGTATTTAATTCACCAGTACCCCTTTACACACTTGAGTAGTGAGAGGTATTGTAAGAATAAAATGTCTTGCTCGGAATCACAATGCAATGACCACAGCAGCAAGGGCCATCTAAGCCATGAAAGTATATATACGTTATTTGGGAAAAACTGTGCCCAAGGTCTTGAGTACAGCCCGAGGCCACTGGCCAAGGGCCGTGCTCAAGACCGAGGGCTTCAGAAAAAATAATAACATTTATTTAACAAAAATGTACCATTGATATCATTCTGTCTTATGGCAAATGTCTACCTTGTTTAGAAGTCCAAACATTGCAGCAGTGATAAATAAGTAATGACAGGTCTCCTCAGGATTGGCAAAGTACTGCAAGTTAATCTACAAGAAAAACAAACAATGCAAATGGATAAACATATAACTAAGCTCAGCCTGCAAAATTCATCTAATCTGGCAAAACCTTGGAAGTTTTCTTCATCTAATTATTTCCATACTGGACAGTATGTAGTCTTACTACATTTACAAACACACCTTTCTATTAGAGTCCTGCTGTGTCAATTTACTGACCAACACTGTCCATGTGTCCAATGCTGAATGAAGGGATGACACAAATGGCTGCTCCAGACAGATGCCTTCAATCTACAAATAATTTTCCTAAACTTATTAATGATTCATCAAGTTTAAACAAAGGAAATCATGACTGTGACAGTGTTTGGATATCTGATCTTAATCAGCATATCAGGTTTTACGATTTCATTTCCCTATTTTCTCCTTAGTTTTAGTTTTCACTGAGAAGATAGTGTCAGACCACAATTCCAGACTCCTCAAAGTTCATTAAAAATACTCTGCTACACGTCATATTTTCTACACTCTTCTTGGTGTTTGGAAATATGGTCAAGCACAATCTTCTGTATCATGTATACATAAAACAAGGGTTTCATTTGAAAGCCCAGGAAGAAACTAGTAGTCGAGAGGTGCTTTTGAATGCAAACTTGGATGTCAAAAGAATAACTTTGTCTTCTGGTTCCAGTACACCTTCTGTATGACCATGCATCAAACACCTACATGAACAAACTATTAATAAACAAGAAACATATTCAAAAAGAGCTAGTAAAATTCTAATAAAATTGTTTACTACAGGTAGAGTTAGAATGAAACAGTCTGTGATGCCAAAAAACTAAATTTACAATTATTTGAGCACCTCTTCAGCTTCAAAACTGTCACTAAGCTCTTGCACTGCTGCAGTTGCTTTCTCTTCCATTCCACTTTTGTGTTCTAACAAGGCTTGCCACAGGTAGCCTGAAGCAAGTCTGTCTTGAACAAGTGCTGAAGGAATGTTTTCCTTGTCATCCTCATCAGTCACTCTGTCTGATAATTGCTCAAGAATTCCAACAGCTTTGTGGCAGTACTCAAGTGCAGACCTGTGAACATGCATGTTAATAATGGTTTAAGAACAGGGTCTGGGAAACACGGCAATCAGCAGTGGACTTCCTACATGTATGATACCTATAGAATCAATCAAC
>Ga0126337_10003318_pt1 | contig 10493 bp, 10 predicted proteins | sample DipCmetagenome_FD_92527 | JGI IMG/M metagenome (GOLD analysis project Ga0126337, IMG submission 92527) | Coral microbial communities from La Bocana,Puerto Morelos, Mexico - Diploria C A metagenome | ecosystem: Host-associated > Invertebrates > Cnidaria > Coral | place: La Bocana,Puerto Morelos... | reverse complement strand
TTCTGCCCCCGTGGGTTGTAGATCCCTGAGTAGGTGAAGGTGCCCAATGATAGGAACTAGAGCTGTTGCCACTCGGGCAACAAGGCGTGAGCCAAGCCTTTTCTCAAGTTGATCAAATTCGAATATTCTCATCCATCCTACTATAATCTACAAAGTCCATTCTCGGGCCTGCATTCTACTGTTTAAGTACCAATCCTTTTTGGGGATGACCCAGCTTCGGGATACTTTGGGAGATACTTTGCGACTTGGAAATGACGCCAAGGCAATGAGGAACATCATCTACCATTGCTACAAGGGAAAGACATGGTGAAGTTTGGAGGAAACGAAAAGGAAGGACAACCCTTTTCGTTTTTTGTCTCGTAACCCAAAATCAGAGGGTGTTTTGGGTGAAAATCGAATTTCTCTCAAACCGAAGCTTCTCAAATTGTGAGTTGAAAGAGCTTCTTTACAAATAACTAATCAAAAGATGACTGTAAAAATGATCAAAGTCATTTAAAAGGCCAAGAAAAGTTAGCTTTACAAGGTGATATCCATGGAGAGTTTCTTTGGTTTTCCCAGCTCCTACATCAGAGAAGTCCGGAGCTTTGGGCAAACTTGAACATCACCTGCCACTCTTTTTTGCTTGGATCCCCCGCGTAGTAGTTCAAGGGGTGGTTCTCGGATTCCAAATACCTCCGCTGTGCCACGATTTCCTCGGTTGCCGATTTGGGGTCAGGAATGGCTGCGGAAACCCAAAGGTAGCCATTTCACCCAGGATGAAGCTGGTTGATCTTCCGACCGTAAAGTTAGAATATAGATGTTTAGTCCTGGATGGGTTTTGTAGGATCCTGTCATGATTTTTGCCTAACTCTCCTAGGCCTCCGTGGATAATGCTTGCATCATTCATCCATCCTTGCACCTGCCACCTCATCATATCATTGCCTTCGTTGCAGCCCAAGCGTCATAGAGCCTAGCCGCCTCTGTCCCACTCATCCCACTTGGGGCAATCAGGCGCTAATGTTTTCCGCGGCTGCAGAAATGGGAGTTGAAAGAGGAACGATCCAGTGGTTTCAAATGAATGTGTCATAATGTGTCATAATGTCATACTGGATTAAAATCGAAAAGAATGGATAGATATATAATGCTTTTCACCTATATATGTCTTATCTAGATGTGTGTCAAAGCCCTTATACAGCTACACAATGATTTCCATAAAATTCTGAACTCAAATTTAAATCCCAACAGGAAGTACATCATTTTCAGCTGTTTGTCTCCATCAAACCTGCTTAGACAACCCCCTGCAAAACATCAACCTTGATGAACAGAGAGAAACTACCATTTCAAATGGCTCAGCAGTTGTGGACAAACTCTTTAGGTGGAACTTCTCATCTTGCGGATCAAATCACCCATCAGAAGCGAAACTACTTTGATTTGAATGAATAAGATGTTGCCGTCGCTGTAAATTTCGGCCATCTCCGCTCTAAGGCAAATCGGCGACGGCATCACAACATTGGATCGGATGCAGGCCGTACACCAAGAGCCCCGCTTGGGGTTCACAACAAAATCTTGGGTGCAGCTACTGAAATTTAGGGAAAGCTATCCAGCTATCCGATACTCCTACCCTTTGAAATTTTGACACTCCAACACGTCTGCCTGGAAATCCCCAGTTCTCAATGGAAAATCTGGTTTTTTCCTACGTGTCACTTGACCTTTGGCAAATATATTGCAATTTTTTGGTCTAAGAACAACAACAGCAAAATCGGGTCCACTTTGTCTATGATGTGATGGCATCCTGGTTGGCACTTTCCAATTAATGGAGAGGTACAGCAGACACTTTTTTGGGCCAAGGGCAAGTCGCAAGTTTGGGAAGCCAAGGTTGCCGGTTTTTGTTATTCCATGGCAAAGGCTGATAACTAGAGGTATATTGTTATAATAAAAAAAGGGATTCTTCAACAAAACTCGCACAAGAGCCAGGGCCCATGGAACTCTTGATTCACCAACCAAAAAATGCGAGAGTCTAAAGTACTTCACGTATCCCATCTCCATCCTACCACCATCCTACCCCTTGCCTCAATCTGATGCTTGTAATCTGTTTCAGCTACCAAAACGCCACCAACGAAGGCACCCAAAGTTTCCGAGAGGCCAAAGGCCTGTGAGTTTTCAAAACTTCCCCCACAAAACCTTTGGTGTTTTACTATTACGGTAAACTGGAAGAAATCAATATGAATACTGTACACCCCTGAAAACTAACATGTCCCCCAAAAAGGGACTATTTCAGTAGGGAATACATCTTCCAACCATTGATTTTCAGGGGACACGTTAGTTTTCAGGGGAGTACTGGATACCACCTGTTGAATGATGCTCTCCTACCTGTGTGAGAGGATCACTTTGCCAAAAAATGCAAAAACACTGGCCCACCTTTTTGGGGTGGACGTGCGCGTCGTGGTGAATGTAGATGGTAGATACATCTTGGGCCCCAATGGAAGCGTTAGAGAGTATACCCTACAAAAAAAAATGCTGAAGCTGCTGGTGTTTCCAACAACTGCTTGGACGATCGACACTCCAACCTTGGTGGTAGCTGAAACCGGTACCATCTCAGTTCAATCAGTTGGGGTAAGTTTCACTGGCTACATGGTTTCAACTGTCAATCATGAAAGAAGGTTTACAAATATATGTAGTATATAAATATATATATATATATGTATAGCCCCAAACATCCAAGTGACAAGGGAAGATATACACTAAAAACCACCTCGACCTCTCAACAACTGAAAAAAGTCAAATGATGCTTTCCCCTTTTCGTTGTGGACTTCGACAGCAAGACCATTTATGGCAGTAAACCTGCATCCGACGAGGATATATGCATATATATATATATGTAAATATGTGTGTGTATGTGAATATATATATATATATATTAGAATGTGACTCTGCATGTTTTGCAGAGGGCCTAGTATAAGGTCAACCCTTCGTTTGGAGTATCAAAAATGCTTCGTAGGAAATTCGTTGGAAATTCGTTGGAAATTCGTTGGAAATTCGTGGGATGTTTGTGGCAAAATGTTTTGCCACAATTTTTTGCCACAAAAAACCTTCGTGGAAAATTCGTTAGGAATTCGTTGGGGATTCGTTGGGAATTCGTTGGGAATTCGTTGGGACTTTGTTGGATTTTCATCAATGACTACACACCTTCATCCCCCACAGCCCTTTGTAGGAACTTTTTTTTCATCCAGTTTTCCCGTGTGGTTTTTCCCACAATGTCATAAGCGTCCGCGATTCCCGCATGCTGAAAGCAACGCTTGACGCTCCTCCAACATTTGCGCCATTCCTTAAAAGACCTTGCAAAATAGGAAGCAAGGACTCTGGTAGCTGAAGTCAGCAAAAATGAACTAAACATATTTCTAAGATAGATAATATGAAATATGAAATCATATAATATACGGTTTTTATATACACAATGATTTCTTTTATAAACATGATATAGACTTGATGATATATGATTTTTCTATTGCAACATCAGAGCGCACAGTTCACATTACCCTAATCATTTCAATCGGCACAGGTGCAGGCTTTCACGAACTGCTGGTAAAGTTCAGGTGTCGCATGTTTGGACAATGCCTGCAAAAATGATTTTGAAGGTTTTAGATTCATAGACATAAAACCTTTCAGCGCTTTGTTAGCGAGAACGTTTCGCGTCTCGCCTGGTTGTAAATTACGAAACAAACTGGTCAAGCTCGTAAGATTCGCAATAGCTCTTTGAGCATCTTGCATCTCAATGGCCCCCAATTGCTGCTTGCATGAGGTCACTGATTCACACACTTTGGGGCACATTGCCTTCGAACTAGACTGTCCAAAAACAGCATCAGCATCAGTAAGGATTTTCTCCCCCAAATTTTTCAAAGCACGGATCTTGTTGAACATCACATAAAATTGTTGGCTCTCTGGACTGGAACCATGAGACTTGAAAAGGTCTCTCAAAAATTCAGACTTCATTGTGTCTGATTCACTATCTAAATCACTTTTGATGATTCTGTTCAAGTCACCTTTCTTGAGAACATCGTCCATGGAAGAAATCATTGTCACTATCTCATCAACAATCGATTGCAGAGAAGAGGTGATATGACTCTGTGCCAAAGACACCGTTTGCTCGAACCTCTTTCGCACAAGGTCCACACACGGCAATGATAATAGGGTAGATTGGCATGTAGTCATCACCTGCAATGGGTGTGCAAGACATGAAATGATATGATATAGATACGACAAAGAATGAAAGACTATGAATTATGAACTGAATATATGTATCATGTGATTTGACTACGATCTACGAAAGGATTTGATATGGAAGGATTGATGATATGATGATGTTATGATATGATTTGATTGGATATGATTCGATCGTGTCACATGTTAAATCACATCATTTGATCACATGTTATCTTCACAACTAGCGGTGATTTCAAACCCGAACTTGCGTAAGCCCTTTAAACCCTTTTGAATCAACTAATACAGATACAATAATTTGAATCGTTTGAATCTGAACTTCAATTCATAGAAGAAGAAATTGCCTAGAAGTTTGATTTTAGATTCTAGATGGTTTGATTTGGTGGAAATGATTCTGATACTTGACGATGACCAGTTGAAAAACAAAGCTACTGTTCCAATGATCCAAACATCAGAATCTTCATGTCACCTATCTTTGTTTTTCAGACTCGCCTTCAGAAAAGCATAATTTAAACATCAAGTTAGTACGAATGACTGGCAATCGTGTCACATCCACTTTCATTTCATATCAGACCGTATCAAAGAATCATAAACGCACAGCCTGCAATATTTCGATACCACCAAACAAATCTGATACCAACACATCTCCGTTCATGGCGAATGGCCCACGCACCCCCAAGCCTATTTTGTTCACTTGTCATTTCATGCAGAGGGAACAGGAAAGAGTAACAATCGTTTGTACGACTATAATTCTGACTATGTCTATGGCTCACTGTGACTAATATATATAATCTAAAATAAATCATATGATCATAGGAATCATTTGATATGATTATGTTATGTTGCGTTCTAATTATAATCATCATATAATATAATTTAAACTCTCATTATCATTATGCTATGTTTTTTTTAATATAGTCTAGCAGTAGATATATCAACCGAACACCCATGAACGCCTCCACCCACTTCTTGGTCATACAAAGGAAATTGGTAGCACTCTCCGTTCTGCTTTGGCCGCCCTGCTTCATCTGGTCCACACTCTGAGATTGAAGGTCTGCTGATTTTTTACATGCGAGTTTGCTACCCAACACAACTAGGGCTGCCGTGTAGCGTGCAGCAGGAAGGAAAATCCGTGCTAAGGTCAGGGTCTGCATGTCAATCTGCAAATCTTCAAAGGCAAAAGGCTTACACATGCTCTCATCAAAGCACACTGCTGTTGAAACAACAGAAAATTCTCGACAAGATGCTAAAACAACACCTACTTCTTCCTCATGGTCAACAGTCCCGACAATGCTTTCTTGGCAAATCTTCTCAATCTCAGCCTCTTCCTGCATGACTAAACCCACAAAGTCCTTGCAAGATGCGACTTTGGCCAAGACACGTTTTTGGCTCCAAGTCACTAGCCATTGCTTCATTCGAGAGTGCCAAGAACGACCATCCGGGTGAATGCTAGACACGAAGAACTTGAGATTGTCTTGTCCAGAAGTATCTTGATCTTGTTGAAGAAATTTCACCCACTCAACAAAAGCATCTTGTGAAAAAACCGCCAAACTCTCTTCAGTCTTGTTTGCATCCGAAACCCATGAGCAAAACCCTTCTAAACCAGCTAAAAACTTGGAGAAGTCATTGCTGAATTCTTGTAGAAGTTTTGCCGAATCAGCACCAACATGTTTGGAGAAATTGGTTTTCACCACAACATTGGTTTTGGAAATCATCAATGCATTGACGTGGCTTGCATAGTCACTGCCCTCCGGACAACCATCAGCAACCCATGAGATTGCCTGGCCAAGAGACGGTACTTTGAGAAAGGCCCGCTTGGCCATTGCTTTCTGGATGCTCTTGGCAACTGTGTCCTGCAAATCCTTCAACTTCTTGATGTCTTGTTCATTCTCTGCTTGGAATTTGTCAGTGCTACTCTGGGAAAGAAATAACAACTTCGAAGAAATTTCGGCGATTTTCGAGGAGTGAGGAACTACAATATCATTGTCTTTGTTCAAGAAATTCTCTTCTAGTAGTTCTGGTAGGGAACTCAATGATTCAACAGCACCACGCAACTCTGTCACCCATCCAGCCAATTTCTCCCCAGCCACTAGTACATCGCTAATAGCAACACCAAGTTGAACCCCTGCTGATGATTGAGTCAACAACTTTGAGAAATACAAGGAGGACTTGGAGGATGATGTGTGCAATGCCTTCTTGTAAGCTTCTGCCTTCACTTGCTCATCTTGATTTGAATGATGCATCTCAACCCCAAGAACGAACAGGGACTTTACGTTGACAAGTTCTTCCTGAAACGCACTGGGGCTCGCTTTGAACCAATTTGTCACCAAGACTTTGTTAATCAGGCTAAGAATGGCTCGCCAAGTATCTCGACATTGATCCTTTGTATCTGGGGTTGCTTCCAAAAGGAACATGATAGCCCTCACTGCGCATGAGCAGCGCAGAGTCTTTAAGTCATCCTCCTGAATCTTTGTATGCCCTGCTTCCATTTCAACTAGCCAAGTATCCCATTCTCCTGCTTCCATGGGGATGGTAGCCTGCCTCATGAATGCTGTATGCCAAGCCACAGTCGAAACAGAGATGCCAGCACTCATCATTGCATTGATAGATTCGTTCAACTTGTCCGGATGGTAGTCCTGCAGCAATCTATCAATCTGCATAAAATAAACATGGGAAAGATATGATATGACTCTGACTACTATTACTTGACTAGTTACTATTACTTACTATTGCTTAATCTCCGCTGCTGTTGATGTCAAACATAACTATCATATAACAACATTAGTATAATTTCAAATTATATAGTTTTTGTCAAATTGTAAATTACATTTCTGGTAAATCATATTTTCAAATGAATAATGATAAATGATATGATATGATTCGATATTAAATCAAATCATATCATCATCCAATTATATCATCTAATATAATATCAAACCATATCATATCAATCCAATCCCTGATTTTTCCACAGCACGAGGGAGATCGAAATGCAATGCGTAGATCCACACGACTCCAAAGCAGTAATTGCCACGGAAAAAATCAGGATCACGCTACTCTGAAAAGGAAAAAATGCACATACAAGAAGGTGCTTCAAGATTTTCAAGACACCATTGGACTCTTCATCTATTTCCTACTCTTCAACAACTACTTCCTCATACATACTGCTGTCGTCTTCAACAACTACTTCCTCCATACTGCTGTCTTCACTTGGTGAAGTTTCAACCAAAGGTTCCGGTTGTTTCGTGGAAGTCGGCTTGGGCCTAGCCGCCGATTTGGGCCTAGCAGCCTTTAAAGCATAATCCTCAATCTCACGTATGTGGGCTAGAAATGCTTCTGGAGGTAGATGCTTAAGAAGCATCGTGGGTTTGATCTGTTTGGGAAACGTGTTCATGGCGATCTTGACATACACTGGCAGTGGGCTAAGCAGGGGAGAGGGCTTGATCGTTTTGAGCTTAGGCTTCCTTAGATCCACCACCATGGCTTTAACTTTCACTGCGCCTTCTAGAAATGAAAACCGTGTGACTTGGGCCAGAATATTTCACACACTCAATAAAATCTAGTAACATTGAAATTGATAGGTCTGATTTTGCTATTGACTATGACTATAGACTTAAAGACTATACTATTGACACCCCTGCCAAGTATCCTATGTCGGAAATAGTTGAAAAAAGAAGTTCATGGTTTGTTGGCACTAGCGCACCATAATCCACAATTTGAAATAACCCGTCACACTCGCCAGCCCCATCGGGTCCTCTTGTCCCCGTTTCGCTTGTAAGCAAGATGCGAGAGCTTTTGCTGGCATTAACGAAGAGAGCATAGATTTCATGTTGGTAACCAACTCACACCCACGGTTCTCCGGTTGCCCTGGCTCCCACCCCTGCGTTAAAGCTTCCACAGATTGTGAAGTCAGTTTGGCTTCTAGCTTGTCAACAAGCTTGGATACAGACAACACAGGTACAGTGGTGCACATCTCACTAGTTGCAAAAAGGCCCAAACATTGCTTGCTTTCCAACAGCAAAGTATCACAACCATTCAAGCTCCTAATCAAAGAAGCAGCGGTTGTTTTGGCACTTCCACTTGCACCCCCACCGTGGCTACGCTTGTTTGAGGTTTGCTGGGGTGTTTCCCCGCTGCTGCTCATGCCACCAGAAACTTTTGGTCTCTTCGATTGTGTTCCTGGAGAATCATCATCATTAAGTGCTCGGGTTCTCCTTTGGTTCTTTGAAGTGCTTGAAGGCATCTTGGATTCCCAAATATCATCTAGGAGGCCCATTCCAGCATCATCAAAAGAGCCAGCATTGGTCCAAGACATGCTAACAACACCACTCTCGTCTGACGTGATATTTTTGAGACTCATACGTTCCTGACACCCCTGCCAAGTATCCTGGAACAATTCATCATCATCATCCTCTGCATCGGCAATGGTAGCAACCTGGGCCAGTAGTCAGCAATGCCGGTATGCCCTGTTCGAGGCAACTGAAAAAACGTAAAGTCAGAATCAAAAAACATGTATAAATACATTTTTACATTAGTTATACGGAGTTATACCTATTATATCTATTATATAATTATATAACTAACCGTATATAAATATAAATAAAATATTTGTATATAATATAAAATATATATATAATAAAATCATAATCACATTATAGAATAGTTTTAATTCAGACATGAATTTGCACTGCATATGCTATGAAGATGACTAGTCTATGTCTATGTCTATGTCTATGACTCTTTCGGTATGAACTCACAAAAGATTTGAATGTTGAAATTTGATTCATGACAAGAAACCTTGGATGCACCCTTTTCATCATAGCTTTCCATCTCAATCACCCCAATTGGTGTTCCGTGGCTAGAATCCAATACTGCCCCCTTGAGATTCTTGCCATTGAACTTCATGGTGGTCAAAGTCTTGGGAATAGGTTTGCCTTCCCTCTTCAGGACTTCAAGTGGCCAAAAGTAACCCATCACCATACGCATCTTGAAACCAGTGGAATGTTTGGCTTCAATTTTCTTGGATGGCCCTTTAGATGCTTTTGCTAGAGCATCAGACCTTTTCTTGTGTTCAAATTCCTCAAGATCCTGTAGAAACTCTGACTGTTTGTTTGCATCAGCCTCCAAAAGCTTGTCGAGGTTGGGGTCAACGAAGTAGTCACGTTTGTTGGAACGGATCAATGCGCAACATGAACTACATTCTTTCCCTCTATCCCTGCGAAACTGAAGCATCATCTTGGAACTATCTCCCTGATCACGCCCTTGCCATTCAGAGGGCACCCAAGGATTCACGGTGTCTTTGTTAGACCGATGGCAGTACTTGCACACACACCATCCGCCGCCCCTCGCCTTAGGCGCCATGAACTAAGGCACTAGAGCAAACTGAGCAAACCTACGCGGTTGCGATGCTGAGGACGAACTAAAAATGCTACGTGACAATCAGAATCAGCACAACAGCACCCACTGACGACGTGTGACATTTGTCATTTGATTCATTTGTGACATCTGGAAATATGTTCCGAGAAGTTCCAAACTCATTCGAGAAGAAGAGTTGAACATAGAATGCTATGAAACTCAATGCTGCTGGCAAAGTCAAGGACTTCTCATTGTTGTGGTTGTTGTGATTTTACTCTGGCTACGTATCATTTCGACTTTGTTACGCCTTGAGAATTCCGCAAAAAAAATGCTGCTCCAGAATCCAGAAAATATTTTCTCGCTATCTCTTTGGTCTTATCTCACGCTTGACCTGGCCTAGTTACCAGGAGTACTGACAATAGTACATCACACGCTGAGTTACTGGAATACCCTTTCTATGACTTCTGTGTACAGTAAGTCATATCAGAGTCGTGTCAGTTCATCAGCTACAGTCCCACATCACCACGCATGGACTCTGCCATTCAGGTGAGCACAGTTTTCAGGCCTATTCCCCAATAGAGACCAAAAATGCAAAGCAAAACAGAAATAGAAAACGCTTACTTACTGTAGTCTATGTAGACTATGTGACTATGTGCTTTGATTTGGGCATGTGACGCGAAAGCCCTCACAACAACACTACCTGTCTCCAATCGGCCCTACTCTGCAATGCTAAAAAAGGCGCAGAATCCGAAGACACAGTCTTCGCTACGTGACTTGCCTACCTCACACGACGATTGAAACTCCATTCGTAGAAGCCCTTGGTGCTGCGATTGCGTGTCCACCCCTGCTCACGCAAGAAGCTCGTGGCATACCTCAATCAAGCTTATCAGAAGCACAGGCACAAGTATGTATTCAGAATTCAGAGTGTTTGATTAGAAAAT
>Ga0126337_10003316_pt1 | contig 10497 bp, 11 predicted proteins | sample DipCmetagenome_FD_92527 | JGI IMG/M metagenome (GOLD analysis project Ga0126337, IMG submission 92527) | Coral microbial communities from La Bocana,Puerto Morelos, Mexico - Diploria C A metagenome | ecosystem: Host-associated > Invertebrates > Cnidaria > Coral | place: La Bocana,Puerto Morelos... | reverse complement strand
TCGTCTCTCTCGACCCGTGCGCGTTTTCGTCCATATTTTGACGGCGGTAAATTTTCCGGACAGGGTTCTGGTAAATTAGTCTCCGTTGACGATTCCGCGCTTGAGCTACTTGAGCTGGAACCGGCAATTCGATTTACCACATCACTTCCTGAGTCAGTTTCAAGCTCGGAATTTGACGAAGTCACTTGTTGTTGCACAATTAACGGAGGCTGCCGAGGTTGTTCACGTTCCATAGAATTGTACACTTCCGGTTATATTTTTTTCAAGGAACTGCTGAATAGGTGGGGGAGGGGAGGGTCACATGTTTTTGTGTGGGTGTTTGTGAAGGGTCATGCATTAAAACATTCTAGGAAGTGGGAGGGCCACTTCCTAGAATTTTCGCAAAAAAATTCCAAAATACCCCGGCCCACCTTCCCCCCCAATAAAAAACGTATCTTCCCTTACATAAGATATATATGCATGCGTGCAGACGGTCATTTTTAACCCTGATGATGGCAAACAGCCGAAAACGTTGGGTTTAAACTTTTTTTTTTGGCAATTTTCAACTTTTTTAGCCTTGTATATAAGATACACTAATAAGAAAGTAATATTGAAACTCACGTCACAAGACTCGTTACTATAACAACAACAACAATTTATTGGTATTCCCATATAGATGATGTTACCTTACAAGATTCTTCATTTTAAGTTGTAGGGGTACAAAGTACTCTTTATAGTTTTTTTTACAAATAAAAGTGTCTGCATTGTTAAATAGAAATATTGTTTTCTCTGTGTTACTAAAGGAATCAAATTTTGTATATTTCTTGATGATGTCATTTGTGACTTGTTGTCTTATATTACAAAGTATTACATCCGTCGAACTGAGTGACAGCTCATAACCGCTTCTTAAGGCGTGGGTCTACCTGAAATTTGGTGGAAAAGTGAAAAAAAAAATTCGCTGGAATACACATGTTTTACTATTTAACTTTCCGTAGAAAAATGAATTTTTTGACTATTTTTAATAATGTAACGTCAGCGAGGCACTTTATTGGGCGAGGTGATCTGTAACAATTATAACTTTTGTTTTTCTCTTGTTTACTACCTCTTGAATACCGAGGAAAGCGCGAAAATCGACCACTGTCAAATAGGGCATTCTCTGTTACTTCTTACATGAGGTAGGGTATTGCCAATTGCATTATTGGCCCAGAGGCCAAAACCTAGGAGTCCCGGATGTATACCTACAAGGACAAAGAATATTTGTTGAAAAAGTAAGAAATGTGTTTGTAATGGGCGAAGCGTTCTCGATTTGACGAAACTGGGCGCGCACGGTCGCCTCGGGTAATATTTTAGCAAGCGCGCATGGTGGTGTCGGGTACTTGCAACCACGAGGTCGCGTTTCGTCACCTTCATCTTGTAGCAGCATCTTGCAGCATTTGAAGGTCTTGCATCTACGAGTTCGTGTTTGTTTCGTCGCCTTCGAACTTCGCCATCTTCTAGTAGCATCTTGCAGCATTTGAAGGTCAATAAAAGGCTTCAAATGTTAATTTCTCAGCAGTTGTATACACAATCTTTGTATTCAATACACATCCAATAAATAGGATATCAAAAGCGGGGGCAGCTATAGTGAACACTATTTCTAGTGGTATAGAATTTTAGCTGTGGGAGCATTGGAGGTCGGAGTCTAAAGTCTGAAGCAAATGTTTGGTTGAATATTGGTGGGAAAAGGCATAGAAGTCGTTGAGAAAAACACGGAAAGGAAAATCCTTCGTACGCAAAATCGGTGGAAGAACCAGTGTTGGAAGAGGGTGTAGTCGCTCGCTCAAAACCGGAGATGCTCCACGAGAGTCACGAGGAGTTATTGGAAACAAGTGACATGGAAGGCTCAGACACGGAGCTTGATCAACCGGAGAGTGCATCTAGAAAGAAGATAAAGCTGTACAACTCCGAAGGTGACAGTTCTGCCTAGATACGTGGTGTTACCGGTGACCCCCCCTGCACATATAGTGGTTTAAACGTTGATTCGTTCTTTTATGTAAACATTTACCATATATGGTCTCACACCAATATATGTCCTGTGACACCACGTAACTACCCAGTTCTGAAAGGAGTGCCGCACGACAAACTAGCCCGTGGGCGCAAAGTTTTCAAATACGCGCTGACCGTTGTCGACGTGGCCAGCCGCTACAAAGAGGCCGAACCCTTGACTTCGAAAAATTCTGATGAAGTTGCGAAAGCTTTTCAGACAATTTACAGGCGTAGCCCCTTGACGTGGCCACAGATGCTGCAAGTTGATCCTGGGCGCGAATTCAGGGGCGCTGTCACACAAAGAGATGGAAAAACACAAAACATATATCCGCCGCGGGCGCCTTAACATTCACCGCGACCAGGCCATTGTTGAACACCATTGTTTGCACCAATACGCCATGGAAATGCGACTCCCTGAGGGCCAGCGGTCCACTGCCTGGGTGAAAAGACTTCCTGAAGTTGTTCCGGCTTTGAACAATGAGGTAACAAGCCTTATCAGCAATAACCCGGCTGGCAGCAGTTGCCATCAAAGAAAAAGCTGTTTATGCAAGGGCATCGACATCTTATTCAAGACCTGTTGGAGAAAGGGAAAAAAAGCTCCCCTCCCTTGTCCAACTTCGTTATCTCTACCAGCCCGGCGGGCCTGAAGGTGGTCTTTGAAAGTTTACAGCATTGAAAGATCTTTTACCAAACCGGATCAACCCGTTCTCTACTATTTGCGCGACGGCCCCAAGCGCGGCTTCGTGCGCGAAGAACTGGTGGTTGTCCCTCCAAACACCACTCTTCCTCCGGCTGACGTGAACTAAATGTGAAATTCGATTGGTTCGGTGTGTATCCCATCGGGCAGCACCCACCGCTTGTCGTAATAAGCGCTCAGCCCCAGCTTCTTCTGCTCGTAAGTGACCATCCGGTCCGTCCGCATCCGGAAACCTCTGTTGGTTGCCATATCCTTGCTGCCTTCCAACGCTGCCTTAAAACGCTGCCACGTGATCTCGTTTTGCTTCTTGGACATCCCCTTCGTGCTAAACTTATTTTTTTCACCTTCTACTTCCTCGATGAAATAACACTTTGAGCAGAGCGCAATCATCCGGCTGCCCAGAAACTCAAGCTTAAAGTGACCCGGCGTCCGACCGCTCCACTTGTCCCAAGCCAGCCAACACCTTTTTTGCGCCTCTAATTCTGCTTTCAGCTCTGGACGAACAATGTCTTCGAGACTCTCAGCTGAGATAACCATGAAGTTGCTGTCCGTGTCCATCTAGATCAGCTCAAAATCTCTTCTGTCGAAATAACTGTCAAGAAAGTCGTAATAGAATTCCAACATCCGCAGCTTTGCCAGCTGATAGACAGCGATTCCAACTTGAAACGGCCGTCAGATTGTTATCCGAGGTTTCCGGCTTTCCAACTCATACGCCTGCCCGATCTCATCAAGATCAGAGAAATACGCCCTTCGCAGGGCTCTGTCGACTATCTTCTCATCTTTGGTGTAAATGGTGTTTGTTTGCCGCTCCAAAGCTTCAATGAGCTTCCGTACGCGCTGTTTCCCAGCAGTTTGAACACTTCAGCGAGCAGCGCCTTGCTTTTATCCACGTCTCCTGTCCGGCGCGCCTCCGTAACCTGCTCCACGAACCAGGGAAAGATCTTGGCCGGTTGGTAGTCGATTGCTCTGTAAACCTTTGTGACCACCGCCACGTAGTTCACGTACCACAGCAGCAGAGGGGCGTTCACCAACAACCTTTCTGCAGACAGCGCCCCAACAAGTTATTTTCCGTCTCCACGGTTTCTGCCGGTTCGAGCTAAGTAATCGAGCATATGTTTCGGCACAGCTTCAACAGGCACCTTTTTGTTGTGAAAGAAAGGACACCTCTCCTCAAACTTTGGCCACAAGCGCTTCGGAATCTCTATATCGACTTCGGCGAATCCAAACCAGTTTCCTTCTTTGAGCCTGTGCGTTAGAATGGGCGCCGCCTCCGCTTGGAACTCGCCGCTGTAGTGCACGACCCTTCCCGCAAGGCATTTCTCTGAGCATGGTCGAAAGATAGAGGGCGTTGGCGTCAAAACCAAGGATATTTTTGCAAAGACGCGGTTCTGATATTCGATGGGATCTTATCCCCGTGACATCAACTTCGTGGTACCTACCGTGGTCCCCGACAACAGCTTCTTTCAACATCTCATACGCTTCTTTGCCCAGGGTGTAAAGCTCCGCGCCACGCTCAACCTTTCCCCCGGAGCAAGTAATGTAAACTCACTAAATTCACTAAACAAACTTTCAGGATGTCGATTCCCTTCTCAGTGTAGAAGTTTCTCATCTTTTCCAGAGCCTCAAGGCCGGGAGCCACATCCAGATTATTGTAGTAACGCAGCCAGTCTGAGAAGGTACGCATGCCCTTTTCTTTGAACGAGCGCTCACTCCCTTCCCATTCTCCCCGCGTGAGAACGTATTCACCCTTTAACCTTGAATACCACTGCTCATATTTTGGGAGCCCAGGGAAATCCAGCTTTTTGGGGCTGTCGAACCACTCGTATGGAAACCAGGATTTCACCGACTTACATTCGTACGCTTTCACCCATTTCTCGTAGCTCGTACCCGACCCCAAGTAGTTGATGATGTCAAGGAAACGGAAGCCCCAAGTGAGCAAGAACATCGTTTTGTTAACGTTTTTTGCCACTCTGACTTTGTTCGTTGTTTCAGCAAGGCGTTCAGCGAAGTGGTTTTTGATCAGATTCAGGTCGTAACGGCCTGAGTTGAACCCGACGACAGGAACCTGGTTGCACCATTCCTCGATTTTTTGCCGCTGCGCTTTTTGTAGCAGGTGCACGTCTTCTGGCACGAACTCCGCTCGTACCTGAGCCCGGATGTTTTTTCCGCGTCTCTCCAGCTCTTCCATTAACTTGCGGACCAACTCCGCGGGGTCTCTTTCACAGATGTGGGTGGGCTCTCTTTCAAGGGTGTCACCAACGCTCACAGAAATTGGCACGTGCGCGTTTTCAATCGTGAGTGTGGGCGTCCGCTCCTTCCGGTGATTATTATCTCCATACGCCTCGAAATCGTACAAGATCGGGTGCGGGTAGCTTTTTGTTTCGGCCCGCGGCAGTTCAGCGCCAATTTTCAAAACTTCGCACTCCTATACCTCGATAACTTCGTAGCCGGCCTTTTGCAGGAATCGTGTGCGTTTTATTGTGGCTTCGTACCTATCTTCGCGCGTTTGGTTGTTGCAGTCAACGATTTTGTCACGATCGTGCGGGAAACATTTTCGGCACCCGTGCCAGTGGTAGCCGTGGTATTGGAGTACCTTCTTCGTTGCATGGTTGTACCCGTCCACAGGGGCGCGCTCAACCTAACGCTGGCCACCATGCCCGCACATTGCGTGGTGAATGTGTATTTTCCGCCGCTTGGCTTCTCGATCAAGCCACAGAAGCGATCCTTGGGGAAGCGCTATGTTTTGGATAGAAAGCCTTCTCGAAAGATGTCTGCGGTGATTGCACCCTTTCACCCGGGCAATCGATCATCGTCTCCCCTTGCACACACCTTTGGGTATGCCGTCGAAGGCTGCAAGCTTGTGTGAATCTCTGATGGCAATGCAAACATGCATACGTTTTCGCCAATCTTGCAATATCCTTGATGACGAAGGCGTGCCCTTTGTAGATACCGATTGTCAGAATGTTTGTCAGCTTGGCCGGTGGGTTTCTTCTGAGATGCCATACTACTTCACCATTTTCTCCGCGCTCGGGCTCATACACCCGGATGCCGAGCCAATTCGGAAAAGTTGCACCTTGATTCAGATGCCTTTCAACCTTGTCTAATTCATTCAGAGACGTTTTTGGGCGGATGGTCGGCATCGTCTCGAGTTTGAAGAAACTCGCCACCAAGAGACCATCTTGCCACCAACCATCTTGCCACCAAGCAAAGTATACACAAATAAAAATGAGAGTACAGTATGTCGAGGTGAATTAGCTGTTCAAATGATTTTTTTTTTTACTTGTCTGTATGTAAATTACGATCATGTGAACATGTTGTTGGTGAAGTGATATAATAAGTGTTCCGTTGTCTAGGAAACTTAAAAGCAGTGCGCGCGCGCCAAATTTTGTATATTAATTTCAACAGTTCCATTATGATTGATGACTCCCAACAGCTTTTTTTCTGGTTGCGTTGCTATTGCTTAAGTCGTTGTTTCATTTCGATTTACGTAAGTAAAGGCTTGGGCTAAACAATCAAACAACTTCATGCATGTTTGCCGACTAATGCTTTTTTTCAAACCCGATATATTGCTTAATTTTTTTTGAATATTTAGTCGGGACTCAATAGAAGACAAAAAAGAATACAAGAGAAAACAACAGTTAATTCTTATTGATCTTGACTTTTTCATATTTGGTGTCCCCGTCGGAGGGCCGGTGGCTCATAAGGATATACATGGACAAATTGCTCAACTTATGTGTTCATAATACCAAATTGCATGTAAACTTAACTTGATATCTCTATTATCCTTATGCTACAATAATTATTACAGACCACGTCAGATTACCATGGTTACCATGGTGACTCATGCGTTGACAATACTAAATCACATACAACACAACTTGATATCTCGATAATTTCTTGTGTTCAATTCCCTATGCTACAATAATTATTACAGACTAGGTCACGAAGCTGGATTCTCAATGGATTCTCAAAACACTAAATTAACTTGAAATCGCAATTCGAGTGGTACTATAATACAGGGCCGGGTTGTTCGAAAGCCGTTTAACGCTAAGCCAGGGTTAAAAGTTGATCCAAGAATTAATTTTTCTTACATAAAAATCATTTTCGCGTCCTACTTTTTTTATTTAGTTTGAGATTATTCAGATTGAAAACAGAAGGTCAAACAATATAAACAGAAATATCTCTCCGAAAATTTGCGAAACTGAAATCAAAATTTTCGCTAATCCTGAGTTGGCTTAATCGGGCTTTGAACAACCCGGCCCAGATTGTTAACTTAAAACGGATTCAGTAAATACGAACAGGCTTCTAGTAGTTGTTTACTGTTCTTTTCACCTTCTTCGTACTGCTGCCATAAGCTAAACAGGAGCACAGCGGAATACTCCAAAACATAAAACATAAACGGTTAGATCTCACTTCAATTACTTCAAGTGTTGTGGCTGGATTACGAAATGGTTACGTTCATGTCTTGGTCTTGGTCTCGTAATGTACTTTAAAAAACAAACTTTCTTCTTCTTTCAAGAAATTATTACTTTATGAGCATAAATATATATATATGTCCAACGTAACATAGGTGTTTTCATATTTAGGGCCAGTTGTCTGAAGATCGGGGGCGAGTTGTCTGGGGCGCCTTGTCCAGGGGGCGAGTTGTCCGGATACCCATAGCTGCATAGCTTCAGGAGACGGTGGGCTGATATGTTACTGATGTCGTAGTCCTCCCACTACTTGAAGATCTCTTTCTGATGTTAAAGGTGTACCCCGTGTTGGTAACCAGCTTTGTTTTCCCCCGTATGGTCTCATATATGAAAGATCTTTATTTTCTCTACAGATATACTAGAGCTTACTAGTAATATAATGCTTACACTGAAATTTAACATAAACGCGCGACGTACGTTACATCGTCACATGCGCGCGAATAATTTGCTTTTCACAACACAAGTCACGCTCTTGTTTTGTTGCTTTCTTGTTATGATGGTGCAGTAGACTTTAAGCATCGTAGAAATGGACAACGCATTGTTCGAGTCGTTTATGAAAAAAAAACCAAGCTATTATACGAAGTAGCCTGATCAGTTATAGCCACACGTCGTTCAACATAACAAAAACAACGAATTAGTCTCTTCGGCTTGAGGTTTACTGTTATTAGATCATTGGTGGCGAGTAGACTTTGCTTGGTGGCGAGATGGTCTCTTAGTTGGTTGGTGGCGAAATTCCCTGGTGGCGAAATGACCGGATACCTTCAAAAAACATGGTGTTCACGATATAAAATCAGTCTACTTAACCGATAATTTCCTTGATATCTTGTTCTCCGGATATAGCAGCGTCATTCAGAATGGAAATTAGTCCATTTGGATCTTCAATACAAGCAAAAACAGGCACTGAACACGACATTCTTTTAATCCAGTCAGATTACTAAAATAGTTACAACTACAAGTCGGCCGTCATGATTTGGGTAGGCTCTTCATATATGGTAAACATTATGTACCGTACGTCCAAATTGAGTGACTTCCAACAAATTTATCACTTTTAAACCACAGGTCCCCCAAGCGTAATATAAGACTTTTTACAGAGAACTGTTGCTGAGACATGAGAGTGGGTAATTTACTGAATAAAGACTCTTAAACATTCAACTGTGTCATTTTTAAGCGATGACGTCATAAGACATCGCTTTATCAGGCTGGCGTACTGAATTCCTTCGGATATTGATTTTGTCCCGCTTTTGTCTGTGGCGCTTTTGTCGCGCACTTTTAATCTCTCTGTGGAAGCGAAATGCACTATGGGAGTTGCTGTTTGAAGGTTTAGCGGGGTGCTTTTAATTGCTGTCGCAGCGAGGTCACCTGAAGCGACCGAGCGGAGACAGCAGCTATAATCAAAGAAAAGCGGGCTTCCAAGCACAAACTAGACACGCTAGGGATCCTGGCCACACTTTGCAATGTGGCCAGCCTGCTTTGCGCGCATCGCCAGTCATCACATGCTCTTGGCATGCGAGACATTACCTCTGCGAGAGGTAAGTCGATCTCTGGTTTCTTTGCAATTTTCATTGCTTTTTCGCGGAATTCTTCAGTCCTTTTCAAGTTAACCTTCAAAATAATGTCAGCTAACTCATGATTTCTTCTTCCAGACAACTTGTTGGTATATCAAAAGCGCAAAAGTCAGCCTCGTGCCCAGGGACTTTTCCCTGGCTTGGGGGTGGAGCGGGAAAAGTCCCTGGGAACGAGGTTGGGCAAAAGTGAGTAAATTTGCTTGCCTCTGGTAAAACACTTTAGTCAAGTGATTTCGAGCTCGTGTGTTTTGCATCTCCACTCAGGTTTTGTTTTACATCGTTGTCCGTCTAATAGCGAATCTGATGGCAAGTTATTTGACCTTAGTAACTTTTGTATCTCTCCTTGTTTTATTATTATATTCAAATGGACCAATATTCATGTTTTCCTCCGAAAATATAACCGTAAGTGAGTGTTCAAACACTAACAGTTTCTAATTCTTTAATCAACCTCCGCAGTCGCGCCAAACGCCCAGGGGCAATCGGCTTTTATCTTGCTGAATCTGTGCCATCGAACATTTTCTTTGTCATTGTATATTACTACAACGAGCATTGGAGCCTAGCGTTACCCTGACTGTATTTGATGACAAGTTGAAGGTGCTTTACAACGTCTATGAAACCCAACAGAGTGATGCGGTCAAGGTGTTTGATAACCTCACAGACGAAGAAATAAGTTAAATTAAGTTGAGGCTTCTGTGACATGCAACAAAAAGACCAATACTGTAGGTATGAATGCAGCTCCATCCCAATGTTGAGAAGCAGCTAACAATGGTTGCGTAGAACCTATTTGAGAAAATAACTTGTTCATTGCCGTTCCGCCTACAACGCAGAGAAACAGTTCTGTGCAAGTACGTTTATGTTAATTCTTGTTTCATTCCAATGTTGAGTACAAAAAATGTAAAGTTGAGGCTGCCATAACACAACAAAGGAGCAGCTAACAATTTATGGTTGCGTGGAACCTATTTGAGACAATAATTTGTTATACAGTAGTATGTCGTTAACAATGTTTCTGTTGTTCATTGCTGTTCCGCCTTCAAAGCAGAGAAACAGTTCTCTGCAAGTACGTTTATTTTAATAAAGTTGTTATTGTTTCCACTGCTTCAGGTATTATGTTGTAGTGAAAACTAGATGCCTCAGGAACATCATCAGATGGGCAGACGTCATTTCCAACACCGACCTCTGGGACAAGACTAGTCTAAGCCCCATTGAAGCAGAGATAAGAAAAAGGAAATGGGGTTGGATTGGCCACACACTCAGGAAGTCCCCCTCAAACGTCACCAAGCAAGCCCTCGCCTGGAATCCACAAGCAAAGCGAAAAGTAGGAACACCGAAACAGACTTGGCGCAGGAGCACTGACGCAGAGGTGAAGGCCATCGGAACGACATGGGCACAGCTGAGGAGCACCTCACGCACGGAACCGAGTGCGTTGAAGGAGTGTTGTTGCCGCCCTATGTTCTTCAGGGAATCAAAAGGCTTAAGTAAGTAAGAAAATGAGTCTCCTGACCAGTTTCTAATGTTCGATTCTTGAGTCCGCACTAACAAAAGTTGAGGGGAGGGAAATTTGCACTTGCACGGTTTTTTTCAAAATCACCCACCTCCTTTTTTTCAAATTCAAATAGTCCTGGGACTACTAGACACCGAAGGGCTTTGAAAAAGTTTATCATTTTACTGGTTTCCCAAACGTCTCCACCAACGAAAGGGCGATGTACGTGTTGCTTACACATCATCAGATCAGAAGCCGGAAATTTTGCCTTTGAGAATA
>Ga0126337_10003314_pt1 | contig 10498 bp, 6 predicted proteins | sample DipCmetagenome_FD_92527 | JGI IMG/M metagenome (GOLD analysis project Ga0126337, IMG submission 92527) | Coral microbial communities from La Bocana,Puerto Morelos, Mexico - Diploria C A metagenome | ecosystem: Host-associated > Invertebrates > Cnidaria > Coral | place: La Bocana,Puerto Morelos... | reverse complement strand
GTGCCTCACCTTTCCTTCGACAATGCTCAAAATAGTCAATACGTAGTCTGCTTTTTCTGTTATTTGTTTGACTGTAACATTGATGCCGCCAAATTGCTTTGAGTTTCCTTGTCCTTTTGGCAGGTAATCCACGAATTCAGCCTTAAGGAAAAAACAATAATGAACCTCACGAAAATAAGTCTCTGTTATTCCTGTGACTTAGTCGTTAAAGAGAGTGGTAAAAGGTATTTTCACGAGGCTGTGAATTGAGCTACCTCTTTTTGGAGTAGGGGCGGGAGTTGGTTAGAGAACCCTGTTGAGATTTTTCTAATGACACATCACTTTTCAAAGAATTATCTCTTACCGGGTTTTCTTTTTCCTCGTTGTTCACCATGACCACCGTAAGGGCTTTTTGGTCCCAGACCATTCGCCAGAAATCCTCCATGGTCTCACGCAGAGGATGCTGGGTAGCTATGTAGGATACCTGCCCTTTGTGGTCCTGAAAAGCGAAAGAAAGAAGTCATTTCATGATCAAAAAAAGAGTAGTTGACATTGAAGTTAGCGTGGTTTTATGTTACCTCTCATACAAAATGTAAGTGTGATATTTCCCTTTATAATGGGCATCGTTTGTTCGCATTTGCTATATCAAATATACTTTCGTCAAAATCGTAAAGACATTGCCCTAGCCTAGGTGTAATTAAAACTTATAATTTACCATCTCCCGGATTCATTGCCGTTCAGTCTAGTGAAGAATTTGCAGTTGTATTGTTCCGGGCACGGGTTCCATTCTCATTTAGTTTTCTCTAGGATACCATTTTAACTGAGCGCTTTAGAATATCGTATTTCATCTGAATGATTTATTGATTAACTGATTGATTGATTGATTGATTGATTGATTGATCGATTGATCGATTGATCGATTTATTGATTAATTGATTAATTGATTGATTGATTGATTGATTGATTGATCGATTGATTAGTTGGTTGGTTGGTTGGTCGGTTGATTGCGTGAGTGTGTTAGTGAGTGAGTGATTAATTGATTGGTTGGTTGATTGATGTTGACCCTTACCCTGATCCAGTTAGCGTTGATGTAATCAGGAGAAGTGGATAACTTGACTCGAGTTCTGGGAGCTGTACAACAAAAAGTGGTGATGAAGATTAGCAATACACTCAATATAACCAAGACTTTACTCAAACCTCTATAGCGTTATTTATCCAAATATAGCATAAAAATGTTTAGGTGTCACTCTTTCTTCTTGGTCCCTAATCTTTTACGTTGATTACTCTTTCTATGTAAGAAGAGTGAGTGGAATGGAAAAATATAGGTTGCTCAAGGCTGTGAACTTCACGAAATAACAACCCCGGCCTCACATGGGGTTAGTTACGCATTCAGCACAATTCTAAACTTCCGCATCAGGAAGATTTAACAGTAGCATCAATCTTATTTCTCATTTCTCATTGCTCCTTACAAGCTTGAAAAAACAAGCGTATGTACGAGGTTGTACTGAGCTCCCAGGGGAAAGCTTATTTTCTATGCGCAAGTCTTCAAACAGCATCCAAACACGAGTGACAGTGTGACCGGTTCTATTATTCCAAGGAATCACAATAAAGGTTGTTTTTCAGATTACTGAGAGGTATAGGCAAACCAGCCAAATCTAAAAATCTAAAAAGAGGTTGTATAAAAGGACAAAAGGTCGTCAGTCTATTGTTATCGAACGAGGGCCCACTTACTTGGCAGAGCATCCGGGGATCTGGTTTTAGTGGCTGTTTCAGGGGGGTACTTGACCACTTCATTAGGCAGGTCTTTGTCTAGGTTCTGCATTAGAAGAGAAACAAAAAACGTGGAACCCAAACTGATCAATATAAAAATACTCCCAGCTTGTGCAGTACAAATGGATTGGAAAACGAAAGCTTCGCTCTAAAAACGCATCAAATGTTTTCCATCCACTCTACGTCGGAAGATTTTGAAAACCCAAAGATAACCGGTCATTTTGAATTCGTGGTAGAGGAATAGTCAGGCAGCGAACCCAACCAAACGACTAGTATGCGTTAAAACAAAGAGTTGCTTCGTTTCATGGTCTCGAAATTTGAATAACGAAAAAAGCTTGTTAACACATCCTTCCCACAAAATGTACACGTAGATCAGTTAAGGGTTGTCTCTTTATTGGGATCACTCGGTTAGGCTTTAACATTCTCTCACCTTGAATTCGCTCTCCTTTTTTGTCTCATTTTTATTCCTTATCGCTAGCGCCACAATGCCCACAGTTCCCGTCTTATGAGTCAGCGGTACATCATCATCGATACGTGCGTAATAAACATTCGAACCCCTTCTTTCTCCGCCTTTCGGACCAGCGTCGGCTTTGATAAGAGAGGCCCCTTTAGGCTGAGATCCACTGTTTGGGATCTGAAAGAAAGTTTGTACGAGAAAAGTGGTAAATACGTGCTACTGCACATGGAACAGACCTAGGGTTCCCTTAAGTTTCCTTACCTCTCCGCCTTTACCAGTTCGTGCGGAAATGACATCTGAGGGCCCACTGTCTTTATTCTTGCTGACTCCCCCGGGGCTTCTGTCCCCGCTTCTTCCAAAACCCCCGTTAGAGACAGGTGCAGTCATCGCGATATACCCTGTATTGTTATTGTTGTTGCCGCCTCCATTGCTATTTTCCTCACTGCCTGCCTTGTTAAGCGAGGCGTAGGTGTGTTCTCCATGATCATCAGCCTTGTTTAAGGACCCATAAACATTGCTAGATTCGTCATTGAGTACTTTGGATTTTCTCGCTGGTGATTTGTCTCCTTGGTCCGAGTTTCCTTTTTCTTCGGTGGTATTAACTGTTGTTTGAGACTGAAAAAGATTTGGTGAGCGTTTGTTTAGGATCATGTATATAAAGATCACTGATCTAAGATTACTAAGATCATGGTGCATAAGGGTAGCCTATGAATGCTTTCCAAGAGTGGATGCATCAGTAATTCATCATGATCCGAGTGACTGAGTCATTTATCTTGTATCCTGTATCATCCTAAAGAAACACATTCTTATTCACAGTTATACAAATGTATTTCGCAAGTTCCACCCATTTTTCATCTCATCACCTAAAAATTTCCTGCATTTTAAAGGGGTTCTACAGTTGTTTTTGCTAGTAAAGCCGCGAGGCGGGTCCTTTACATTATGTGTCCTTGTTTTTAATGATTCTCTCTGTTTTGTTTTTTCACTTTTAAATTGTAAAAGATAAGTTAACTGTGACAAACTAAGGCGTAAGAAAGGGACACCGCGTGTATTGCTTGTGTACCTTATCTTTATCGTCAGATTCGTATCCGCCATTCTTAAACCCGTCTAATCCACCATCCTCTTTCACATTTTTCCCATCCTGTTCTTCCGCTTTCTTTATGTCTTTTCCCGTGCTGTTTTTAAGCTCCTTCTCTTTAGTTCCTCCTGACGCGGGACCGTTGCTATCAACATGAACTACATACAGCGTCTGAGGATGCTCTGTTCCATACTTTCCACTTCGTCTGCGCCGTCTCATACCGCAGCAAAACAACTGTAGTGGTAAACAATTATGGAATCAGTTTTGACCATAACTATAACAAAGATTAGTTGACCTATATCGTATACTGTAAGCCATTTGTGTCCGAGTTCTTCGGTTTTCCTCTCTTCACAAAAACCAACACTTCTAAATTCCAATTTAGTTTTCCAGTTAATTGACTTAGTTTACCCCTTTCTGGGCAGGAACAAACAATGGCAGCTGAGCTCAGATGTTCTTAAAAATTGGTTATCAATACTGCTGGTTTCAATTTGAAAGCTGCGACCGCAACTCAGATAACAATGCAAATGATGAGACGCAAGCGCGCGAAACGAGACTTGGTCAAATTGCTACTACTATGATTGGCTGAGTAGACGCCTTCTCTCTTATGATCGGTCAGGAAAGTGAACCAATGATACCCATCTTAGCAATCACAGGACTAAAGGAAACTCAATGATGATTTTAAAAGCCACAAGAAGATTTGTAAATTTAAAAGCTTAACAAAGAGATACAGCTTACGCAGCAGCATGCTAACAGCATGAGAAACAGCCCCACGGCTCCAGCAACGGCGAGAAGAATAATCATCCAGGAGGCCATGTTACTGTCAGTCTCCTTTTCGCAATTCGAAGCGTCCTTACCGGCCAACTCAACTTGAACAACCTGTGGAAAAACCGTAAGCAATGGCTTAAGGAGCAATATACAAATAAGAATGCATTCACTACAGATTGAAGCAAACGTGTGGAGGTCTGTTTTAATTTGTCCAACAAACATTTGTTACTCTGCTAAATGTGATAATTATAGGCTAAACTTAAACGAACAAATGGAATTTGAATCTAGGGCCAAGCGTGACCTAAAATGGTGAACTGTGAAATAACAGTTAGATGAAAATAAATAGATAGAGGAAAAAAGGATGTTCGCTAAAACAAGTGAATAATACCCTGAAAGCTTAAGGTGAAACCTTAGACGTGCCGCGCAAGTTACCTTTTCCTGGAAGTCTGTTCCCAGCTGTTTTGTGTTTCCATTCTCAAAGAACATCTTAAACAGTTCGTAAGCTTTTAAAGTCAGCTCCTTGTGCAGCACTTCTTTGGAGCCAGATTCTGAAACATAGAACAGCACCTCTGCCAGCTCGTCTTTTTTCCCTGGGTCCGCACAGTTTTGCTCTACATTAATATAAACTATCCTGTCAGGGGACACCCTGATGTCGTTACTGTCACGCAAGTTCCTCGCAATACTCTCTTTTAGAGCATCCCGCTTGGAGCAAAATTCGCCCCAGGTTAGTCCGAGCTTTAGCTTGAGGTACAACTCCGGTTCGACAGCCAGGGTAGGGAGAATGACTCTAGTTGTCGGTCTTGTTGTTGTTTCTGGCGGAAGAGTGGGTTCAGTAGCATTCACAGGTTTATCAGTGGTTTTTCCAGTACTGGATAAACTAGCTTCAGTTGTTGGCGAAGGTGAACTTGTGGCTTGCGCCGTGGGTGTGGTCGCGGTGGAGATTGTGGGTGGTTTGGTGGGGGGCTTAGGCTTGGGACACACGTAGTTTATCGACACGCCGCCGAGTACATACGACCACCGTCCCTTGGTATTGGGTTTTGTTGGCGTCTTGAGCGTTATTCTAATGCCCGCGTTGTAAATATTAAGTTGCTCTTTACATTTATAAAATGGCCGAAGGAACTGTCCAATGTCATCTTGTGCAGTCGGCTTCAAGTAGATGTATGCATAGCCTCGTAGCGTTGTCGAGTTCTGACATTTGATACTTCTCACCTTGCTTTCCACGTAATCTTCGTTGATATTACTGGCTTTCATTTTCTCGTCTATATACAGCCAGAAACCTTGGCTAAGATTCTTGTAGTGTGGATCGTTCGAGTCACTCACGCAGCTGGAAACGTACTGCACGAAGGTCACTTCGAAAGTCTTTCTTGTCAAGGATCTCGTATCGATTGTGACTCTGTTCTCTGTCTTAACAACTGTTACGTTTCCCAGTTTTGCCCTGTTAAGATCAGCAGCAAGAGGACTAAGTGCCACTGAAAGAAACTCGGACGTCGAGGAAGCCATTCCAATCTCGATGATTGCAGTTTTACTGTCAGGCGTAGAAACTTGTACATACCTAAAATTGTCTTCACTCTTAAATTCGCTTTCTACGAACTGTTCCAGTTGTTTTCTGGTTTGCGCCGTGTCGGCAGATTCAGTCTTCAGAGTAACGCGCACATAAAACACTTTTTCTCCAGGAGTATATGATTTCCACTCAGGGACCACTGTAAAGTTGCCAACTTGGCCGGCATCAACTTGATTTTTCAGGGTATTTAACTCCTTATATGGGCTAGACGCTGATGGACCACCTATCTGGACACGTGCTGTTACTATAGTGATGTTGCCTGTTGTCGAACAGTCGATGCGCTGAATGCTAGCACCAAGAAACTCGGGATTAGCGGACATCTCCTTGCTCACGGCTTTCTCGAAATTCTCTTTCTGATCAAAGCCCTTGTCCGCTAAAGAACTGTTACATGCATATACCACTCTAAGAACAACGTCAAACAGAGTTCCGGAATAGACTGTCGGATCAACAGAGAAACCACCAAGTTGTCCATCCTTCATCTCGTCTGTAAGCTTGGTCTTCATATCCTTTTCATTTGAACTTAACGTCGTTACATTAAGAACAGCAATTACACTTCCTGGTTTGAATTCCACAACTTCAACTTTCGCATCCCCAACAGTCTTGAGGGCATCCGTAACCGCTGAGGTCAGGTTCGTGGCCAAGGCAACAAACATCGGACTCTGCTTGTTATAGAGATCTTCATGCCAGGGTGTCTGAGATAGCTGAATGGAAATCCCAAAAGTCCGAGGTGGACTGGGGCTTGCGGTTGAGGAGGCCCAAACTGATGTCTGGGTAGGTGAGACGCCGCCACTTGGAGAAACCGCTGACCAGGTTTGAAGGTTGACAGAGGACGCCAGGGATGGCGTCGAGGCTGCTGCTACTGTTCAAAAAAGGGAAAACAAAACCTTTGTTAGAATAACATCGCAAACTCGCATTGACGCAAAAGTGGTTTACTAGTTAGCTAAACAGGCACCCACAGGTGGGCTTAACTGATAAGCTAATTAACTAAACAAACATGTGCTAATCGAAAGAATGCCCTGGAAACGTCCATGCGAAGCAAAAGCATTCAATTTTTATCGATATTGTATAGTTTTACATTGATAGTCGCCTTTAGAAGCCCCAGAGAAAGATAAAGATTTTTCGCTAACATATTCGACGCCATTACCTAAAAAAACACCATCCTTTCCGAACATTGTTGACACAAGAAAGAGACAACCGCACTTGTCAATTTACGTCTGTTTACAACTTACTAAAACAGCCCTGACAACATTAAAGGGGGTCGAGATACTGGATTGTTTTACAATTTCGCTAAAAGCAGCTATAAGTAAGCTTAATTAGGTCGTCAAGATGAGAAAAAAGTGAAAATAATAGTAATAAAGATTGTCCTAAAGAAAAACGAGAGAAAGGAATCATACTATGTGAATAAAAGGACTTACCAGACCAAAAGATTTATGTATGCAAATTGCATTCGTTTGTTCTTAGTGAAACTTCATTTACTAGTTTTCTTCGCAAGTACAAATCTTTACTTAAATATTGCTAAGGCTTGAAATAGATAGAAAATAAATTGAAATAGATAGAAAACATCGATCTTGAATAGTTGACACGTTAAAATGCTTAAGTTGAACGAAAATACCTCAGTGATGTTAAAATTATAACAAATACCTCTGTGCGGTACACAAAGGCAATGCAAAGTGAAATATATTTACAAATATCGAAACCGACACTAGTAAAAGATGTTGCGAGTATAAAAACACTCAGATACAAAACAAAAATGAATGGCTAAGAGCTAGGAAATAGTTTCACTTTCGTTTTCATTTTAACTTTGTTACGTCGATCACTTTTTAATACCACATATCATAATCGCCAATCAATTTTTTTCTGAAGTATTTTGGCTAAACGTTTTCGTTGAACTGAAGGCAGAAGAGAAATTTGCAACCGGGAGCAGAGAACCAGTTTTTTTATCAACTTTGCACAAAAGTGACCCTTAAAGCGGCTTTTCGTACTTCCAGTTTCGCCTAAATCTAAGGATTAATCTTCTCAGTCGACTGTTTTTGTCATTTCTCTACATATATACTTTTCAGAACAAGCCCGTGCACGTAGCATTGTTTCGTTTGAGAGCCACATAACAGGAAGAAATTTGTTTGCATGTTACCATGGTGGGAGTGGTAACTCGAACAAAACTGTTCAAACTGGACAAAACAACCTCTCAAATTTGAAACTTCTCAATCACACGCTGCTGTATCTCAAGGAGCAAAAACACAGAGAATAAACTTACGTTGTCCTTTGTATACAGCAAGAAAGCTCGCAAGAAATATTAAAAGGATCACTTTTCCTTTGACCACATGAGGTGCATAACTGTGTAGTCTAGATCCTGGAGGCATCTTTTCCACTAAAAGCAACAGATAAAACATTTCAGTTAACTTAATTAAGGACAGGTCCTCAGTTGAGAAACTGCAATTTTCACATTAGTTACGTTTTGCTTTACAAACTGTTCGAAAGAGTCACGTAAATGAAATGAGAGCAATGCAAATTTTCAATCAACAGCAAAAAAATGGCTACATCAAATTGCTTTTAGTAAGCAGAAGCTCCATGGCTGCGCTGACAACAACGTTAAGTTATCCATCGTTATCTAATATCACACAGGGTTTACCTTAACTGTCAGTACTTGTCCTTATCTTTTCTTGGTAGAAGAGTGCTCTTTCTGAAGAACTGTTTTGACCTGTTGAGGTTTTTGTGTATGGCATTGCATTGTATAAGATCTTTTTGGTGACATCAGTTGTTTGTTCACCTCGCGCTATTGTCTGCTGACGTACTTATCAATCTCTGTAATGCCGGTAATAACTTTCGCTTTTGTTGCTTGATAGATGGCAAGCGGCATTAGAACAATGGTTTCTTCTGAGGTAATTCACAGTGGCAACAAGCACGGGGCTGCTTTGTACCCTTTAATGTGCGATATCGAGTTGACCCTCCCCTATTTTGCCTTCACACTATGACAACCGAACACTCAAAAAGGATATGAGCCTTCGGGCACAACGGTCGTATCCAGTTTTTTTGTTCCGTGTCGGCAAAATATTCATTTCAAGTCAATACCGATTCGAGCGGTTTTAGAGCGGTTAATTACATGATTACGCTCGACACTCAAATTAACTAATTCGAGTGTCGAAAGTAACAAACAATTACTTTGGTTTCGGACGTCTTACGACACACATTTGAAATCCGCTCTATCACAAAGTACATTTTTTACGGATTCATTTCCTTTTTTAGGACAGTTCCGGTTTGGTCCAGAGGAAAAAAGAGTTTATACCTTTTTACCGTAGACTGTATTGAGGTCGTTTTATATCGAAACGCAATAGGCGAACAAAAAACCTTTCTGGCTAGGTGCAAAACAACAACAACGCAACCTTAATTTCCAGTGTCTGGGGCTATTTAGCAGGTTGTTAATTGGAGACGCGACATAAGGATTTATGAAACAAACAAAATAGGAACAAAGAAAAGACAAAACAATAAAAAACCTGATCACATTTCGCTTGCCTCTCGGGCCTAGAGTAAAAATGACTTGAATGCAGGCTAACTCTTCGTCTAGAGTCCTGGGCAAACGGACTCGCAGGTAGATGAAAGTTGAAACCTTAAGTCTACTTACGAGTCCCTTTGGCAAGGCCTTGCGTGCACTTGCGATGACTTGCGATAACTTGCTAAAAATTTGCACGTAAGTCGCAAGTTTTTCACAGTTTTATTTGGCTACCCAACCCAAGTCACGCAAGTTGAGTGACTTCGTTCTTTGGTATAGCAACCTATCAGCCAATGATATGCAGGATTAATTTTTTTTTTGCGAGGAAACTCGCGAGTCCTTTTGATCACTCAACTTCTCTACACAAGTTGAACTAGTCTGCTTGTGAGTTCGTTTCGCCAGGTCTTTCGTGCACTTGCGATGGCTTGCTAACTTCGGTCGAAAGCAAATTTGCACGCAAGTCGACGTCACCGTTTTATTTGGCTACCCACCCCAGTCACGCAAGTTGAGTGACTCCATTCTTTGTTCTGGCAACCTACCAGCCAATGAAATATAGGATATTGCGAATTGCGTGTACTTGCCACTCTGTTTGGTCATAGTTATTCGAGGGAAAAAACCATAGTTATTCCCTCGAATAACTATGGTTTGGTCAATAGACGCGAGTCTCTACGCAATTGCGGCTTCTTGTGGGTGCGTTTGACCAGGGCTTAAAAACGGAAACTCAATTCTGCCACTTAAAGAATTCCATTGAATAAGAATGTACACTATAAAGCTAATTCATAACACTTGTAAAAGCTTCTAGAGGAAGTGGGGTGGGGCGAGGTAGAGTGCTGCCTTTCAGGAAATGTCACAGTACTAAGATGGTGGATAAATTATATCTCAAAACAAGTCAACTATCTCGAATGAACTGTATAAATTAGCTTTTTAAAATTAATCTGACGCGAGTACATTTGATGTTGTAATTAATGTGGTCTTTTACGAAAACCAAACAAAGAACTGAAAGAGGGAAGCCACATACTCGTGTCTGTTTCGTGAAGAGCATTGTAATACCTCCAAACCGAGGGTTCGTAAGTTCCATGACGGCACGACCTTTTCCGTTTTACCAAGTTTAGCTGTCACTTTTGAAAATTTTCAAAGCTACCCTTGTGGCTCCTTGTTTTAGGCCGGGTCAAATTTGCATCCTTTTTCTGTTATCTCTGGCGTTTACCAAAATGTGTGTAATTCAAATCGCGCTAATAGCGTCTTCGTGGGACAACTCGTCTTATTTTAATTTGTTATTGTTTCAAAAGGTCTAGATAGCAGCAGACATGTAAAGATTTTAAGGAAAACGACCACTTTTTTTAGTTTGAAAGACATGTTTCGACAGAACTTCTGTCATCTTCAGTTGAATGGAAAATTACAAAG
>Ga0126337_10003312_pt1 | contig 10502 bp, 8 predicted proteins | sample DipCmetagenome_FD_92527 | JGI IMG/M metagenome (GOLD analysis project Ga0126337, IMG submission 92527) | Coral microbial communities from La Bocana,Puerto Morelos, Mexico - Diploria C A metagenome | ecosystem: Host-associated > Invertebrates > Cnidaria > Coral | place: La Bocana,Puerto Morelos... | reverse complement strand
TAATAATAATAATAATAATAATAATAATAATAAAAATAATAATAATAATAATAATAATAATAATAATAATAAATATTTAAACAGGGTGACCCCTTCAGTCGCAGGACTGGTATTAACGGGGGCCTGTATATCGTAAAATAAAAAGAGTATGTATAAATGATATATATCTATAAAAACTAACTACTTTAAGTGAGTGAGTGTGAATTCACTTGCTTGGTCGGTCAGTCAGTCGGTCGGTCGATCCTTCCTTCCTTGGGTTGTAAACTTTTGTTTGTATTTCCACTGACCAAACAATGCACGACTTGACTTGATGAAGAGAAAAATGTTTTCGAATGGTTTGGCAAATGTGAAACATAGTGAAGCAATGAGTGATGAGATAATTACTGCTATGTCAACAGCATGTGGTGCGAGCATTTTCTTATATGAATTGTTTTAAAAAAACCTAGAATGCATTTGTTGTCCTAATTACGAAATGAACACGGGCTCCTGGCAAGCATGGGTTTTAATAACATGATGCACTCAAAGCATGAATATCGAGCAAAATAATAAATTATTATAAATGGGAAGCACTTATTAGCTTCTTGGGGGAAAAAGAAAGAAAAAAACACGTCGGAGGGAAAAAAAAGAAAACAAAAAAATTTGTGCGTTTCCCAGGCTGAGTCTTGAACTCTCGCCCTTCATGCTTTCCCAGCTATCCAATATAGTATACCAATGTATTGAGCTAACTTAACACATAGGTCTGCAAAGCGTGTATGTGTCTGGAGTGTTATGCATTATTCCATTGCAGAGTCAGGGCAGTGATTTTAAGAGGTTTAAATAAGGGATAGAAGAAAGAAATTTATTTTTGGAACAAAGCCAAAATGTTTTCATCTTTTCTGCTTATACTGATGCATGTAGTTCATTATGCAAAATAGTCATAGCCTCAAAGAGGCCTTTGATTGTCTTTATCCGACAATTGAAGTCACCTCAAAAAATAACAATTTCCTGTGAAAAGTCTTGAGCTGGCGGTGCAGGGATTTAAAATAGATGGATTGTTGGTTTAGGTCATTTGGGGCATAGATGTTGGCTAGAATTAAAGGCCCATTTTCAACCTTGATGCAATGCGGTCGTTTGTTTTTGTTTTGAAACCGATCTATTGTTAAAAGATGTACTCTGATTGGATATCTATTTTTATCGGCTTGTAGTTTTGTCAGGAAATTTAACGCACATTCAAAGCTTCAAAGCAGCGTTTAGTCTGTGCTACATTGTCTTGTTAAATTCTAGAAACGAGTACTGGTCCTTTATTTTTGATCCGTGTCAATGGCACACAACACGATGAGTTTGATAGAGGATTGAAACCATTGTCTTATGATAGACTAAGCCGAACAATGGTATATACAACACGCAAAACTCAACAGACTTGCTCGTAAACAGCTATATTTGAATCATGTGGTGTTAGAACCAAAGGAGGAATAAACCTATACATTGAGCTCCAGAAACATAAGCTTGACCAGATAGCTGCAAGAAACATTAACATTTCTCAAGACAAACGTATAGCTATCTAAAGTAAAGGTATGGTGTCTCCGAAGAAAAACGTATGAGGACAAATATGTATTTGCGATGAGAATCTACTACTGTACTTGCAAACAGTTCTAATCACAGCCGGGCCTGCGTCACAAGGTAGAATGCAAGTAAACAACATCTTCACGGTTACTTTCATATTTTGTCCCTTGAAAACAAATATTTGGAGGCTTACAAGCATAACTTGCAATGAAAACGAGCCAAAACAATGCATAATCAAATGGCAAGTTACAGAGGTGTCAACTCCATGAAGCGACATGCAGATAATAGCGGAAATGATGTAGAATGATGTAGAACTATAGAACTTTGCCATAACACGATCTAACAGCTAAATTCCACTTAAAATTCCTCCTTTTAACACAACATGAAGCGCCCTTCAAAAACACGAGTGAAGCTACAAAAAAGGTTGAGTGACCGCACAGAGAACGGCAAATGTACAAATGTCACGAACTGTATAAGTCGAGTAGGCTAGTCATGGCTAGTCAACGGCATTTTACACTGCAAACTCACTGTCTGTGCATTCTGAAAATCCCAGAGCTTCTTTTCCATCCGTCCAGAGATTAAAAACATATTCCCTCAACTGAATCAACTTCAATTAGCCAGGTAACTTTGGTCTCCCGACACGACGGCGTGTAATGGCTTCCATTTCGTCAGACACAGTCTTCACAGAATGAAATTTGCGAATATGTACAGAATATTTACAAAATAATTTCAGAAATATAAAATATGACAACAAGAGAACATATTTACAGTGAGAGAAAGAAAACTATTCCAAGGATTGCTTTGGGAACGAGCGATGCAAGTTAACTTAAAAAAATTCAGTAATTTCATGTTAGACGAAATTCAGGATCAATGTATCACGGCGCGCAAAGCATCAAGGTTGAAAATGGGCCTTTAAATCTGGAATCATCAACTGATACATCCAGAATAATATATCTTCCATTCTGGGTTTATGAGTATCATCAATCCCTTGCTGTTTGAGATACCATGACTGGAAAAAACTGTGCTTCCCCACTCAGCTGATCAAGTGCCTACAGTAGACTTAGTACTGTGGGTTTCCTGAAGAAATATAAATTGAGCATTTTGGTCTTGGATCCCCCTAAAAATGGAATAGCGCTTGATTGACTTGTTGAGACCTCTTATGTTTACTGAGAGGCACTAAATGTCTAGGTTTTCAATAGTGTGTATTGCTGGTGTTGACGTAGGATATGGGTAAGCATGGCAACTTCAGGTGAGATACAGTTTTGACAGCTTTCTTTCATCCTGTGGGACCAGGGAACTTTGCATTTGTTTCAGTTTATAGCAAAATAGAACATATAGTGGAATTAAATGAAAATAAACAAACACTGCATATAGCTAGAAACACTGCAACACTCAAAATGGACAGGAGTGCTTAAAATACACATCTACAAAAAAAATGTAAATTTAATGAATGGTCTTGCAAATGTGCTAGTTGTGTTGTCAGCAAAAAGCTCTGGGAGTCAATCAATGGGTTAAACAAAGAACCAACTTAAATAATTGTTTCACCATCTACATGCAGGTATCCAACAGTTGTTGCAAGTGGAAACTCTGAAGAGTGAACAACTTCTTCAAAGAGTTAAAGTATGATTTGTGTCTGTTTGGTGCTAGTCGGAATTTACATGTACAGATGTAAGGATTGTGTTATTTATTATACATTGAACTCACCTTTTTCGATTGAGCGAAAGTGTGCAGTGAATATTCAAAATTAGTGCCTGTGGTGTCATCTAGCTGTAGGTTATACTGACAATAATCATGTCAAGGACACTCCAGGTCAGGGGTAATTGTGTCATGTATATGATCATGGTGCATGATTTCCAAGGTGAACATGCCAAGTTTGTGCGCTTTGCGTTGCTCGCCGTCTGTGATATGACTACCATTTTTTAGTTCAATGTATAGTAAAACAATAATTATTAGATTTGGTTTTTGTGATATCCAGAATAAACAAGGTCTCAGTAAAGGTTATCAGCCTCAGCCTTCAGCTTTAGCTGATAACGGATACGATACGACTCGAGGGCAAAGGAAAGCAAAGAAAACACGAAATATGGAAAACACGAAATAGCTGCAACATCCTGGGGGGCTAGGCTGAATTTAACTAAACATTCAGCAAATAAATACGACTGTTAGCCTAATTTAAGTGTTTGTGGGCTTGATAACTCCAATAAATTATCAGTAGACAGTTCTAAAAGACAGAGTTCTTGGAACATAATTCAAAGTCATTTTCGATGTTACGATACTTAAACTGCTTCCTCAAGCAAGCACAGCCTGGAGGTTTGTCTGACCAGGGTACCATTTTTTGTCTTGATTTTGGCTACGCGAACCTGGTGATCATGGCCAGGAAAAGTCTTGAAAACATGACCAAGAAGCCATTGTCCGGAGAATTTTTAACGACCAAGACTAGGTCTCCGATTGCCAAGCTGCCCATTTGTGATGTCGTTGCAGCGTTGGGATGTACTCTCGCATCCACCTTTTCCAAAAGCAGTCAGCTAGAAATTGAGTTTGTCTCCATTGCTTCCTTCAGTAGAGGTCTTCACTCACAAACAACCCAGGTGGTAGACCAAGGCTTTTCCGCTGAAGCAAGAAATGACTCTGTGTAAGAGGTTCGAAGTCACTTAGATCGTCGCTGCTTGGCATAAGCGGACGACTGTTTAGGATAGTTACAACTTCAGCGAACACAGTGCGTTGAGTCTGCAATCCGACCAGAGTGTTTTGGTTTCCAAGGATCGCCCTCATTGACTTTTGACTTTTGAGCCTCTCCCAAACCCCATTCATGTGACTGGCTGTGGGTGGTTGAAATTTCCACTCGGATCTTGGGCACAAGTGGCAGCTGATCTCATTTTTGATCAGGGGTTTATTTAGCTCGTCTTGATTCCATTCCCAAATGGATCGCTGGATTTCTTTGTCTGCTCACTAAGAAGTTGGTTCATTTTCGCTCCAGATTTCTTTCTGACAGCCACAGTTTGAAATAAATCTTCGGAGAACTTGAATAAAGGCGTCAGTCTCCAGTGAACTCACACCTTCAATGTGGACAGCATGACTGGTAAAGCAGGTGAAAAGACATCCATATATCTTCTCCGAACCCCGTCCACGCTTTACATAGAATGGCCCGAAGAAATCTACTCAAGTATAAGTGAATGGAGGCTCGTAACGGATGAGATGTTCTTTAAGCAGGTTGGCCATTAGCTGCTACATAGGGGCCTCATTTCGTTTGCTGCAATCAACACACTTGCACATACTCGTCGGACAAGTGATCATGCTTGTAATATCCAAAATTTCTGGCGTATGACAGAGAGTACGTGTTCACGACCAGCATGGCCTCAACAAAGCATGATAGCCATGCCATGAGTGTTTGCAGATGCGGCCAAGATGAGTAGTGCCTTAGGGACAGATCTAATGCAGATCCAAGTGAAATGAGTGTTATGTGACTTACAACTCGAATTTCTTTGTCATTGGCAGGAATATTACCAATTTCCTGTACTGGCCACTGGTCCAGTTCAGACAGTTCAGTTTGAGGGAATCCCTCATCGGCCAGATGTCGGCACATGCCACCATTGCTCAGGAGCAGAAGCATCATGAATCTCATTAACTCTGTTAGCAACAAAGTGCTTGAAACGTCTCTTCTCATTGGTGATGTACTGAAGGACTGTCAGGGAGTCCATCCAAAAGGTGGCACTATGAACCAGCAGGTCCAGCTCATCAGCTTCCTGTAATTCTAGACGTGGAACTGACCATTGCTTTAAGGGCGGGTTGCGCATTTTCCCCATGACGAAAGTGCAATGAAGTTTGCACAATGTGAGTTTGTTGTTGGTTCTCGTTCCTGCTCCGAGGGTTTTTCTCCGGGCTCTCTGGTTTTCCTCCCTCCACAAAAACCAACACTCCAAATTCCAATTCGATCTTCATGCACATACACGTCTTAACGAGCTCCTGAGCTCTTCAGTGTCACGTGGGTAAATTACATTTTTTTACAAAAAAAATAAATTACATTTACATTTTTTACAAGTCTTTCTTTATCATCAACGAGTCTCAAGTAGGTAACAGCAGCATAGCCATGGTTAGAAGCATCAGAAAAATAGTGCAGCTGGACGTTGGTGATTGTGGCATGAAAAGGATTTCTAAAACGTCTTGCGATCTTGATTTTTGTGATGAGAGGAAGAGACTCCATCCATCTGTGCCATTGTGTAAGCAGTGGTTCTGGTACACGTTCATCCCACTGGATTCCCATTCTCCAAAGTTCTTGAAGTAGAACCTTCACTGGAAGGATGAAGGGACCCATAAAACCAAGCGGATCGAAGAGGAAACTGACTATTGAAAGAATGCCACGTTTGGTTGGCGGTTTGTTAGTGGGTACGACTTTAAACAGGAATGTATCTGAGTCTGCGTCCCAATGTACACGACCAATAGGTGGCTGATCAAGATCTAGATTCAAAGCAGGATTCGCTCGTTCCTTCTCAGGAATGGTTGCCTGAAGCTTACGGCTGTTACTAGTAAATTTCGTTAGTTGGAAACTGCCTTCCTTCATTAACTGGATCAACTGCTCAGTAAGGTGGATCACATTCTCTTCATTCGGAACGGACTTCAAGACGTCATCAACGTAGAAGTTCCTACGCACCATGTTGGTTACTTCTGCGCCAAACCGCTCTTCGTTATCATCTGCTGTCTGTTGTACTGTCCTGTTGGGGCAACAAGATGACGAGACTGCTCAAAAAATGTGAACGAGCATTTGGTACTCATCAAGGGGGTTATCCAAGCTGCTGCTCCACCATAGGAATCTCAAGGCGTCAGCATCCCTGGGGAGAACCTTGACCTGATGGAACATAGCTTCTAAGTCTGCTGTAAATGGGATTTCTTCCTCACGAAAGCGGATGAGTACACCAGTTAAACTAAGAGTAAAATAATTATCTGATCATTTACTGGTCTTCACCTACATGGATTTTGATAACAAACATCTGACATGTAAAAGAGAAAAGAAATTCCCTCTTGTGCAATCAATAATTTGGAAGAACAGACTGTACAAAAAACTTATTTGTTCACCCACTATTTCTTGTGAGAGGAAGTACAAAGTCTGCAAAAACCAATTACAACACTCAATATGTACTACTAAATGTACATGTACATTGTATATATTACTACTCTAAACTAGAAGAAGCCAAAAACAACCTTAGAACAACATGGAAAGTACTAAATGAAGTTATAAACAAACATAAGAACAATCCATCTCTGCCCTCGTCATTTAAACCTGATGGCAATACAATCACGGATCCCATGGACATCACTGACAGATTCTGTAAATACTTTGCGGCTCTGCAGTGGATAAGAAGCTCTTACTAGTACTTTTCTAATCGCTTTCAATTTGTTCAGTTCAATCAAACTTGTTCCCAGATGCAGACCATTAAATGTGGTGTTTCCTAGGTTCCATTCTACTTTATTTTTATACTTTACATAAACAATCTTTCATATGCTTCTGAATTGACAGAGCTTCTGTTCTTTGCTGATGATACTAGTATTTTTTATTCTCATTCCAACCCAAATACCTTAGAATCTGTAATAAACAATGAACTAAAAAATATTAATAGTTTGGCTATGTTGTAACATAATTATTATCGGTGAACATAGAGAACACAACTTACTGGTATCGCATTATCAAACCTTGGCAGAAGAAACATAATCATAACTTCTTTATCTCCCTTGGCGGCCAACTTTTAACACAAACCAACACTTTCTTGGGGTATATATTGATGAGCACCTTACTTAGAAAGATCATATCAGCAATTTATGTATTAAACTAAACAAATCTCCCAATCTCCAAATCGCTTATTTATCCTTATATCATCTATTGTAACTCTACATGGCCATCTACGTCATAACTAACTTATTTTATAAATAGTATTTACTGTTTGTAAAAACAGGCTGTGTGAGCTATTACCAATTCAGATTATAGAGCACATTCTGCTCTTTTATTCACCAAACTAAGAATTTTAGACATTTATTAAATCAACATGTTTGAAACAGCTAAACTTATGTTCAATCTGCTAATAATAAAAACCTGTTGCTTCCATTGTTTTTCAACAGTCAAATTCATTACTATACATGTACCACCAGAACAGCCAATAATTATCACGCGCATCATTGCCGGACTAATCTGAAAAAATTCACAATTTTTTACCAATGAAGGTCCTAAGATCTGGGATTCCCTTCCTGTTACAATCACTTCTTTGTCAAGTTTTCCTAATTTTAAGAAAAACACTGCTAGAGTTGTTAGTAAAATAGTTAACTGAATTGGCAAAGCCGCACAGTGCAGCACTATTTACTTAACCATCTTGTAATGTACGAGGTGACCTCAACTATAAGCCTGGTGGTTTCTAGAGGTCACCTTGCCAACCATTAATTTAAAAACATTTGAAAAATAATTAACATATTTAGTGAAAAAGCAAATAAACAGAATCTTGATACTTGAATAATCCCTACCTCAACCTTGATTATTCTGGATGTCACAAAAACCCCATCTAATGATTATTTAGTATCTTCCATGTAGTAGTTGCATGACAGTACGTATGAGAAATAGAATAGCTTCCAATTTTTCAGAGCAATTCTTAGTACAGAACTGTTAAATAAATATCATAAAAGGAATCGTGTGATTTCAGCTATGAACATGTTTTTGTTTCAAAAGGATGAGAGGCAACAACATCAGAAGACATATCCAAAGCAAAATGATAATGGGGGTGATGTGAAAGGTAAAGTCCTGCAGCTGGAGAAGCCAATGAGAATAGTCATACAGTTGGAAGTAAATTTAAGAATAACAGGTTTCTGGGATGTAGAATTTTGATTAATGTTCTGAGAGTGTCAAAGTAGAAAATGTCTGGCCTAATGCTTGTTGCCAGTAATACCTTTTTTTGGAAATAAGAAAAATGTATTTGTCTGAACAGTCAGACCAAAAAAATTGAGATTGTGGAGATCATCCTTTGAGAGGGATGTGTAGTTAAAATACCAGACCTGTTTGATTTACAGCTACCATGCATGTTAGATCTTGAAGTTACTCGTCAGATGGTACTTCGAAGGTCTAAAATTTTACTAATACTGAAAAGATCTACATGTATTGTACCTTTAATACTGATACAGAGATTATGACCATGATGATGTCCCAAAATATGCAACTTCAGCAATTACTGTTACAACAGATGATTCCACTGTCGACAGGACCACATTCAACAGAAAGCACAGAACACAGGTAGCTGTAGATATTATGGTTACACACAACCCTTGCTCGTTTAAAAAAAATATCCAAAACCTCTTGACTAGGAGCTATCCTGTAAACCATATCTTTACTACATTGTAGTCCAGTTAATAGTTTTATGACAAAACTTGTAAATGACAAAGTAATTTAAGATAACATCAATATTAATTTAGTTATGTAAGTAATTCTCTTGTCATTTGTTTCATAAATAAGTCAAAGCTTAAAATCTTAATATTCTCCCATCACAAAATTCACTCATATTAATTCTGTGTTGGATCATTGCACTATACAGTAGCTGTACATCAAGTCAGGAAATTTATCACTGATGATGTCACCTCAAATTTTTAAGGATAAGAAATAATTGTGATTAAACATTCATGTAAAGTAAAATAAAATGTCGTAGACGTATGCATACATACTGTGTTTTGGTGATGATCAAATGGGACAAACTGAAAACCCCAAAACATCCATCAAAGACTTCTAATTAAACACGAAAGTAATCCATTTGGCGAGTATGATTTTCATTTTTGGCAAATTAGTTACATGACTGTATAAAGCTTAAATATTGATAACACTGTTTTATTTTCGATTTTGACAAGTAACCAACCAACCAGAATTTTTTTTACTTTTTTGAGTCTTTAAGATTCCCAAATTGTGCCATCTTGTACCAGAACAAGCTTGAGAAAGCTCAACACAAAGTGGCAAGCTAGCTAGCGGTCCATGATTATGAGATACAAAAATCATATAGTTTGTGAATCATTGTGGATATTTGTTTTGTTTTTTTTGGGGGGGGGGGTTGAGGGGAGGCATCTATTGTAGCAAGTGAAATTACATCAGGCAAGTGCATTTTGAGAGTGATTTGCCCATATGGCAAGTGCTGTCAAATTTTAGTTTCCAACACTGCAGTTAAATAACTTTTATCAGTGCACACAGGTTCTGCACATCAGGAAATAAAGGCATGGTTTAAGCGCCACTCAGGTGCTGGGTTGACATCGACACAATCAACTACAATCCCAAGTACATGACTTAAGTGAAAGCAAAATTTTTGTACTGTGCCCAAATCAAGTTTAATGAACTTGTATTTACACCAGGAATACCAAAATAGCAGCATTTAATCACTAACCACTAACTGTTATTGTCTTCTAGCTGAAAAACTAGCTGTAATGTGTTAAGCATACTGAAATCCAAATGTAAACATGTACCTTCAGATCTAGATGGTGGGAAGCCGGTCGTTTCGCATACAAGTCAATTCTCATACAAGTCGATTCGCATACATCGAGGTCGTTTCTTCGACACCACCTAGGTCGATTTGCATACATCGAAGTCAAGTCAAGTCAAGTTTGTTGCTTTGTTTTCAAATTTCGATTCAATACACTTTTTTTTTTGGTGACTTTTTTTTGCAAAAACAGCAAATTCGTGCCATGCAACAGGAAGGTGTGATTTTTTCTCTTTGTCTTTACAAGCAATAACTAAAATCATGCAAACAAAGGAAAAAAACAAGCCTTGCATCTTTAAGGGATATCAAAAGGTCAACTCTTTGCAAGGGGTATGGAAAATTCGTTAACACCCATCAAGAAGCCGTTCAGTTCAAGCTTAAAGTGGATTACGCTTGCTGAAACTTGTTTTCGCTTTTTAAGAGTTGCTTGACCATTTTTTATCAACGCGAGTAATATTCAGAAAGAAAGTCGTGGCG
>Ga0126337_10003311_pt1 | contig 10505 bp, 13 predicted proteins | sample DipCmetagenome_FD_92527 | JGI IMG/M metagenome (GOLD analysis project Ga0126337, IMG submission 92527) | Coral microbial communities from La Bocana,Puerto Morelos, Mexico - Diploria C A metagenome | ecosystem: Host-associated > Invertebrates > Cnidaria > Coral | place: La Bocana,Puerto Morelos... | reverse complement strand
TGATTTAGTTAGTTAGTTGGTTAGTTGGTTAGTTAGTTAGTTAGTTAGTTAGTTAGTTAGTTAGTTAGTTCTATCAGTTAGTTGTTTGGCTAGCTACCAACTTAGTCAGTTTGGTAGTGGGTTTGCTAGTTGGTCCGATGATAGTTGGTATGTTTGGTTTCGTTACTTTGTTTGGTTTGTCTTGTTTCGTTTTTTTTGTATGTTCTTTGTTGTTTTTTTTGTTTGTTTGTTTGTTTGTTTGTTTGGCTGGTTGTTTACGTGCCATCTTTTTTGAAGAATCACCCAGCGGTGTGCATGGTGAGATGTATGTGTGCTTGTGTGTGTCATCATGGGGTCCTCTCAATGTGTTTTTGTTTGGTTTGGATTCGGAAAATTTATGTTTTTTTTCAAACCTCGATAAACTAGCATGATAATGATAATGACAACAATAATATTTTTTTGTTTCAGATGTTGGATCTTTCTGTTTTGTTTGACCAGCTAACTTCCAGTAAACTATGTGCTTTACTGTCTGATGTTTTTTTTCTTGGAGTGTGTTTCTTTTGGACTCTTGTTTGTTGGTTGGTTAGTTGGTTGGTTGCGTACATGCTTGTTTGGGTCATATCTGTTTAGCGAGACAATGGAAGTTTATTTGATATTTGATATTTGCTTGGTTGTCTTATGTTTCTCTGTTCTTCCTTTATCGGTTGTTTGTATGTTGTTGTTTGGTTTTATCCTGACTGATGGTGTTTGTTGTATTTGTTTCGTTTTGGTTTTAATCTTATGGACGTCATGCCATGAGGCTTTTGTGTGTTGTGGTGTCTTATGTTTATGATTTGCTTGATGGTTTGTTGGCTGGTTTGTTTTTTGTTGTTTCGTTTTATTTTTGTTTGTTTGTTTGTTTGGTTGTGTGTGTGTTTGTGTGTTTGTACATATGTGTGTTTGTGTGTAAGTGTAATTGTATCTGTATGGTTTGTGTTTGCAAATTTCTGTCTCCTTGCCTATGTGTATGTTTGTTTGCTTACATGTTGCCAGATCGTTTGGGTGATTATGTGTTTTAGTCCGAATGCCCATTTGCATTTCCATCATGTTTTCTTGCTCCCTTGTTGAGTCTTTTGATTCATCCGTGACATTCAATGCCATATTCTTGAATCACACTGTTCACACTTCGCATATTCAAAATGTGTAACAATGGTGTGCTCCAAGGCAGTGTTGTTCAAGGTCAAGCCTTCAGTTCCAGCAATCAGTCGGTGGACGACTTGCGGGTCAGCGGCTCGTTATTTTCTGCTACTCGGGCATGCATCGACGTATGTTTTTTTTTCTGAATGCTGGGAGACTGGGACTCAAAGTATTCAAACACTAGTCACATAGTCACAACATATATTTCAGCAAAATCCAATCAAAAGATGTATGATGCATTGTGTAATTGCTTTTCTTTACTAAACACTAGAATTCTCAAATTCTCAAAGCAAAAAAATGTGACCACCATTTCTTTCTGCTCATTGTCATATGCATAATCAATGGTTGAGATGAGATTTAATTTAACAGTGGTCATAAGTCATAATCATGTGAACCATCAAGTTGGTTAAGTTCATTCGTTCCAAACAACTTCAGCCTTCAGACAATCATTATGTCACTACATTAGGAAACACACATCAACTTAACTAGACTCTAGGCATTGATGTTTCATTACGTCGTGATTTGCAGTGTGTAATTGTAATCAATGATATATATCTGAATCAAACATATTGTCAACGTATTTAGTCTCAATTATGTGTTTGTTCCCACCTTCAACAAGCTGACCTGGCTACAGGTGCACTGCACCATGTAGGAACTAGAACTAATTCAACTTTTGCAACATTGATGTAGTAACAGTATATTCTAGGCTGTACATTTGTGATCTAATTCAATAATAAGGTCTATATTACTTTCAACTTTCAACTATATCAGTTACATTCCCATGATCCGCATCCTTATGTGGCTCCAGTTCATCTGTGGCACTGGCTGTTGTGTGTTTCACGATCTCAGTTCGCCATGTCTTGTCTCTCATCTGTGGCACCACCTGAACCCTACCATGAGAACAAGTTTCATTTGATGACGGATGATGACAAACTTCAGACACTTAGGGATTCAGTTCTATCCCTGAGAAGTTGCGTGGCAACAATGGGTCTGCAAGTAGACTTGGGTCGACAGCACAATTGGTTCAGTCCATTGACAATGGAAAGTTTCATATGGGATAATGCAACCAACGATGACAAGATCAGTATGGTGAAAGAGGGTGTGTTGGCCCTTCACAGGGATATATCTGTGGTTGCACATCATACATCGCAGCTGACAATGACACTTCCTGACTTGAGTGTTTTGGAGAGTTCCGAACCGAATGTAGGCTCGAATGAAGGCTCGAATGAAGGGTCGGATGAACCTCCTCGTAAGAGACCCGCAAGGACACTCTGAATGTCAGTGGCTTTCGATGTTAGTTTTTCTCAGTTTCACCTTTGCATTGGTTTCACCGTTTCACCTGTTCGAATTCACGCACCAGAGTTGCGCATGAACATGGGTTCTGGCAGGCATTCGATGGTCATGCAAGTTAAATTTCTAGTTATATAGTTTCATTTCAATTAAGTCTTATCAAAGTCATGGGATGCATTTTGCTTTGTTTTGAAAACACTTTTGGATGTCTAAGAGTCCAAAAAACATTTTGGATATCATCAATTCAAGTTGTTTCATCCATTCTTGACTGTTGAGTCAATACATGGGAATTGTACTGTTATGGTTAGTCTTTGAGCCATTTTTGTTTGCTGTGTCATTTGTCATTTGGCTTGACGTATGAATATCTTTTGGTGGTTACCTGAAGCTGTAATCAAATCAATTAAATTAAATTATATGAATTGAATTAAATGATCATGTATCATGCTTGATGGGGAATATGTCTATCTATCCACCACATTAATTGTTTGTTTCCATCCCGCTACTTGAGGCTTGTGACTGGTTACCACAACATCTTGCTGCGGGCTTTCTGTGGTATGCATGATGCTGGGCATGCTCCGATGGTCACGGGTGATGAGATGGCTGAAGAACTGTCTTTGGTGCATTTGGTTGACGGTCTTGAGTCCGTCGCTGATCCAGGAGAAGATATGTATAGGAAAGCCCTACGTATCAAGTCAACAAAAACATATGAATGGCTTCTTTGTGAGGCAACTACATATCATCTTTTGATATGCACACTTACCAACCAAGCATTGGAACGTATTATGTTTACATTCATGCAGTGGCAGCGTGATGACACCTGGTTGATACCAAACAAATCTCCAGTGGTGGTAATGAGCAATCCATCTACCAGTCCCGCTTCCAGTGCGATCAATGCTCTATTTGGATTGATGAATCTGGGGCATTGCAATGATGGTTGTTTTCCACTTCCCGCAATTCTTCAAGGCGAGAGTCAATTATTTAGATTTAGGTTAGTTAGTATCGGATTATCTGTTTCATCATTTCATCAGTTTCAAATTTTCACTTCAAGCTTTCAATGTTCGGTGTAAGTTCCAATCAACCATGACGTCAACTTTTCGAGTTTCTAAATTTCTAATTCTAAATCAGTACTAATTTAATCAAACAATAACTATAGTACTCTTGTAAATTGTAAACTATTTTGTTTTCAATAGCTTCATATCTAACATATGAAACTAAATGAACTACATTATAATACCGTATACACCACATTAACATGTGGTGTAGTGTTGTATGTATAGTAAAGAAGAATGATATATCAGTAAGCTACACTACGATATGAACTTTATACTACATTACATGCTAGCAGTCAGGTTTTTGATAAAGTGTGAAGTTCAATGATCAAGTGAAATTATGTTTTTTTTCGATTAGACTTTGCAATATTGCAACACTATTTCAATCAACATTTCGACTTCAACTTCAACCTTAGTGTTTTGTCTTCTTCATGGGAGGTCTTCCTGGTTCTCCACCACAAGATTTCATTCCACATTTATTTTGGTCTTGCGTGATTACCACTGGTCATGTCTGGAGACGATTGATTCGGCCATACCGTATGCCACCTCTTTGCCTTGCCAGACTAGTGGATGTCAATACATCCGCTGCTGGCAAACGACAACTGGCCGACTGGGTGATGAACCTACCTGAATGTTGTCAATGCGAGGAATTTTTGAAACCTCTCAGAACCATAGTTCATTCAAGTCACGACCTTCTCAGTGGGGAAGGATATGAATGTTCGGTTGCTGCGTTCCAGACAAAGAATGTGAACATTGAGGTTGAAAATAATTTTGCAAGAGCTAATGCAATGCAAACAGCCAACAATGGACATACCACAAAGTCTGAAACATTGTTTGCGAAACATGTGCTTGCAGAGATGAAGACTGTTCATCGCACATGTATCAAACATCAGGATCATTCTCAGGAACCGGTTGTTTTCGACAATCCTCCAGTTGCCAATGGTCTAGCGGATGGCATTGAAAGTAGCTTAGTGAAACCTTATTATCATGAATCATGAATTCTAAAATCATATGTTTTGTTTTGAAATGAGTATCTAGAATCTAAAATCTACAATTCATGTAAATAAGTTTCTCAAAACAACCCCATACACTTAAAACTATGTTGATTCGTTGTATTCATGACGTATGCAATGTTGTTCTTTTAATTTAACATCTAAAGTTATAGTTCTTTTTTTGACTAACACCATAATGACTGCAACTGGTCATCCTCATATGTTATCATGATGCTTAGGTACAGAGAGTGCTCACCCACCAGCCAGAAATGCTCAACCTTCGACAAGAAAGAATGGCTGGTGGATGTTCTACAAGGATGCTTGTCAGACTCAAACAGTACCAATTGGATCGACAAACAAAAGAGACACACAGAAAGCATTTTGGACAGAGTGTTTAGCGAAATGGCGCGATCCAAGCGAAGAGGGAACCATATTGAGACAACATTGGAGATTGAAAGCCTTGCAAGCAAACCGTCAATCGCAACTCAATCTGGTAGAGGTCCCATCGCAGTCAAACCAGCAAATCATACAGCATACAACAAATGATTTGCTGATGGCGAATTTACAAATTTCAGACGGGACAGGTACATTTGGAATTGGTGATTCGACATATCCCTTGTCACTGGACATGTTGACCGAAATTGACAATGGCACTCCTGGATTTGTCAGGTCATATTCAGCTAGATGGAAGAGCCGTACTTCACAACAAGTTGAAGCAACCAAAACATGTGGTCAGACATCAAATCTGTCGTGTTTTCAGTTTTACGGTTTCTGCAAACACCAAATCCGAGATCAAGATCAGTTTGATTTGGTTTGCGCTAATCTAAGACACATTGTTTCAGATCATCGCAAACGGCATCTGGTTGGAAAGAAAAATAGAGGTCCAAATGTACAAATTGCACATCCATTACTTGTTTTTGGGACGAGGTGACTTAGTCTGGGCATTTAGTGTAACTATATTTTCTATATGTTTGCATTTAGATTCAGATTCTTGAGTCAATTTGGGCATAATATCGTTTTTTTTTGTTTGGTGTATGATGTTACAAAAAACAAAAAACAATAGTTTGAGTTTTACTACATGACCTAGGTCTGCTGGTGCTGTCAATATTGGTGAAGCTTGGCTTATGTGCGCCTGGTCCTTTTCACCCTACACTGCAGACTGGTGGGGCTGCTCTGTGGTATCTCAAGGTAGTATTGATGTCAGATTATCTTTGGATTGGATCACGAGCGGGGAGTCTGTCCGTAGGCCAAAGATTCATACTCAATATGAGCTTGCCAGACGAATTTGCAGATACCTAGACACTGATGATAAACATGAACTGGCATCACCATCTTACACAGCTGCTTGATCGTGTTTATAGTGTGTTCTGTGTTTTGTTTTGTATGTGTATTTGTGTTCGTGTATGTGTGACAGTAATGCATACCGATGTGTTTCACAAATGTTCTACTGTAACCACTATGTTCTGTTCAGTTTTATGTGTTTTGGATTCTGAATTTTACATTCTAGATTCTAGATTCTAGATTCATGTCAATTATGTTTCCCTAAAAGCCAAAAAAACACATAATGTAACTTAACATATGACACTCTGTAGTATCCTTACTGTGTTGGTTGTTCTTGTTCTTCCCCCCCAACCAAGGTTGTTGCACTCAATGTCCTTACAGCGCATTTGACAGACAATGTGGTTTGGTGGTCTCCTCTTGATGCTGAAAACGCAATAGATACATCTGATGAAGAACAGAATGCTGCTTCAGGGGTCAAAGCTCTATTGAAAGCATGTGGCTATGAGCAAAAAAGTAAACCCAGAACGAAACCAACAACATCTTCAAAAGGAGTCAAAGCAACTGGAAACTTGACCTCATACTATGGTGAGTTTCTGAAATGTTATTTTGAATCCTGGGTGTATCAGTCCTACAGTACAATGTAGATTCGTAGTTTATATTTTGTAACTACATGTGATTTCCGTATTTGGCGACATGCAAGTCATTGTAAAATTTTATACTACTTGCATTCAATTAAATTGTTTGTAGCTGTTTGAATCTTGAATCAGTTGAGTTGAATATAACTAAAACATATGTTTTTTTTATTTAGTTTAATATTCTACAGACAGATATCTTATGTTCCACTAGCATTGTCAAACCATAATCATTGCTGAGGAACGAAACGAAAGAGAAACAGTGAACTACCAGAGGATGCAGGGCTTTTGAATGATGACATTGAGAACACGGAACCGGCAGACTATGATGCAGTCGATGATCCTGATCTGGATCAACACTGGAACAATGCATTGTCCATTGATACTACAGCTGTAGATTAGTGAAATATAATATTGTTTGTGTGACTGTTTGTTTGTCGGTTTGTTTGTTTGGTTGCTGCTGTGGTTGCTTGTTTGTTTGGTTGTATGGTTGTTATGATTTGCGTTTGTTTTGTTTTGTTTCGTTTTGTTTTGTTTTGTTGTGTATTGTTTTGTTTTGTTTTGTTTCGTTTTGTTTTGGTTAGTTAGTTAGTTACTTTGTTTGTTTGTTTGTTTGTTTGTTTGTTTGTTTGTTTGTTTGTTCGCCAGTTAGTTGCCTGGATAGTTTTGTTTGTTTGTTTTAGTTTAGTTTAGTTGTTTGTTTGTTTGCTTGCTTTGCTCATTTGTGTGCAATAGGGTTCGTTGTTAGTTAGTTTGTTTGTTTGTTAGTTGGTTAGTGATAACTGACAGAATTATGATATGTTTAAGTTTAAGTTATACTTCTCACTTACAATTACATCTTTAATTTTGATTTCACTGAGTAGTCTTTCTTGTGATATAGGTATGTGCAAGGGGTGGTTGGTTGCAAATTGTCATCAAACTAAGGATGTTGGAACACCAGTGGCAATTTCAACAGAACCTTCCAAGGGCTCCAATCCCAGTGCATCATCCAGTTCATCCCAGCCACCCAGACCCGCCACTGTAGCCACTGAAACGGGCATTCAACTGCTTGACATTGATGGAAATGTTGAAGTCACCCAAGATGCCAAAGGTTATGTGTACATTCCCAGCAAGAATGCTCCTATAGGCATAACCTGTGGTTTGGTGACATAGTGTGGATTGTTGGTAACTGGCAACAGTGGATTTTCAATATCAACTTGAAATCACTATTGTTTTTGGAATATGGTTGAACGGAAAGACTTGAAACATGAATATGTTATGATTGCTTGGTACTAGGTACAGATACAGGAGTCTTCTCGCATACGATATTTTTTTCAAACAAAAAAAACACGTGCAGGCAGAACAACATCGTTCAAGCAGAACACACCGGGCCATTCTGTGAGTTTTGGCTGCTACATGCATAAAGGATGCAAGTGCATCAAGCTTCTGAAGAAATTGCCAGATGGATATCAGGCATCTTGGCTGTCTCTTATTTAGCTTGCAACTTATGGCCTATGAATCTCAACTTTAGTTCTACATTCAACATTTGTTTGTATATTGTAAAGATTAATATTAGATATATAATATCTACTTTATGATGATTATGACTTATGACTTATGACTGATATCAAAGCAAATCATGTTGTATTTTAGGTCGTAACTGTATTTCACTGTTCATCAAATTCTATTATAGTTGAACTGCTCATAATTAACTGGTTATTTGTTAGTTGAATTGAGTTGTCTGAACATCATTCGACAATTCTGTCTTATTTCAATTGGTCTTTACTATAATTATGCATTCCCTGAGGCACGTTCGATGAGGTGGATGCTCGCTGGTTTGGAGATTCAAGATTATAGAGATGGTGCTGCAGCACACAAGTCCAGGTTTCTGAAAAACATTACATATTATTTTTTTTGATTTGTTTGCTTCTGAAATACATTATATTACATGTATGTTTTTTTTTGTTTGTTTTGGTGGCTCCATATTTATGCTATCGACTTTTCTTGAACTCAAAAGAACTTATTTGAAATCACTTCAACTACCCAAGTGAGAAAATCACAAGTTATATATCATTATTCGTTCACACATTCAAGATATGTTTACCACCAAGCAGCCTTGACCAGCTCCTTTGTGATCTTAGGTTTGATGATATGGTAATGCTCAATCCAATTTGATCCTGACTGCATGTGGTGGCGATGAGAGTAGTCATTCGAAATCATCTAGCCCAATGCCTGCTTCGAAACTTATATCATCCGATTTCTTGATTTTTTCAACTTTAAAATAAACACTTTGGTCATTCAGCTATATCATATTCAGTAATGAAATATGTTGTTCACATCAGATGACGTTGTTTTACCTTTAGTTATGTGTATGCATCTTGATTCCATCTATAAGTCGCATCTACCCCAAATGTGAAATCAGCTTTGACTAATAAGTATTTTGGTTTTGCAAAATTATTTAGTCAAGAGTCAACATGTAAGTTGTGCACGCACACACACTCACCAGACTGCACAGGTACATTACCTAGCCTTACATATACATTGCACACACTGTACCTGTACATTACATACACATTGTACATGTACATTGCACACACTGTACATGTGCACTGCACACACTGTACATGTGCACTGCACACACCGTACGTGTACATTGCACACACCGTACGTGCACACTGCACGCACATACTGCACACATGGACTGCACATGGTTGATTGCTATGAAAATATTGTTTTGATAGCAAATCTTGCTATCAAACTACTGTTTTCATAGCAATGTATATGATACATTGCTATGAAAATACTATTTTGATAGCAAATTTTGCTATGAAACATTTTCATAGCAATCAAACGTGTGCAGTCCATGTGTGCAGTATGTGCGTGCAGTGTGCGCGTACGGTGTGTGCAGTGTGCACGTACGGTGTGTGCAGTGTGCACGTACGGTGTGTGCAATGTACATGTACGGTGTGCACAGTGCACATGTGCAGTGTGTGCAATGTGCAGTTTACACATATGGTATGTGTAGTGTACATGTGCGGTGTGTTGGTACTGTACATGCATGGTGTGTGCAGTGTATTGTGTGTATGTAGATGACTCAGATAACATATACCTATTTGGGACATTGCACTTAGTGACTAACTGATGTCTTTTCGATTGATTGCTTCATTATGATTTTTTTTATTTTCAATTTTCAATCATTAGTTTTTTAACTGTAACTATATCAGACATTCAGGAATTATTGTTTGGCTTGAACTTACAAAATGACTTTGAATTTGAAAGCAATGTGGGCTAGATGAAACCAAAGCTAGTTGGAGGTCCTTCGGTGTCTACAAAAGACACACAATTCATAATGCAATAGATCCAATGGGAAAGTGAAAATATTTGTTGCTAAGCTGACCGAACTGTCACTAGGACCTGAACTACTCATACTATGAATTGAATTATAATTAGATTAGCTGAAAAAAATCAAGTTAACAATATTGAACTTCGCATTGCTGTTGTGATTTTGAATCAGATATGAAAAGATTTACGTATGACCAGTTGATTGTTGTGATTGAGACATTGCCATTTGGCTTTCTAAGTGAGTGAGAACGTTCAAACAGGGTGGTTGCCCATGTCCGTGAGAGGGTCAGATGTGAGTAGAGGTGATACTGGTGGCAGTAGTGCTGCCAAAAAGTGTAGATACTGTGGATGTTGGAGTACAAGTCCATGTCCTTGGCCAGTATTGGGTACACTTCTACATGCTTGGGACCCACACCTACCCTGGGCAAGAGGGAAACCTTCAAAGGTTATAGGTGACAAGTGCAAACTTTGCCAGATTGTAGCTTTGCCAAAATTGGGTATTGTTTTTTTTTTCTACTCGATCGGTCAGTAGTTAGTAATCATAGAGTTGTACATAATGATTTAATAATTTTTGATTTACTTGAACTAGTTTGTAAATTTTTAAATATAAGATAGGCTGGATAGCAGGGCTGGATAGTAGGTATCATGGACATCTGTTGCCGGTGATTCTGATATAAGGTCTGGGAGCAAGGAGGCTTTTGCTCGGATTTCAAGGGCAGAGAAGACAACTTCCAGCGACAAGTGGCATCCAATCCCAGTACTTTGCATGAATTCCTCGAATCTTG
>Ga0126337_10003310_pt1 | contig 10506 bp, 6 predicted proteins | sample DipCmetagenome_FD_92527 | JGI IMG/M metagenome (GOLD analysis project Ga0126337, IMG submission 92527) | Coral microbial communities from La Bocana,Puerto Morelos, Mexico - Diploria C A metagenome | ecosystem: Host-associated > Invertebrates > Cnidaria > Coral | place: La Bocana,Puerto Morelos... | reverse complement strand
CCTCCATAGACAGTTTTGACACAATTAAGTCAAAGACCCACCCCCGGTGCGGATTTGATTTGTATACATAGACACGTGACCAGCCGCAACCAGGGTACTTTCTCGAGGTAGGAAGAGAGAGGAACCTGGGAACAAGGTTGTTAGAGATATTCACGTTTTTGTATTTTAAGTGATGACATCATAGGTGGTTCCACTGAGACATTTGAAGACTCAATCAAGAATATCTCTAGAAATATTAAAGCAGTGTTCTTTAAACTTGGCACCAGAAATGTACATCACAAAAGAAACAAAATGACACCCATTGTGCCATTGCAATGACAACAGTTATGCTGCTGGTCCTGTTCTAATTAAAACTAACACTACCATATTTTATCTTAAAAAAGCATCATCCACTCCCAACAATCTAATGGGGAGAGTTAAGTCAATATAGGAATCATGTGTGTTCTGAGCAAGACCCTCTGTCCCTTTTTGAAGGGTTGCAAATTGGCATACTTGGTTTTTTACAGAAAGAGACTGGAGCCAAAAGTGTTGCCATGGCAACAACACAGAAGGTGTCTTTGTTTCTTTTGTGATGCACATTTTTGGTGCCAAGTTTGATTATAACATAGCTAGCAGAGCCGCGCAATCAAATTCAGTATACGTAAGCGTGCTCCAAATCCCGATAGTGCACGCTCATAGCTTGAGCAAATCGCTTCGCCAGAAATCGCGTCGGATTTGATGCACAATTCCACTGGCTATGTTATAAAACAATTGGTTCATGCTTTTAGCTGTGCACTATCGAGTTATGGAGCACGTGGGAAGTTTGGAGAGCACTCAAGAAGCTAGAGTTCTCTTACGCTTCTTACGTGCTCTCCAAACTTCCCGCGTGCTCCATAACTCGATAATGCACGCTAAAGCATGAACCAATTGTTAAAGAACACTGCTCCAATATTTCTAGAGATATTCTTGATTCGGTGTTTTACTGTTCAAATGGAACCACCTATGACGTCATCACTTTTTTCATTTGCATAATACAAAAACGTAAATTTCTCTAGAACGAAAAAAGATATTCCAGGAAGGGAAACACCATTCTTCTTTATTTTGAAAAGCCTTTCAAATAAACAGCAATTATTTTTTACTTCATAGGCACTTTAAAACACTTGTCACATGACCCAGGGGATTGTCGCAACAGGTGCATGGTTTAGAAACCTACCAACAAAGCTCAGTTTATGTACATTCCATGATCTGAACCGCGTATCTACTTAGGGTTAGGACGATTCTCTACAGATTATCTTTCAAAAACTGTCAAAATCATCAAAGCCAACGTTCAAGGCCAAACAAAGACAAGCAAGTTTATTTACTTTTAAGTCACATTGCGGAAAAGAGTGTTCTTTGATTTTTCGCAAGCTAAAATTTAAATTTGCTTATAGTCAAGTGTCTAGCATTTGCTTCAGAGGCTCACTTAGCTTATTATTGACAGTTTTTCCCCGAATCATGAATTTTCCTAAAGAAAATGACTTGCCGCCCATTTTCGTTTGACTTAAGCATTACTGAATTGCAGTGGCAACCTACCTGTGCCTTGACTTCAAGCGAAGAACAAGCCATCTTTTTGACAGGTCCAAAACCACTTACTTTAGTAAAGCAATTACTATCCATCCATCTGTATCGGGAAAGAGCCCAATCATAATAGAAAAAACCAACATCCAAACTGCCTTTACCGTCCTTGTTTTCTGCCATTTTGAATTCGGAGGTCAATAAAGACGATGCCCATATATGGAAACACGACAGACACCAATAAGAGGGCATCCGTACTCCGGTACACAAACCAAGTCGCTACAAAAATGGCTGCAAATTTTCGCATGGATACTGTGGAACTTCTTAACCAGGTTTGTTGATACTTTCTTGAGTAAAGAATACTAGAAAACGTCCTTTAGTGTTCGCGTAGTCTTAAACTTACCAAAAAGTCGCTGATATCACGAGTACTCACCACAAATTCAGATAGCAAAGTGCGTAGAATTACAATTCAGCACTTGTAAGTGCCAGCGAGATTTCCTTAGTTTAAGTAATAGTCAATTTCAGGTTTGTTGTGAGACATTGTAGGTTTTGATCACTTATTTGACCTCACCTAGAACACTCGAATAATGGCTGAGAGTGCTTCACTCCAAAAACGAGATGATTTGATAAATTACATGTAAGCTTATATTAAGTTTGGACTTTGTAAGTATGTCGTTCTAGCTTATAATCCAGCACCCAATGCCGTTGGGTTAACACTCCAATATTGGTTTACCTTGTGTATAAATCATGGCTCAGCTATACAGAATACAGGCCACTTGAACCATCTCCAAAACTCGTTTGAAGGGATGTGTTGAAGACCCCGGCGTATTCAATCGATACAAATCGATATCGGAAAATCATTCGATAATTTGATTTTAAACGATATCGATTTTATCGGATTCATCGATCGTTATAGAATCGATAAAAATTATCCTGTTTCTGTTGAGGCAGCGTTTGATTGTGACTCTTTTAATGTAGATTTCAAAGGCAGCAATGAAATGATTTGTTGACAAGCACTGCACAAGTGACCAAAGAGACCGCATTACGATTTTCTTCCTGATTTTATTGTTCGATTACAACCCAGGTTTACAAGCGTAAATCATTTTTCCTTTTCCAGCTTCTCTGCTTCAAGGTTATCATCTAAATTTACTCTCATTCCTTTGTTCTGGCTGTTTTGAAACCACGTTTTAACCTATGAGGAATATGGAGAATAAAAAGTAATCAATGTAAGCCTCCTATACAGACCCCTTTTTGAGCTGGTCACGCGATTAGCCTCCTACACAGACGTTCCAGGTGAAAGACTTGGTAAAAGTGCTACGAGCATGTGATTGTGTTACATCAGCAAATAAAAAAAATCAGGGATCTAAAGCGCACACACTGAGTATTACTAAACGTTTGTAGGAAAGATGCAGCAATTTTTATCGCTAAACAGACAGGAAAGTTGTTATAAGTGTTTCTGCGCGCTCTTTAAAAAAAAATGGTACAATAATTCAGTTTCCATGAATTAGATATTTATTGATAACATTGAAAAAATTAATCGATTTTTATCGATTATCTGTATTATTGATTGACTACGCCGGGCATAGATGAAGACCCAAAAAGGAAGGACCCTGTGGTCTAAAACGAATGAGTCGGTTTACATGGTATCTAGCATCTACAAACCAATTGAAAAAATCTCAGCAACAAGCAAGTAATTCAGATAATACACACATAAAGATTTATTAAGAACAGATCTTTTTTTGCACTATTTTCCAGTGTCATGTTTGAAGTTGTATTACAAAAACAATTTCTACATCAGCTTGCAAATCACTTAAAATCAGACTTTTCTGCCCCAAATTAAATAGCAGAAAGAGAAGAAATTGTTATGTGTATTGCATAATGACAGGAACTCTCTTAAATACAGCAACGATCAGAGGGGCTAACTTCACTGTAATTAACTCATTTTTTACTTAAGGACGTTCATGTGCGCTAAGTAGTAAAGTGAACAATAATAGAGCAAATGACCGTAGTTATAACTTAGAGTGGATTTAACGATCTTGGACGTTCGGTGACCAATATTTTTCTTTCGATGGGTCATTTTCTCCACTGATTTTCTATGTTTTGCAAAACAGTGAGCAAAACATTCCTTCGGATTCTGTTTATTTTACCTCTTGGCTTAGCTGTGCGGCAGTTTCAGATGCCTCTTTAAGGGTTAAGGTTTGTGAAAATGATGACAATTTTTGTTATTATTAACACAACAGATTCACTTATAAATACAAAATTATGTTAGGATAGTTTGACTTATCTTTGATATTTTAACCTAAAAATCCTGGAGACTATTCTGAATCATGTGCACCAATTTATCAAAATCACACTAGTTTTCCACAGGCGTTAATTATCTCTCAAACAAAGATGGTGACCCCCAATTTTTATTTTATTTCTGAAAGAAGTAAATCATTACCTGTCCACAGTAGAAGTTAAAAAAAATTCTATCAAGTAGAAAGTTTTCGCGCGAACGTCCTTAAAATCATGCAGTCAGAGAAACATGGGATTCACACCTTTTCCAGAGCTGAGTCACAAACAACCGCCTTCACAACTAAATTGGATTTACTTACAGAGAATTTCCTTTTCATTCAAAAGTGAATATAGATAAACTTGTGTTGATTATTTTTTAATGGGAGTGTAAAAAAGGCATTTAAATTTGTTCATAAAAATAGGTAAACATCAGGATTCCACCCACCAGTGGGACGGATGGAAAAATTCTGTTTGCTTCCAGAACCAAACGGGTTGGAGTTGAGTTCTGCAGACTCACAAACTCAGAAGAAAATGAACATACTATATTTTTCAGTTATGAAAACCACTTGGTTATAAGACACCCTTAACTTTTAATTAACCAACTGCCTCACTTAAGTGGAAGGAGGGTGCCTGGGATACCCAGGGGCTTCCACTGTGGCCAGCCAGCCCCTAGATAGAATACTGCCCCAATGGCTGGCAAATCCCTGCAACCCAGCCATGAGCCCCCATTCCAGGCACCCGTCACACTGATAAAACAGTGGAAAGGAGAAAAAATAAGGGATGGGAGGGGAGGGAGACGCTAAATGAACTGCTCCACTGCACGCTCAATGACGAACTCACTGATCGGAGCAATGTACAAAGCTACCATGTACCATGTGAGCCTGCACTTATGGGATTGACCGCTGGATTCCTGCTGAGCTCGTGGGCTGCTTGAGCACTAAGCTTACGAACCGCTTGACCGCTAAGCTTACAAACTGTTTGACCGCTAAGTTTGACGACTGCTTGACCGCTAAGCTTGTGAACCGCTTGACCGCTAAGTTTGTGAACCCCTTGACCGCTAAGCTTATGAACCGTTTGACTACTAAGCTTGTGGACCGCTTGACCGCTAAGCTCTTGGACCACTTGACCGCTAAGCTCGTGGTGGTTAACTTAGTTAAATTGCATTTAACCAAATACATAAGTGTATTAAGTTTGCAAAGTTAAAAGTTATCCTAAATACTCGGTTACAATGCACAACCTGAAGTACTGAACATGTTTGGTTACATTAAAAAAGAGTCAAAAGAGTCTAAAGCTATCTATAATTAATAGAGAAATGTACTTTTTATTGTACTTTTATCAGATAGGGGTGTTGGCCTTCATTAATGGTGGTGAGGAGGGAAAAGCTCTTTACAATGCCTTTGTCAGTGGCAGAGTGTGCTACGAGGTTTATAAAAGACTGTCAGTTTCCCAGGCTGATGTCCTGAGAGTAAGTTTTTTTTTTTATATGTATCAACATTTATCTCTGTGTATGCATGCTTTTAAATATCTTTTATCCTTTAAGTGTATATGACATGAAAAATAATTGCTGCATATTTGAGCAGGCTTTCAAAATGCAGATGAATAGCATTTTCATTTTTGGAATATCTTTTATAATTTTAGAGATATTGATGTTTTTGTATAATTATGCCAATTAGGAAAGTGATGACATCATGAGGTTGCAATAAAATGGTAAATTCCTGACAGAATAAAGAATATCTCTGGAAATATTGAAGCAGTGTTCTTGAAACTTGGCACCAGAAATGTACATCACAAAAGAAACAAAATGACACCAACAGTGGTGTTACCATGGAAACTTTCTTGGCTCCAGTCCTTTTCTGTCAAAAATAAAATGTCCTCATTTTCAACACCTTTAACACTGTTGTCATGGCAGCAGTACAACAGATGTCATTTTGTTTTGCTTTGCTTATGATGAACATTTTTGGTGCCAAGTTTGAAGAATACTGCTTCAATATTTCTAGAGATATGCTTTAATCAGTATTTAACTACTTTAGTCCCAAACCTAAGGGCATCATCATCTCCTAATTTGCATTATACCAGGGTTTGAGCTGGGATTTGATCACTGGGGGACAATTTGTCCCCTTGGCTAAAATTTTGGGGGACATTTTTATTTTTAGAGGGATGATGCTGTGTGTTGCTGAACATATCCCTCATACATGTAGCTTCTTCATTAACAGCATCCTCATGTTCTTTACAGTCTTTATGTCTATGCAGAGTTGAGGTTCTAAAATTTGTAAACCCTTCTGCCAATGCAAAGGGGTTTGTCTTCTTAGATTTCTGACAAAAATGGCAGAACATCCCCTTCTTTTCGTAGCGTAACCACGTGTGATCTCGCAACCAAGTTTTCTGGAATGTTTGTGATCTTTTCAGTTTCCTTTGATCCTCATCCGTTTCGTCCTGTTTAATACACTGTTCTTCTGTATCATTTTTCTCTAATTCACTTTGGCACCTATTTGGAGTGAAAAAGCTTTCTATTGTTCGAACATGTTTTCAATGTGATGTGTTGAAGATCGCCAGGTGCGTTCACCATGCTTGGTTGAGCATGAGACATACGTCATATGTTTAGTAGAGCGTGACTGAAACGTGGCTCTAGAATGAACTTAAAACGTGTGCTTGCAATTTCTGTACTGATCTAAATCTCTTCGTGTGTGTGCTTCAGTTCGAGTTTTTTCCCTAAATTTTGAAGAGAGCAAATTGTCCCCTTGGCCATTTTTTTTAAGGGACAATTTCAATTGCAGTGTGGGATTGGTGCAATGGTGCGGCCTAGCTCAAACCGTGATTATTCACTAAAACAAAAAAAGATATTCCAAAAACGAAAAAAGCCATTCAAATACACAGCAATTATTTTTCATATCATATACACTTCAAATCATATTAGTCACTTGCTACATTCTGAAGTGGACTCTCAAAACCCATTCATTGTTTGTTGTTTTGCAGGCCGAGACCATAATGCGCATTAGTGAATACATCAAGAGCCACCCACGTGCAAGTGAAGCACAGTTAAAAGCAGAGGTGGAAAAGGAGATTAAATTGTTTGCACAGAAGATTGCTGAGCTGGAGGCAATTGGTTAACTATTCCAAGTGACATTGAACCAGTTTAATGTAATTGGACTATCTTACTATAGACAACTCAAGACTGTTTAACCCTAAGTTAAACAGAGCAAGATAATAAGCAAAATACCTTAGAGTTTTTACAGGCTACTAAGGGAGGCACTGAATTTATACCAAGATGTACATAAAGATAACTGCTTTGCATGTCTAGAATATGTGAAAACAATAGATGACATCAGGTAAACAATTACTGGTATAGGCAATTTGTTTTTGTAGCTACTATGGAACTCAGCTTAACTTGTTAACCATATCCAGACTGGGCTTTTTCTGTATATACAACTTGTGGGGAGGACTGACGTCTGCATAAGTTCAATAATATAGAAGCAAAAATTATGTAAAAAGTACATGGCAAAAGTACATACAAACAGATGTCATATCAAATAGAAATCACCTCATGGCATATCTTTGATCCACTATCATGAATCTCTTGATTTTTGTCAAAGCTGACAGAAAACCACCAAAAGTAACTCAAAACTAATAAAAATCAACTAAACAATGCCAACTTGCTAAAAATGTGAAAATAACATGCATGAAATGTATCTTGTATACAAGGATAAAAAGTTAAAAACTGTAAAAATTAAAAAAGTTTAAACCAAGCGTTTTCAGCTGTTTGCCATCATCAACCCTGATGATGGCAAACAGAGGAAAACGTTTGGTTTAAACCTTTTTAATTTTTACAATTTTTAACTTTTTTATCCTTGTATATAAGATACATTTTATAGAGCAAACATTATGGACACAACTGCATGAGAGTTTTCTTTAATGTCACTATATGTGAAAACAAGAAAATTCCATACAGATGTGATGGGGGGGGGGGCTCTGATATAAGGACAGGGGACTCACTGGAAATTTTGAAAAGAACCACTGAGAGGTATCAAGATTCTGTTTTGTAGGTGTGGCTTAAAATTTTTTTCTCTCACAATTCTAAGGCAACACATTATCTCCTGTCATATTTTTTCAGCTCAATATCCTAAAAGGTACCTGTAAAAACTCCCACTGTGGACCTCAAATAAAGCAGCATGTCATAACTGAAAAGTGTTCCCAGTTGAATTCAGATAGAGTCCAGTGTTGGGCAGCTTTTCCCTGAACTATATCAAAATTACAAAGTGGTCAAGATGGTCTGCATATTTTTCTGCACAAACCAACTTCTGTCCTGGATAAGACATTAATCTATAAAATAACATGAGGTGAACATAGGTACTGTTATGTTCATGTCGATAAAGATGTGGATAGAGTTTAGCGGTTTGGGGATCATGTCAATCTTATTAACCTGTTATTTCATAAATGGCTGCAATCCTTCATCGGAAGAGAACCGTAATACATAGACATAGCTACATGTGATTACACGCAGACAGTGGAACTTGCCAAAATTATTACCTCATTTTTGCTTTTGTCAGTTTCTTTTATAGAAGGGGGAAGTTAAACACCGCTAAAAGATAAAGAAAGAAACAAAAGATTCCTCAGTCTAACATTTTTTTTGCTGGCTATGGCTCTGACTGATTAGTGAAGTGTCTCAGTGAACCTTTAATTCAAAACTAAATCTAACCGATTTATAATCTTTTTAAGTTTTCACTATTCGTATAACTGAAGCTTAATGCTCACTACCAGGGGGGGGGGTACTCCTTGGAATGTTTGGTGGGGGTGTGCAGCCCGCATCTCCAAATCCAGACCCAATTTCAGACCAAAAAATGCCATTTCCCACACCCGTTTTCGGACCTGGCTTCAAAAATCTATACCCGTTTTCAAACCTGACCTTGCGCGTGATTAAGCATAATAGGTAAAATTTAGCTGGAATGATATATTTTATCTATTTCCGTTTCTCTCTCACCAGTTACTCGCCCTGGTTGCTGGGAAGGAAAATAAGTTTATAAGCTTTCGTGAACGTTGCCCCGATAACCATACCCAATTTCAGACCAAAATGTTCAAAATCTATACCCGTTTTCAGACCAAAACGGCTCGAAAACCATACCATATATTGGGGCGGCACATACCTATATACCTTATATAGGGGAGTACCCCCCGGGGCTCACTACCATTGTTGGCCTCAACCTTGTTTTCCTGGGTCTCTTATCTTCCCTTCCCACCCTCCCTGAACGAGAGAGGGCAGGAAGATGATAGACCCTAGGAACGAGGCCACACTCCACAAGTATACCATTTCTCACATCACTTTTCACACCTGACTACCCTTCCTTGGCCCTCCTTCCCTGGAAATTACACAATAGCACAAACAGAAACCTGCAATGGTTCGAAAAAAAAAGGACCTTCGCACTGTTTCTGTGCATCCTTACTGTGCACGAAATTCACACGCACGTCATACATCGAGCGCTTGCGCTAAGTGATAAAGTGAACAACAATAGGGCAAATGCTATAACTTTGCGTAGATTTAACGATCTTGGACGTTCGGTGACCCCTATTTTTCTTTCGATGGGTCATTTTCTCTACCAATTTTCTACATTTTGCGATAAAATGAAGAAAATCTATCGAGTAGAAGTTTGAATTTTTTTGTAAAACGCTCCATCGAATTCCGTTCACTTGACGTCTTCGTTTAGCTGTGCGGCAGTTTCAAATGCCTCTCTAAGGGTTAAGGTTTGTGAAAATGATGGCAATATTTGAAATCATTAACGCCATAAATTCAGTTATACAAAGTAATAGGATAGTTTGCCTCTGTTGACTTGTCTTTGATATTTTAACCTCACAACCCCGGAGACCATGGTGAATTACGCGCACCAACTTATCAAAATCAGACTAGTTTTCCAAACGCCTTATCCCTGAAACGAAGCCGGTGACTCCCCATTTTTGTTTCATTTCTGAAACAAGTTTAAAAAAATCTATCGAGTAGAAAATTTTCGCTCGAACGTCCTTAAGATTTAGCGACGCCTAAAAGTAGAGCTCTTGATTACAATTATTTCATGCCCATAAAGGAAAAAGAGGATTTGTTTTTCTTGGATCAGTCTCTCAAAATGATCAACTGTGAGCATGTTATTGTTCAGCATGTGGTTCTCCTATTTTCCAGTTAAATTTTAACAAATTATACCTACTAAGTGTAACTAAGATTGTAGAAATACCAAACGCAATATATCAAGAGACGATTGTGCAAGAAATGTGTCGGAAGAAAATCTAACACACCAGGGATTAATGTTCCTCCATTTGTTGTTTTCGAGCTCATAATTTGCATCCTTGTGTAACGGATTGGTGCACTTTTTCAGTTATACATTTTTTTTATTTCTAAGCAATTTTTTTACCTTAAAGAGGATAATTTTTTCACTAAATTTATGTAACAAAACAGGCACGTAGCTGACGTTTTTTGAAGGGTGTTCGTATTGACATCCCCCCAGAATTTTTTGAAATCTAGAGGCCCGGAAATGCTATTTTCAGCATTGTGCACGTCAATATTTCAAACTCGATGGAGTGTAAAAAAACTACGGTGGATTATAAGGGACACATCGATTTTCTCGTCGCAAGTTAGTAACTTGCGATGGCGTAACTTGCGATCGCAACTTATAACTTGCGATCGCGACTTATAACTTGCGATCGCGACTTATAACTTGCGAT
>Ga0126337_10003309_pt1 | contig 10508 bp, 4 predicted proteins | sample DipCmetagenome_FD_92527 | JGI IMG/M metagenome (GOLD analysis project Ga0126337, IMG submission 92527) | Coral microbial communities from La Bocana,Puerto Morelos, Mexico - Diploria C A metagenome | ecosystem: Host-associated > Invertebrates > Cnidaria > Coral | place: La Bocana,Puerto Morelos... | reverse complement strand
CTTGTTTCTTATCAAAGTAAGGCACTGTCAAACTACAAATGAAGAAAGGAAACAACTAGAATAAGGTCACACAAGTTTGACCCTAATAAGGCATTCTGCTTTCGCCTGTGGATGTTTTTAAGAGGTCGAGATTGTTAACTTAAGAAAACGAAGTAAGTTCGGCTGGTAGGAAGGCATTTTCACTCTATTTCATAAGCATAACTTTCTGACAGCGACTTCCGCAAAACAGCTGTTGTACAAGACGTGTCATTTAGGGAGCGATCGACGGCTGAATTTTGGCAGAATGGAGTGAATGTCGGCCATGAACTGATGATTTACTTAATTAACAAACGTTAAGTCAGTTGTAGCTGTGGTTTCGTGACCCAGACTGGAATGCATGCAAACTGAGTAACGAGAAAAGATAATTAACTTGGCAAAACGATGAACGGATTCCCGCAGTAATTTACTGCTGTCCACGCCAAGATATCCACGATTTCAGCCTGGATCGCACCCACTGAGGTAAATGTGTTCAGTTTTGAATAAGTACAGCACGATAATCTTTTTCTCAGCTTCTGGCTGACAGTTTGTTCTTAGCCCTGTTGTAAACTAACCCCCTTCAGTCATGGATGGAAACTTATCGCAAACATAAAGCAAGTAGCGTGTTGTTGCGTAACTAATGAGATTGCTTATTGGCTAAAGCCAAAGTCCAACAGACTTTCATGTTTTAAAGCCTTCCTCAGCTACCTTGCTTTTCTCAGAGCATTCCTGTCGCCGAGTTTATAGATATGACACAGCCTTACGAGTTGAATGCTGCGTCTCTTGCATTCTTGGCATTGTATGAAGAGCTCAGTGTCTTAATTTACGAAAAAAAACAAACGGAATGATAAGACCCTGCGGATAAGACAGCATAAATGTTTTAAAGAACATTTGCTGTTTGCTATCTCGGTAGAAAGTATAAAAAGGGCATAGTGCTTTCCATCAGCCAATCCCCTGTGTTGCTTCTGTTTACTCTGTGGCCATTCAAGGAGTCCTTAAATATAAATTTCAAACAAGCCGCGTATATTTTATATCACTGAGCCAGGTTATCTTAATTTGTTAGCCATAGAAACAGTTTATTTGAAAACAGTCCAGCTTTGCTTACGTTACGCTAAAAGCGAGACATCTTGCGTTGTTAATTTGTCATCATCAACATTCTTCGTCAAAAAAAGTATGTACGCATGTATGTAGTACACGTTTAAGTTCACTAACGAAAATGAGACTGCCGAGTGTTTTTTTTTCTCTTTCGATTACGAGGCGTTATCTGGGGCAAAGTTTTCCGATAAGGTTTGTGCGCTTGGCCACACACACACACTGTCGTGAATTGACTAATTCGAAACGTCAAACTGATCCAAGAAGACCTCTTCTTACTGATCGAAACATAAAACTGGTCACGTTTTATTAAAAAAAAATACTTAATAAGTTCACTGACACCGCAAAATGGCTGCAATAATAGTGTTACAGGTAACGACATACAGTTTCGCCAGGTCGTGAGTCCGGCGTGCCTTTTCAAGTTTGTCGCCATGTCCTAGAAAAATCGCGTGTTGTGCAACGGTTGCTGAGATACTCTCACTGTGCTTGACTCATAGAATTTTTTTTAACATTGCCGTCCAAGGATCATAGTTTGTGGGTCAAGCCATAGTTAGTATAGGGGTCTCCTCTACTAACTATGGTCAAGCCTCGTAGCAACACATACACCCAGGCAGTGAATAATCGTAAGCTGAGTGATATGCAGAACAGAGTCCGTTTTACAACACCGAAACAAATTTTCAAAGAACTGGATTCATTTTGGCTCTGGGAAGTACTTCTCGTCAGGTTGTAAAATCTGCCAGAGAATTTTAATTGCATGGCGACCGTGAGGCGACTGGTCTTTTTTTTTTTTCAATGTTCTAATTTTGAACTCTTTCAAGTTAGATAGTAATCAAACTCTAAACTGCGGTCAGATAACGAGCATGGAATAGCCTACATTTATCACGTTATGTGCAAATTGTTCACGCAAACTGTACTGCTCACTAAGAGACATCTCGTTTCCAGATGTATGTTTCTCCCGTGACTTGTGGAAGACGATATGTCTGTACATGTACAACCATTAGAATTTCCTTCAGAGCAAAAAATAATAATTGTCTTGGAGAGTATACGAAAAGGAATTTTTGTCGTGAAAATATTTGATGTACTTCGCCTTTTCCTGTTTAAAGATCTGGATCAACAACAAACGCCATTCCGATCCGTCGAAACGTATATCCGGCAACAAGGTCTTTTCGTGATGTTAACTGTTGAGGTTTTTTTATACTCAGTAAGTAAGCTAGTAAAGACTTTTAAATTTATTCTGAGTGGGTTACCTGCGGATTAACACTGCTGAGTGACAAACTATATACGGCTTGCTATATTTTAAGTGCTACGACTTTAGTTTTAAAATTAAGCCAACTTGCTAAATTAGGTTAACTTGCTAATCCCGAGTTGCGTTCTTTTCACGCTTATCAGTCCTTATTACTGCAGCCGTTGTAAATTTCGTTTTGGATTAAGGAACCTTACGATCTCCTTTGCGGGCTTGTTTTTATTATTATGATTTGTTTTTATAAAGTAAGTCAAGATACTTAAGTTCTCCTCTTGCGAAGACAAATATTTTTGAATTTATTATTTTATTATTTCAAAATTTCTTTTTTTTTTCAAGCTGGTTAGCACGGTGCTGTTCTGAAAAGTCAACTAAAAGAAATAGCTGCGTAATTGTTCTACAATGCTAGCGCTTCTGATTCGGGCAGAGACTAGAATATATTTAAAGAATTGGCGGTTTATTAATTGCAATAAGAAAGATTGGTCAGAAACATTATCAGAAGAAAGAGTTTGCCTGTCCTAAACCTGTTGTCATACATTGGTTAAAGCCAAGTTCGTGAAGGGGTTTATTTTTGGAATACTTATCAGTTAGGCGACATAAATAAAGCACTTAAAAGTCTAGACTTACACTAGTCGACACTGTAGACCTGATAAACGTGCCCAACTAACTACCCACGCTCTTACCTTTTTTAAAATGAATTGGGTTGAAAAAGATAGACCCGTGGCTACTGATGAACTATGCAATAACTTTCGCATGCATTATCCTAAGTACACTATTATGGCCTAAATTTCAGATTAAGAGTATCCAAACCCAGGATACAGTGTTGCATTCAACGGCCCTAAGCTTAGAGAATAGTGCACTTTCAACTCGTGACATCGGCTTTTTCCTGATTAGTCACTTGCCATCTGATTTTACAACCAGCTCTTTCTAAATAAAACAAAGTTATCACCAATATGGTCGACTTCGATCGTGTTGCGTTTGAAAATTTTGCTCTTACTTAAAACTCTGAGTGTTCGCTGCTTAATTGAAGCGTTGAGGTGGTTTGGAAGCAGAATGAAACAATTCAAGTCATGTAAGATATCGATTGACCCCGCTGGCCTTCGCGCTTCATGACGCTCTGGTAGATCTCATGTATTGCTCTCGTGGTGCCTTTATAAATGACACAGTTTATCTTCTTTGCCCATTTGTCAAACAGTCTGAGGCGTTAAAAGCAGATATGAAGAGGCCGTTTGGAACGTTGTACAGTAAAACCCATGACGTGAGTGTGACGTAACAGCTGATTCGCTTTAGCACGTTTCGGTTTTTCTAATCGTACCAAGGTGCAAACCCAGTCGGAAGTCAGTTCTACTTGTATTTGTTTAATTATTTGAGCACTCCGCTTGGACAATTTTCCAGACAGTGTTTACCGGCTACGCATGGCCAACAATTACTTAAAGCCGCCCTCTGAAGTGGAAGGTACTTAAACAGTTTATTTAGGGAGAAAATAGAGATAGCACATACCAAACGAGGGTACTGAAGGATCATAAAGCCACAAGCAACACAGTTGAGAACGTAAGGAAACGAAACAAGGTACCAGAACTTAGAAATGATATAGCAGTGCCGCTAAGGTCTACCCGTTTAAAAAGTCAACAAGTGAACGAGATTGTTTTGTGTAATATATTGAACCCTTCGTGCCTATAGAGCTTCAACATAAATGTTTTGTCTAAATTGATGTTTAAACGAAAACAATTAATGCTAAACACTTCATAAAAACGCCCAGTATCGAGTTATTATAATTATTTGAAGTTCCAAGTTTTTGAACCAAAACCAGAAAATAGATTTGTTGTCGCCTATGCGTTATGTCGTCATTTGTGCCATAGTGAAAAACAACAAGAAAAGCAAAACCTCTTCCTTTGTAGTGAAAATGAGTTATATTCAAGACAGATTAAGTCCATTGTAACGTAACTTCTATTTCGCAGTCAAATGCAAATAGCAGTTTCTCGCTCAATACAGCGCTGAATGAAACCACTTGAGAGGCAATGCATGATTTTAGTCAAAAGCATTCCAGTTATTGTCTCAAATTTGTTGAACTGTTCTTTATGCGAAAAGTTGAGCGGGCAGTTTCGCGAACAGACTCAAGCGCTTTTGCAGTGGCCAGTGTTTGCTGTTTTCACACTGTGTTCGGTATTTGCAATAAGAAAGACATTACAAAAGAAATGATGGAGCGTTTTCTTTGCCCCTTGTTATGACGTCACGGTGTTTGGCACATTTCTCTCAAAGGCAACTCGCAGTAAGAGCAAAAAAGTCAGCTTAGAGCATGATAGCATTGTTTCATTAAGATAGGCCATACTCTTGCCTAAAGGATCAAAGCTTCGACTGGGCTGAGGTGCGACGTTTGGACGCATAAGCCTAGCATTAGTCGGAAGCCCTGTACAGTACATAATCAGATTTCCTAGTTGACCGTCGAAGCACGCTCCTCCCTACGCAAGGAAAAGTTTGGTATGTAATTCAGCGTCAATCACCTGCCATCGATTTGTTGTGTGTTTAGGTTTTCGTGATCAAACGGATCGCATGTAAACGCTTGTCAATAGATTGATGAGAAAAAAAAATGATGGGGCGTCTTGTTACACGCAAAGCTGAGTGCAGTTCAAGTCAAATAATCAGTCACACATGGTGCCCGCAAATAATGTGACTTTTCTTTCTGCCTTTGGTTGAAAACCGCTATCAAGCACGTCAGGTAGAGATTATGACAGAGTTTGAGAAGAAGTAATTTAATACACATGTCTTAGGAAAGTGACATTCCTTGATTAAATGAAATCTTACTCAGGTCACGTTTCTTGTGATGAGCCAGTGTTTATGTGTCTCTCGTCAGGAAATGATTAGCTAATGAAGCTATTGTCTGTTACTGTTCAAACAGAGCTCGTCGCCTTGAAGATGGATTTCACTTCCACTATCGCAGCGAGGAACATTAGCAATGTGACAACCACAGCGCCACCACCTGAAGGCATATTCGTTTACGATCCACTCTGGGCCATCATACTACGCTGGACTATAGGAGGAATTATAGTTCTCGTGGGTAGGTTATTCTAAGTTAACAAGTTGGCATTCTCCGCTTGGCGTTTTGCCGACTTGTATCCGAAAAAGTTTAGTTCAGTTAATTTTAGTTTAAACTACATCAGATACTTTGCTCTTCTTGAACAGACTCGTGTCACATCCAAAAATGTAGATAAATCGAAAATACAATGCAAATCATTGTCCAAGGGCTGATTAGAAGCAAACAATATAGACTACATGAGTTTTAGTTCCGTGTGGACACGAGGGTAGCCCACAGCAAATCCTTTCCTGTTTATAGATCCAACGGAGTGTTAGGTAGGATTAATAAATTATAAAACAGTAAGCCGATCAGTTCGTATTTTAATAAACCTATGGCTTCAGTAATGACGCTAAGCCGTTAAGCTATCTGATCGGGTCACTTTTGGTTTTAGCCTATCTAGTCGACAGTGTCACAGAATTCAGACCAAGGTAAATTGTTTTCCTCAACAACCTGAATGATTGTGAATTCTTAACTAATATTTAATTATCGGTATGGGGTTAAACAGTTAACTAGCCCAGTGTTCGTAGCGAATAGTTGGGAGCAGCGCGAGAAACAGCCGATGGAAAAAAACAGAAGGCCAGTAGTTAATTGTTTAAACTGAAAATATGTTTCCTGACGTTTCGAATTCCTTAACTTGTCTCTCTTCCGTGGACATGATTTGAATCTTATTTCCACAGCTCAATGTGAACAGCGTGAAGCACTTCTAAACAAAGCAAAATTGTCGAAGACACAGAAGGGGCCGCTTAGTTTCCCATAGCAAACCAAACCTTGTGTCAATTATTGATCACCCATGGATCTGATAAAGAAGTTGAAATACAATGTTCCCTTCTTTAAATTTTCAGCGGAGCACAATTTTATAAACGTTCGAGGAGATGTATCTGTCATGCATTTTGGAACGCTACACCGCATTCCACTCGCTCCATCAGTTTATTAGGCTTTAAAAATGTGATAATTAAGTACTAACTGCGTTGAAAGCATTAACCGTGCCACAAAGAGAGACAGAAAGTGAAAGAGATCCATTAGGAAAACAAAAGCTTTCACATTAATTCTCCAAAAAGTCTTGTTTTCATGTCTCGAAGGGTATTATTCAATGTTATGAAACTAGCGTTTCCATTTAACCCTGTTCGTAACCTCGGCCGTTCCCTGACCCTCGTAATTATTGACAAAATGCAAATTACTTTCGTAGAAGTTAATTTGACGCCATATTGTGGCCAACGCATGTTAAAATATTCTCTGCGTACTAATACTGAGCCTAAAATAGCGAAATTAGTGACAAAGTGCTCAAAGGGTGAATCAAACTTTGCATATCACTCGTGTGCTTAAGTAAATTTCACGGATCTGTTACGGAAAACAAAAGGGAAAGAAAGGATAACAATGTCTGCATGGTGCCAAGCCATAAGTAAACGAGCTGTTGATTGTTAATCAGTTCACTTTGTATAAACAACAAATGTTTATTTTTTCTGAAAATATGGCAGATAAACGCAAACATTTTAGTTCCTTACGAAATGATAAAAATAGCCCTGAACGAGCGCGGAGATTGCCGAAACTCATGGCACAGACGTGTTTCTAACCCAAGCGCGTCTTGAAGCATGCAGCCACAAATAAATTTAAAAATTTGAATCACGGCCGCAGTCATTTTGCCGTCAGTCGAGTATGCCAATAAGTAACTAGTGAAGAGTTAAGTTAACATCACAATATATATTGCAAGCGTGTGTAAAAACCGCCCTTCCCTGGAGCAGTAGTCTTCAAATGTAAATGGTTAAAGTTGTTTTTACAATTTGTTCATTGAATGCAAAGACTCTTGCATATTTCTCGAGAAAGATTCTTGTCTCAAGTAGCTTGTGAACAGGCACCGGTTAACGGAAGGGTTTGTCTGCGGTCGAAGGGGCCGAGAAAGAACTAGAGCCTTTTCTTCTATCCTCTTTCTTCCCGCTTTCTCTTCGCCCCTTCCTAGACTGAAAGCAAATATGTCTGAGGTTTTTGTAAAGGCCTTAGAAATTCATAGTTTATTTTAATTAGTTCTTGACCATCTCAGTTTGTATTTGTTTGTATTTGGCCGCCTGTCAGCTGGACATATATTTATGCATTAATAAGGAAGCTTTTTTTTACGTCGATCACTAGCCTGCGTCACAAGCATTTCCGTAGGGTTGGGAGCAAAGAAAGACCGAGGAACGGGATTTTCGGTGTTTTTCCCGCGCGAAAAATGGGGCGAGAGCCAAAACATCGAAAATCCAGTTCCTCGGTCTTTCTTTGCTTTTCCCTTTTCCCTCGGAAACGCTTGTTACGCAGACTAGTCGGTCACGTATTATTTCTTCCGTTCAATCGACAGTTTTCCTTGTTTGTTTGGGAAGGAACTTTCAATCTAAACTGTTTGTTTTTTGGAGGGTCCCAGTTATAATCGTCCAGTGATCTTCCATTGCCCACCTTTAACGTATCTTTGTTTTTCTTTACCTGTTCAGGGTCCGTTGGTAATGTCATGGTTTGCGCTGTGGTGTATAAGAACCAAAGAATGCAGACAGCCATGAACCTGTTTCTTGTGAATTTGGCAGTGTGGGATATCCTTGTGTGCCTATTCAACATTCCGTTCACATTGATTTACAATCAGTTAAAGTCCTGGCCCTTTGGACTCTTCTGGTGCAAGACAATGCCGAGTGAGTAATATCTAACAGTTCAAGTAATTCGTTGCGTAATATAATATTCAGTTTGTCAGTATGAAGTCACATACTCAAGAAAAGAACTGTAATCGATTGGTTGTCTGAATTTCGCTGCTGGGCTTACAGAGCAAAAGTGGGAAGTGGCACAGATAATGTACCATTTAACATTTTACTAACAATCTCATGCCTTTCTAATAAGCCCTTGACAGTTAGTTTTGGTGTGTTTTTCATAAAACCGCATATTTCTTAAATTAATGCACTTTTAGCTTGTGGGCAAATAATACCGACATTTCGCATGCATGCACTCATATTCGGCAAGGTGCCATTTAACATTTTTCGAACACTTTTGAGCTCTTCTAATAAGACTCCTTAACCCTTATCACCTAACTTTGGTGTCTTTTTGAAACCGTACGTATTTGTACTTTTTCATGAGAGGCAAATAAATACCGACGTTTCACATGCCTGCACCCACAGCTTGCACCCACAAGCAAATTAGCTTGTAAAATAGCTACTCTAAGAAATAAAAGTTTATGTATGTTGATATGTATGTACATTCGGCAGGTACCATTTCACATTTCAAGAACAGTTTTGAGCCTTTCTAATAAGCCCTTCACGCCTAACAGCTAGCTTTGGGTGTTTTTTTTATGAAATCGTATTTCTAAACTTATGCTCTTTTTCAAATAAATACAAACGTTTCGCATGCTTGCATCCACATTTGGCAGGTCAACAGGTCAGATCTCCCTTCAGACAAGAGAGATATCAAAAGGGGCTTATTGAACAGGCATAATGTAAAACTCCCTGCCATTGGTTTGTTTTAAGAACACGATAACCAGTAACTATATTTCCCGTAATGTGCTTAAAAGCAGCAACGAGTCCGTTGAGTTAGCTGCCAGTGTTTTTCTATCCGTCCCAATTAAAGAGGTTCCTAAACAAAAGGTTGTGTTTGTTGACACTGAACGATCCGCCTCTTTCCCTATCATTTGTGTATATTATCAGTTTATGGCAATGATTTACCAGACTGAAGTCTTATCAGTCATCAACAGACCACATTTGAGAGCAGTGACCATAGAGCTTAATTGACTTCCAAAATCACCGAGAATATGCTGGTCTGTTCACGTCCGTAGATCTTTTTAGCTTTTTCCGACGGCTTTGATCGCTCATAAACGTTACTTTCCGTTAGAAAGTGAGCTTTCCATATACTGACGGCAAAACGATTCGAATATCAAGAGATCGTTATTAGTTAGGTTAAAGAATAAAATCATATAGAAAAGCGAATAAGAGGTAAAAATATATAAATTGCCTTTATTTTTCAGGCTGTTAAGGCTTCCGGATGAAGGCATAAGCGATCTTATCCGATTGTGGAAACTGCTGGAAATCATGATTGGCAAGCGCATACCAAACATTTTTTGACAATCAAAGTCGAGATTGCTGAATGCTTTTCAGTAGTATTATATAAAGTCGAAACGTCTTCTAGACGATTTCTTTAAGATAGCTGTGACCAGCTCCCGGTGGCCTGATAGCCCACTGAGTATCGCAGAAGTCATGGGTTCTAATCCCGTTAAGGCGTGAATTTTTTTTCAGTTTCGCAACTGTTTAAATTGTGTGCATAACTGCGATGATCATTCATGAATTCATAAAGTGAGTTCATTGAGACAACTAGAAACGTTAAGATAGTACTCTGAAAATCTTATCAAGAATTTCAGTTAATTTCAAGTACGTTAGCACTGATCCCTCTCAATCCGTTGTCAAGCCTTCGCCTTTCCTTTTTGGATTATTGTTACTATCTATTTTTCGTGTAGCTAGTCTAATGGTCTCAGACTTGAACTCGGAGTAATATTATTGTGCACCGCAAAATTTATGCAAACTGTTAACTACTGACTGGCCCAATAATGTGTGTTACGCTTTCACTTCTACGGAGCTTTTCAAACTATAAATAGCCTGCCATCACTTCAGCTAGTGTTAATTTAGTAACTAGAGGGTACTTGTATAAATAGGAATTATGCAGAATTCAATTGTCTGTCTTAATCATAAAAATTACAATTTCCTTGATTGTGATTGGTTTAAAAAACTCCTATTTTCCACTAATTCACTTGTCAAGTTGTTATCGAACAGTTTGTTATCGGACAGCTTGTTATCGGACAATTTGTTATCGGACAGTTCAATAAGCCAATCACATTCAAAGTTGTAGTTCAAATCAACCAATCACATTTTAAGTTGTAGTTTAAATCAACCCATCATAACCTTGGTTTCAATCGCCATAGAAAGAATGTAAACACTTTTAATGCAAATTTTCCCTTTTCATACCTTGGTATTCTTTTGTCGGAAATTGTAATTTTTATGATTAATTGGTAATAAGACTTCGTGTCGTCCAATTCGGTCTGTAATCATACTCGTGATAAACAAATCGGACTCCCGCTGCGCGGTCGTCCGATTT
>Ga0126337_10003308_pt1 | contig 10509 bp, 5 predicted proteins | sample DipCmetagenome_FD_92527 | JGI IMG/M metagenome (GOLD analysis project Ga0126337, IMG submission 92527) | Coral microbial communities from La Bocana,Puerto Morelos, Mexico - Diploria C A metagenome | ecosystem: Host-associated > Invertebrates > Cnidaria > Coral | place: La Bocana,Puerto Morelos... | reverse complement strand
TACAGAAAAATATGATACCTGACCACGATTTAGGAAGAATTAATAAGCGCCCCCTCGATTAAGCGCCTCTCTTGAAAAAGCGCCCTCCATCTTCTCTTAAAATTGAAAAAGCGCACCGGGTCGTAGATTCGTAGATTTACAGTAAAAATTAAAATAAAGAATAAAAAATAATGATTAACAGCTTAATTAAGCAATAAATATGTTGATAAATATGTAAAAGGAAAGCAAGGAAGTAAACGGTTAAATTCCTCCAGGAGCATTTCATCCTGTAAATACTGAGGATCGCGTGACTTGGAGATGCACGTGTGGCCCATACAGCCTGAGATAAAACCAGTGTCTGTAGCATGAAGCAACGAGAGTTCCACTCCTCCGGAATGCGCGCTAGCCTCCGGGATGCGCGCTAGTCCGTAGCCGACTTGTCCCCGTTTTAAATTCGCCGGTATTCATTTATGATGATGCAAGGGACCGCAAACGAAAATGCTGCCGGTATACGTAGAATCTGTAAAAGGTCTGATCAGCCAAAAATGGACACATAACAACGAAGCAAGGCTGATTACTAAGTAGAAAGCTTAACGGGACAACGGCACGATAGAGTTGTTAGCTGTTTCAGCCTAGTCAGCTGTTTCGGCCTTGTTTGGTCTGGTCAGCACGGTGTATCAGCAAAGAGTAAAGCAACAGGCTGGCTGACCGATCACCTAAATGCAGACTGTTTTGCTAACGTATTCACTTGGGAGTAGGCTTTCACTTAGCGAGGCAGACATTTCAGGAAGAGCTAAGCTATATATGAACGCTTAAAAAATTATTTGCAAATTACAGGAGTCGCGCAGACCCGCCAACACCTGTTAAACTCTATGTGGACGACCCTCGCTCTGCCGCGTATGAGATAGTTGAACTTTACAGAAACCGACTGTCCTCTAGTGGCCTAACATATATTGTCAACATTTTTTATTGTCAACAATTACAGAATACTTCTACCCTCTACCCTCCTCAAATCTCACCTGTTTTCCAGCTCTTCCTCTGAACTGCATTATTCTACGCGGTTTACCAAAGAAGAAATATTTTAAAACGAGATTGATGAACTGTGCTTACGCACTTCAGAATCGCTGGGAATACCATCAATAAAGACAACTCACCACGTCGGGAGTCACATTTTCCTCTTTGTTAATTAGTTTGCTTGTTTTGAGTTTTAGATATTTATCAAGAATAAATATTGTATTTAACTAATTTTTAATTCGTTGTTTAATCTATATCTTTATTTCTTGATATTTTTTATAATTTGTTATTTTTCAGTCCTTCTGAGGATTCCTGGAATTCCAAGTATTCCGTTTCCGCTTCCGAATTACGGGATTCCTAATTTTCCAATCCCCTTTTGAAACTTGATCCTCAAAGTGGTTCGCCCAAGTATCAGAATGAAATCTTGAATAGAAGTAAGCGACAACCAACAACAACAACATTTATATACACCAAAAAGGAATTAGAGAAGAACACATTCATTTTGAAACTTGACTGCAAAACAGTCAGTCGAGTCGTGTTGTCACCCACAGTGCTCGTGACGTCACTGATACTGTATTGTTGTATTTGCTCATTTGCAGGTGTACTAAACAAAACTTTACAGTCTCCGGTGAATCAAGACGAATCTTTTGTCAATAATCGTCAGCACAGTGAGAAATATGATAGAGTGGCGATAATCATTTTAACTAGCAGTGTCTAAGAAAGCAAACACTCGTTGTCACCGATTTCATAAGGACATTTTAAGGGCATTAACTATTTTACAAACAGGACAATTTAATCATGTCTCGCGTTTTAGTGACAGGTGCTTCGGGTTTTCTCGCGAGCCATGTTGTGCGGCAATTGCTTGAAGCCGGAGAATACAGGGTTCGTGGAACTGTAAGAAGTCTTGCAAATGAGACGAAAGTTGCACCTTTGAGACGCCTGTGTCCTGAAAACGCACAGTACGAGCTGGAACTAGTCGAGGCAGACTTGATGAACATGGAATCTTGGCAAGAGTTCGTGAGCTCAAATTGTAAACTATTGCATAATACCGATAACAGCTTTAGTTGTAGTTGGGTATTTTAGATTTAGTCGTATTCCGCCTGACCCATAATATTTGTTTCAGGAGTGGGGTAGGCAATTAGTAAGCGGTGAGTTGTGTGAAATTCATCTATCAGCAGAAATTGAGGAGAAGGCATCCACATCAAAGTTGGGGAGAGGGGTGGGATATATTTTGATTGGCCTTGTTTAATCTCCGGCAGGGGTGGGGTGCTCCCATATAAGGGCTATATAGGTATTACGTCTTTTGCGGCAATTATTTTTTTTGGAACAAAGTCAAAATATTTTCATCTTTTCTGCTTGTACTGATGCATGTACTTCATCATGCAAAATAGTCGTAGCCTGAAAGAGTCCTTTGTTTATGGTCTTTAAATCAAGGTACTTTTGAGGAAAATTGTAGATATCTGAGATTTGAATTGTTCTATAAGGTTGCTATCTCTCTGAAAGGCATCCAGATTTATTCTGGACAGTGTTAGTAAAGTTTAGGCTTCCAGCATGTATAATCAAGTCAAGTCACTATGAAATGGAAGCCTGAAAAGTTATGAAAAGCACTCCTGTAACTTTTAATTTCCCTATATAAGAAAAACATCATGGGTTCAGGTCTTCAGTGATAGGAGATGGAAGAAAACCCCAGGGGGTACTCCTTGGAAGTTTTGGTGGGGGTGTGCAGCCCGGATCTCCAAATCCAGACCCAATTTCAGACCAAAAAATGCCATTTCCCACACACGTTTTCAGACCTGGCCTCAAAAATCCATACCCGTTTTCAGACCTGACCTTGTACGTGATTAAGCATAGCATATGTATCAGTGCTTAACAGAATTCAACGTAACAAAGATGAATAGGTAAAATTTAGCTGGAATGACCTATTTTATCTATTTCTCTTTCCCTCTCACCAGTTACTCACCCCGGTCGCTGGGAAGAAAAATAAGGTTATAAGCTTTCGTGAATGTTCCCCCGATAACCATACCCAATTTCAGACCAAAATGTTCAAAATCTATACCTGTTTTCAGACCTAAACAGCTCAAAAACCAGGCCTATTGGCAGCACATACCTATATACCTGATATAGGGGAGTACCCCCCCTGGAAGAAAACATGGGTAGAAAACTAATAAAAGAATATACTGTCCTTATTTTAGGCATATACACACACTCTTGTAAACAATAAATAGTATTTTAGCTTTTGTCTTAATTTCTTCTCCTGATACAGGGCTGTCAAAGACTGTACCTATGTAATTCATGTGGCGTCACCCTTTCCGGCTGAAAATCCAAGAGATGAGATGGAAGTAATAGGACCTGCAGTGGAAGGAACTAAGAATGTACTTGAAGCTTGTGGCAAGACCAAGGGTGGTGTTAAAAGAGTTGTGCTGACTAGCTCTGTGGCTGCAATTTATGGTAACAGATTGTAACTTACTGAGTTCTTACAGATCATTTTCATGTTTATGCAATGGCAATAATAAGTATTATTGTTGCACCTCCCAACTCAAATACATTTTCCGATTGGAAGAAGACGTTCACATGCTGTTTGTCAAAACTAACTAACTCCCTCAGGAAAACAAAACTCAGAAACTCACTTAAGAAAACACCAACATGAACTTTTGACTCGCATATGATCAGGTCATGGTACTTTAAACCATGGCAATTTTGAGTGCCAGCCAGCAGCAAGAATACAATTTTTATGCAGTTTTTCCCTATTATTTAGTTTCTAGGTATAACATGACACTTAATGACTGGGCAGTGGCCCCACCCTAAAACAGCAAGTTTTGTTTCCCATCCCTTAATTCCACGAGCAGACAACTCTCCCCAAGTTTTGAGTAAAATTATATTGTATCTGCAGGTGGAAGAATTGATGAAGGAACAGTGTTCACTGAGGAAGACTGGTCCACAGAGGAGGGGAGCACTCCTTATGAAAAAAGCAAAGCTCGTGCAGAGAGAGCAGCATGGGAACTAGTCAAAAACCTGCCAGGTAGTTCAGTTTTTTTGCATGTTTGTACAAACATTTCTACCCTTTCCATATTAATTCTGGTACTTTTATTACTTTTGAGGGAACAAAAAATAGGAATATAAAGCCTAAAAGCTCCCTTTCCAGACAGTTAACTGGCATTCTCTAGCACAAGTGTGCCAAAAATGGGATTAAGTAACTGGGTATTTTTTCTATGCGTAACATAATGTTGAAAGACCATATGTTTGTCTGTAGATGATGAGAAGTTTGAACTATGCACAATCTGTCCTGGATTTATCCTGGGACCTGTACTTCAGGGATCATCCTGTACTAGCATGGAGGTACGTAGTTTATTAACTCTGACCAGCCATGTATATTTATAGGCTGGGCTATTTGTCACTACCTAATGATATTTTACAACTCAGCATCATTTAATTCTTAGTTTCACAGACGTCTTCTTCAACGAGAAGTGCCAATGGTTCCAAAGGTAGGCTTTGCAATGTGTGATGTCAGAGATGTTGCTGGAGCACATATAAAGGCAATGACATCACCAAAAGCTCCTGGTAAGAAATAGAATGTGAATGCGAGTCCTGGGTGGGGGGAATCTCCTATGAAAAGGTTGAGGATAATCTTTGTCTCACTTAAGGTTCTAAATCAAGGATTTTGGTCTTACTTAGGGTGCCAGGACAGAAAGCCACAGACTATTTTCAGCAGTCAAAGTATCTTTCAGAGTGCACTCGAAGAGATTAGAAACACTCTTGTTTGCGCTATAAGGCTTGATTTAACCACCTTATCAAGTCCTATCTACTAGCCCAGTCTCCTTTCCCAAACAGCGACCAGTAATTGAGGGCTATTCCATTTGAAGTGGTACAATTTAGGCATTTAGGGGTCAAATATAGATCAATTCATCCCCAGATTGTTTTTTTAGGGGTTTAATTCAAATTTTCAGATGAGCATCCCTTTTAATATGTGAGTCCCCCTGGGATATGAGTGTTTATGATATTGCTGACTTTTTAAAGACATGATTTTTAATTTTCCCAGATTTCTTTCGCCCTCTTCCTTTCTCTTATATTTATCAATGCACTTACCTTGTTTTCTAGGTAACAGGTATATCACAGTTACTGAATCAATGTGGGCTCCTGAAATGGCAAAAATCTTGGAGGAAGAGTTTAAGCCACTCGGTAAGATGGGGATTTGAGAAATTTCAGGTTGTCTCTCAAATGCCCGGGGGGTTGGGGGGGGGGCACTCCCATATAAAAAGGATGAGGTTCTCATTGTACCTTTTAGTTGTTGAAAATGCAGTTTTGATACCTAGTAGGTAACATTGAACCTCAAAAGGTCCACAGCAGGAGCCTTTGCTGTGCCTTTTGGGGTACTGAGCTGAAAAATTATATTATATTTGTCAGAATTGATACCTCTTAGGGGAGAAAAAATTCAAGCCACACCCACAAAACAGGACCTTGGTACCTCTTGGTTCTTTTCAAAATTTCTTTTTGAGTTATTTCGCACATTATATAGTCTTTCAATTCTGAGAACACTGTCAGAAGATATTCAATGCAAAAATTCTATTGAGGATGCATCAGTCAGTCATCTGTCCTATTAAACAACACAATCTACATCCTTTCAAATTGCAACTAAATCACAACTGTAAAATGGTCTATTCGTGGTCATTCCTCAGAAATTTATTTTTTTGTCAGGCATGTAATTTTGCTGTCCAGAAGTCATCAAAATTGTTTTTAAAGCATTCATTGTGTCTTATCAGGTTATAATGTACCAACAAGAATTGCCCCCAAGTTTGGGCTAAGAGTGCTGGCATTGTTTGATGGCTCAGTGAAGATGATTCTTCCGGCTGTTGGCAAGGAGATCAAGACAGATAATTCCAAGGTAATGCCTCATTACCAGGGCCCACTCCCGCCCTTGGGGGTATCCAAATATAGTACCGTAATCTATGTTTAGGTGGTACAATAGCTAGTCTCCTTCGCAGCCGTTTTTTGGGATGTCACGCAACGCTCCCCCCTCTTTGGGGGGAGCGTTGCGTGGCATCCCAAAAAACAGCTGCCAAGAAGACTATACAATAGCCTAAAAGGGATCAAAAAGTTCGTTTAAACATGGTGAAGAAAGATAAATTGTGTGCGATTGCACTCATAAGAAGAAAATAAATTTTGAATGTTTTTACCAAAATGGTTGCTATGGCAACCAGCCACACCCTTTTGAGGTGGCATTTTAAAGCAATGACTTTGTCCATGCAAATGAATATATGAAAGGAGATCATTGTCTATGTTGCTATGGTCGTATGCTCTGTGAAAAAAACTTATACCATTGTGTACTTTCTGTAAATTTCACACTCACCTAGATGCAAATTCGGTTAGATCGTTTTAAAATGTTTTTGACAAGTGTTCAAGGGCCTTAAATCTTGAAGTTTCAAGAAATGGAATTTTTCATAAACATCGCCATTTTTAGGCTACATACCACCTCACATATATGTCTATGAATGCTTACTAAATGTGCAGAATGCGATGAAGTTATCACTCGCCCTAGCCAAGCCAGAGCCGCCTGTAAACCTGGCATGAAGAATTTTTTACCGGATCATTTATTGCCAAGCGGGGTATAGAATAGGTATAGCCTAATGTATCAAATTAGCGTCAAACTGTCGCGTTCAGAGTTGCAAAGAAGAAAGCGACGTTCAGCATTGGACGCAGCTTTAAAGCAGTTTGTATGTATTTTAAATTAATTCGAAAATTCTGAAAACTAGATCTCTTTTTCCTTTCAAAAGCTGCCATCATATATAGGTTAAAATCTTACGTGTTATCCACTTTTTATCGTTCTCGGACTTGCGTCTGACAGTTAAAACCACAGTCACTCAAAAAGGAGAAACACAGAAAAATTTCAGAGGTCTAACTTCAAATCCAGACAGACTCCTTTAGAGCTCCATAAAAAATTTTATCTAAGCACGCTGTGCTTACTGTCTCTAGTCTCTAAGTAGTGCTGTATGCTAAAACGTTCGCGGTTAGGGTTCTGGACTTCTGAACGTTGTATCGGGAACTTTGAATTTGCTCTTTGCTTATCTTTGCTTTCCATGTTTGCTTCTTTATCGTACCACACTTTAGCCTCCCTAAATAACTGTTCCTAAATGTGACGAGGCTTTTTCTTAAATTGAAGGTCAAAGAAGATCTGGACTACCAACCTACAGAGTTAAGGCGCAGCATAATAGATATGGCCTATAGTCTCATTGATGCTGGTTTCGTCAAGAAGACTACAAGATACCAGAAAGCCAAAGATAACTAGGAGTTGGAGCAATTTTGGCATGACAATGTTATTTTGTACCAGCTTTGTACCAGCTGGAACTGGTGCCGTGAATAGATAGCTCGCTCTTCAAGCAGGCGGAATTATTCTCGTTTCTACATTTCCCCCGCAAAATGCAAATAAATTAAACTGATAAAAAATAGAATTTTCCCATAAATATTACGCGCACGCTTACCATATTTAAAGGGATTTAAATATGTTCGGATGTTTGTCCGCGGATATTTATCTGTTCCGAAAGCGAACATTTTTTAGAGAGCGTAGCTGGAGGAAAACTTTGAGCTTTGAGGAACATATAATGTCCAAGGACAAATATCCGAACATATATTTTCTTAAAATGGAAGCTATTGTGTTTTTTATCCTTCGAAAATTTTTTTGCAACACGCGCAGTTTTGAATGATGTTCCGCAGTTTTCGGTCACGAGACCAGTTCAGACCAATCGCGTTCAAGCAAAATATTTGATGGCTCATAATGGCTCATATGCTAAGACGGCTTAACCAATAAAAACTCTCGTATCACATTGTCCAATGATACAGTTATTAACAGTGACTTTTATATATTTATGTTGACCTCTAAAAGAGATATTAACTCCTTGCCTCCTTCTTTTGTGCTTCTTCTTTGTCAAGTGAATAGACAAGATGCTTAAAACAATAGGCCTTCTGTTGAGAGCTCTTTTGTATTTAATATCGTTACGGTTTTCCCAGAGACTGGTAATGTTCGACTTGGTATATTCTGTCTTGCTTTTTCGTTTCCTGTGAGCCAGTCCCTGCGTGACACGTCCATAATAATTTTTTTGTTTACACGGCTCACTCCCGGCTTCTATCGACTTTGATGGTCGTATGGGGCCTGGGTCCTTCGCCAACTTGAAAGTCTTAATGGAAGGTTAAAAAACGTTTGTGGATAATTTATGGTTAGAGAACACTGAAAAACATTGAAGAGCACCCACAGAGAAGGGAGAGGAAAGGTCAAAAAAGAAGGGAGAAACGAGTTTTTAAAAGTTTGGGGAGAAATGGAAACCTAGTAAGAGAAGGAGAAGAGAAAAAATATCTTTGGTAAAGTTAGTCAATTGTTTTAGATATTTTTTTCCTTTAATCCTGACGTTCAAGCCACATCCGAAAAAGAAAACATTTGTCCCCAAAGGTGCCCAGACAGACAGAAACTAGTCCCCAGGCAGACCTAGATAAGACTGGGTTCACTCTCTTGAGCCCGTGAATCCGATTATTGCGGTATTATCATCAAATTATTTTTACGCTTTGCGCCAACTCTGACACAACAGCGTGCATTTTAGCTTGCAAACCGGATATCAAATGAAAGAGTGAAGTCAAAAGAAGTTAATTTGAGACCAAGGTTGATGCAAATCTCAGAGTCAACTAACACTAGCACAACTAACACCACTCGACCTACTGCGACCAGGAGGTTACTAATTTAGGCAGACGCCAACGACATAGACCCGCGTTGATTTATACCATTCAGGCCACTCATACATAGGTACGTATGAACTCTAGTGGGTTTTATGTCACAAGGGCTTTTTCAAAAGCTTAAAGCTCTCCAAAGAAGTGATCTTATTGTAAACAACGAAGACTAGATTGAGCATTATATATTAAATACAGCGCAAAAGCTGTTATAAGGGGAAAAGAGGACGGATAAGAGAGGACGGAGAAACAAGTAATAAAAAATTAGGAAATTAAGATATTAAATCCCGTTCCTCACCTTTCTAAAGAGCTAAAAGTTTCGAATGAAAAACTCAACGCGCGCACGAGTTAAGGAAGAAGCATAATGCTTTGAAAATGTTGGGAAGTAACTGGAAATTAGTACTGGAGGAGTTACAGTTTTACTGAAACAATATTTTGTGCTCTCCATTTCTATCAGGTGCTATTTCACAAAGTAACAAAAAGTGAATTCAACGCGGCATTTATTCCAGAAAAAGGTCTTTCAAACTTTAACCAGTGTTTTAAAACCTTGGAAAAAGCTGGAACTAAATGTTTTCTATTTTTTTCAGAAAACACTTACAGAAGAAAAACCTCACTCATGCATTTGTTGAGTTTATAAAAATGGAAATTCTTTTTACTTGCGCTGTCAATCCGACAACAGCTTTCGGCCAGTTCCGTGTTTATACCGAGTTTTACACCACAGAAAACATGATACAGCGAATCAGAATACAGGAAAACGTATATTCGATGGTATTACATCCAACCTTCCCATCGCGCGCTGCACGTTGAGTTGGACAGTATGTTTTTTTATGGCATAGTTAATATAGTTATATACAACGCTCTCTCGCGGTACACCATGGAAGGTGATGGAGGTCTTGCGGCCTCGGGCAGCATTTTTAAATCCGAGGTCACAGCTTTTCACTATACGGACCGACCCTAAGCCGGTAAATAACTTTTTTTTTTTTTTTTCAAGCTCTCAAACGAAAAAAAACTCACGAAAAAAAAACTCACGCAAGCGTCACTATGACCGTGGTCAGAGATAGGAAAATCCGGACCGCGCTAAGAACCAATCAGATTGTAGGATTCGTTACGGTGCCCGCTTGGAAAAAACAAATGTAGTTATTGTTGAACAAAAAAAATTGTTGATCCATTGATTTACTACTGTGAAACTCAGAAAAACCAACATAAATATAAAAATGAATGGATTATATAAATTAAAATACAAATTCCTGCGTTCTCACATTTTCCATCCTTTATTAAAGGCGAGGTGACTGTTTCCGGTCCGATCCAGGGATCATTTGCGGTACAATGTAAGAATCATTTCCGGTCTTAAAGGTGCGGTTCATTTGCGCGACTACAGGCTTAGGGTTAGGGTTAGGGTTAGGGTTAGCGAAAACCTTTTGGTCCTTTGTTTGATTACATCTTTGCCGTTAAAACCTTTGGCTAATATCTGATTGTGACTGAGTACTATCCACTATAACCGTCTTTTTTCACTTTTTATTTTGCAGGGGCAACCCTCTCATCTGATGACACTGTAATCGTATTTCTGCTTCTTGTACTGCTTCTCTTGCAACAATGTCCAAGTAAAAGCCCTTTTTCGTCATAGTAATTATCTAATATAGGGAAATGTGCCAAGATTTATTTTGGAAGATCTACGACCGTGCTCAATTTTTGTAGCTACTGCGCATGCGCGAGTAGCTACAATGCTATCGTTTTGATGGATAGAGTCGATTTTACGAGGGCTTCGGAGACGGAGACCTTCGGATCACGGAGATTTACGGAGACCTTCGG
>Ga0126337_10003306_pt1 | contig 10511 bp, 9 predicted proteins | sample DipCmetagenome_FD_92527 | JGI IMG/M metagenome (GOLD analysis project Ga0126337, IMG submission 92527) | Coral microbial communities from La Bocana,Puerto Morelos, Mexico - Diploria C A metagenome | ecosystem: Host-associated > Invertebrates > Cnidaria > Coral | place: La Bocana,Puerto Morelos... | reverse complement strand
AGGGTGGAGGGGGGGGCCAAAGCCAAAAGCAAAGAGGAGGTACCCACGGCAACCCCGGGAGCGGGCCCCCCCCCCCCCCCCTGAAGCAGCCACTAACCGACACCGTCACACTAAATAGAATTCAGTGGAGATTAGAAAAATGGAAACAACCCCCTGCCACCCAGCAAAGGAGGGAGGAGAGAGAGCAAGAATCCGCAACAATTCGCAAGTCAGAGCAAAGTTGATCCGCTATGATCAGCAAGCAAAGCAATGAAGCGAACAAACAGCACTTGTCACAAATACAAAAGCGGCCCTGCCAAACCCCAAGGGCCGCCCGCAGGTCACGTACTATAATTGAAGGGACCACTGGCCAGCTCCGCTCAAGTTTAACTTTGCCTAAATGTTATTTAGCCGCATTATAAAACATAATTTTATTTCATTTTATCTTGTTGACCATTGTTACCTGTCATGGATGGGATACTAAACCAGTACATGTTTATTTCATTATTATGCTAATTTAGTTACTTTGGTGACCATCTGTTAATATTGTGGGTATTTTTAATTGATATTTAAGAAATAGAAAGCATGTACCATGTTTCTCTCAAGTTTTAGTATAAATCTACTAGCGTTCTATCACAAATGCCGGGCTCTGATTGGCTACGCTACCCACTATCTATTCTGTGATAGATAGTGAGTAGCGTAGCAGTGTGCCCTTGTTAACAAAATGACGGCCGCTTTTTGGCGTTTTCGAAGTGTCCATGAAGAGGATTTTTATAAAGTTTTGAACGACTAGTAGATTTATACTAAAACAGTTAGATTATTCACTCTCGATTTCTATGTGTGATAGTTGATGAGGGCGCAGCCTGAGTCAACTATCACGCGATTGAAATCTTGAGATCATAAATGTCAAAGGTGAGTGGGCCCAAGCAAACAACTGAAACAAATATTTTTAATTGAACATAACACTGTTAAGAATCCCAACTGGCAGGAGGCAAACCAGTTGGCTATTTACAAGGGTGTCCAAGGATTTGAACCAAATCCAGATAGTATTCAGAGCGGGAAATGAACCCAGGACCACTGCATTGCAAGTGTGACATACTAACCACTTAACCATGCTGCCTCCTCAGAAGTACACTGTCTATTTATAGTGTACATTTGCATGTATATAATGATTTTGTGGCCTACAAGCTGATGGACCGGCTTGGAAAATCATGTAATATTTTAACCTAACCAAGCACAAGGACTACATGTATATCATGGGAGTATTAGGAGATTAAAGTCTTGATGATACACACCATCAGTAGTGAGATCTGTGAAGGAGGTGAATGATATTCTTCCAGTATTACAAGCAGTACTGATATTTGGGAGGGATTTATTACATGACTTTATGTTACCTGTAATTTTTTCTGAAAAATGAGACATAGAAACTTGACTGATCAAATACCTAGAAAACATTGGAGTGGCAATAAAGTATTCAGATTGGTCAATTTTAGTTACATGTACAGACCCTCTCTAGACTTGTATAATTGTTTTACTTTGACCCATTATAGAGTCGTGTATTCCTTGGCACCATTGCAACGCTAAGCACCATAATGGGCACCCCAGTAAGATTAATGAATGTGTCTGTATCTGATGGAGGCATCCAGTCACATGACATGAGAGTATTACAGTTGCTGCGGCAAATCTGTGGTGGAACACTTGCGGCAAGTACAGGACTATCCATGGTCACATTTGTACCTGGAGACTTGCTTCCTGGGAATTTCTCAGCAGAGGCTGGAAGGCTGGGGTATGTGATATTCCACTTTAACCATCAACTTGCCATCATCTTTGTTGGTAATATAGTTCCAGCTTAATGTTATTCATAACCACATTATGTATATGTTGTAGTTAAAAATTAAATTCAGGTAAAAATAATTTAAGCCTAGTTTGATTTTCAATTTCCTTTGTCTTCTAACCCTAGTTATTCATAATCAATGAATAAGTAGGGTTAAGAGACAAAGGAATTTAATTTTTACCTGAATTTAATTTTTAACTACAACATATACATGTATGACACTCTGTACATCTTACATTAGATTATATAAATAGTCAAAGTTTTATTATTTCTCAGGGATCCATATTTGCACTTGTCTAAAAAATTAGGACAACCTGGGCAATAGGAGAGCACACTAGTCTTTTAAAGTCACTTGTCGAGTTAAGTTCCGCTCTTTCTTTCATTTCATGTGAGTCTCCTGCATTCTGATAACTTGTCATCCATTTGGAACTTTTAGCAAATAGACAAAGATTTTTTTCTTTTACAATAATAATCATTGTGGTCTGCCATCGTAGATGAAATCATTGCAGGTTCAATTTTCATTTTGTCCACCATGATGCTCTTTACTTTATCTTAATCCACAAAAACACCTGGAAGGATCATATCAGCTGTTTGGATCAAGAAAATAATGGTGTAAGCTAAGATATGGATATGGTCTGAGCTAAGCTAAGTCATGGCGTTTAGTAATTCCTTAACAGTAACAGCATTCTTCTCAGCCTCCAAGGTAGTGGAAGAGGCCTTGGTTTTCATTTGTACCTACTAGAAATTTTCTGTGGCTGCCCACTGCTGCAACTATGAACATGACATTTTGAGAGACTAGTCACATGAAAATGATAAAAAATAAACTTTCCATGTTATGTGCATGTTATTCAGTTGTCATTCTTTCCTACTGAATGGGTGAGTAAAATTTTGCTAGGACAAGTATATCATCTGGCACACTTGCCCAGCTGAAGACCTGGATAAAAAACTGACATGAATCCCTGTTTTCCCTTGTCACTAAAATTCCAATATCTACATGACATGGACATTATTTTACTTACATGTATTACAATACTATGATGAACCATGCTTAAATATATAAATCTAAAACTGACTTGACTTGATTTGAATTGACTGCAACTCATTGCAATAAATTATATACAAATCTACTTTCATTACATTGTACATCAAAGTTATTGTTACACTGTATTTGATCAGACCACAATCCACAGAATGTACATCTTAGATTAAATTTTCACTGTTAATAATTATCATATGTGTGAACAGTTGCTCTTGGATGTCAAAACTATTTGATTTCTCATTTTCTTTAATTGGTTTTGCATTACCACAGTAAGCAATTGGCTTATATATTTATACAAATTTTCTCAAATTTGTCACCCAGTCAGAAATTACTGTACATGTAACTCACTCACTGGCGCTTTGTGTCAGCTGTTTTTTGAGGGTTTGATTGGTTCACTGGATTCTTTGAGCATGTGATTTGTGATGACTTATCTATTGGTTTTATGGTGCATATTTTTAAATTGCTCTATTTCACACAAATCTTATTGTATTTGTGCAGAGACTTGAGTCATTTGGTAGCCTCGTCTCTCCCATGCTTTCCATTTGCACCAGTTCCTGAGTACACCAAATTTAACAGACTCTATTTAAAAGGTGCAACACATCCTTACAGGAGAAGTCTTCATGCAGACTATATACAAAGTGTGAGTATACTCTGAGTTTCATTCCACAATGTCAGGTTGGCCAGTACTCAAGAAGAATATTGTACAACAGTGCTCAGCTCTTCCCAGCAACAATGTTGAGGACCAGAAGCCAATTGCAATGGTCATTGTAGTAGACTTTGGACTAAGAAGGCAGTATTCAAGCAGTCACTACATTTTTATTTATTGTATTGTTCTTCCCCCACATAGCTAACAGCAAACTGTAGAATAACATGACAAATTATTGGGATTACTAAAGAAGTGCGAGAGATGGAAATCGGAAATGTTTGACTTACAGGGGAGGTTACAGGAAAAGATGTAACAGGCACCGTAAAGGTTTCAAAAAAGATAAAAACAACTCCTATAACTTTTAAAAAGGTGTTGTTACCCCTACATTTTATTTTGTGATATAAAAGTGGTAAGCCTATTCAACAAGTGAGTAGCTTCTGGTGGCGAGGATAAGCTATTTAAACTGTATTTTGGCTAAACAATGGGTGAGCTGAATTTTGTAATTAAGAACATACGAAAATTGGTTTTTGTTACCTTTTACCATGTAGTTTATATGTCTTTATAAAAGTGTTGCATTTCTGTGTGTAAAGGCCAATTCTTAGGAAATCTGTGAAGAAATATCATTTTTGATGTCAGTATTTTTGTTGAGGTTAACACTAATTATCTAGGAAAAATGTGTGACTACCCCCATTTTTCTTTGTGGATTCCAATAGCCCTTGCTAAAAGCTACTTCCACAATGGTCCTAATCTGGCACAAAAACCTTTGTATGTAGTAGCCACCATCCGTAAAGAAGCTCAGGCAAACATTTTTTAATAAAATATGATATTTGTTTTTCAAACTAATACTGCAGCCATATAATGAGCAACTAGTGTCAGAAATGTAAGAAAAAATGATGAGTGATGATGATGATGAGTGTACTTTATTTTTGTTGCTGTAGGTTGTGATGCCATTTGTTGGGAAATTTGGATTTGACTTTCAGTTTGACATCCGTAAAAGGTGTTGATTGTAATGAATTAGTTACCAATTTAAAGAATTTTAAAGAATTTGTTACCAATTAGAACAGATAACAAGAATAATAGAGTTATGGTAAGTCTAGATAAGCTGCGTTACTTCATACTTATGACATTGCATTATTGCTATTTTATTGAGTGTGTGCCTGTCTTTCAACCGTTTACCTGATGTCCACTTTAAAATATGAGGAGTCCTAATCAACTGCTAAATATAATCACCCACCAGCACATGTTGTTAGCCAGGTACATATTAATTGAAAATACTTTGACAACTGCACAATATCACAACACTTTACACATTACGCATTTTGCAGTAACTAGTATGTGCGACTTCCTCTTTCTTCTATTGTCTAATTTTAAATGTTTTCTTGTGATTGTGTTTTTTTTATCTTTCTCCTTACATTTTGTAAAGCTCCATTTGACTTTTGGATTTTGGCGCTATATAAAATAAGTGTGATTTTTGTTATCTTAGTCTTGGGAACAAGTGTTGATTTTGGCAAAGTTTGGTAGAACTTTACTTTAATCTAAAAGCTTGCAATTTCTATTAACCATGCAGTGAAAAAATAGCTTAAGGTCTTGGGCCACTCAGCACTGGGGACTAGAATAGTAACTGACTCAGTTGTGTCTGTGACTGTACATGTCTCAAATATATCTGATGTTTGAATGGGTTGTATTCCTAGAGAGAACGTTGCTCCTAGTCTTGTTTAGTGGTTTAAATAAGGAATTTTGGTTACATTTACCGGTACATGTAGGGTAGACCGCAAATTCTACTATTGCAGCAACATCCATGTCCAGATTTGTAGGGCATGCCCCCACTCCACTTATCGCTTTTCAGCGACCACTGTTTGGTTGTTAAAATAAAATTAATATCTCAAGATATGTAAGCTTAACTCATTGTTTTCAGCACAATTTTTGTGTTGTTTGTGTATGATTTTGTTTGTGAGCCTGAATAAATGAAGTACAAATTGTAATTTTGTAATGCACCTTGATAAGGGGAAATATAAATAATTAAAAAACCATTCCCACCCCTTTAACATAAGGGATCTACCACCCTGAAGTTGTGGTCATTTCTAGAGGTTGTGGTGTTTATTTTCTACATCTTCTTGTTCTTTTGTTTTTTCAGGAGTTATCACCCTTACTGGGAAGGGAAAATCTGTGTAGAAAGTCTTCCAGTTCACAATCTGAGTTCTGTTGAAATTACAGACAGTGGTACCGTGAAGAAAATAACAGGGTGGGCATTTGTCAGTGGAGCAAAGCCTATAAGGGTATGTTAATACTTCTTAGACTTTTAGTGTTCAAGTTTGAATGACAGATTGCTGTTGTTAGCACAGTTTGTTTAGACACTAGGTTTGAGAATACTGTATACATCATTTCATTTTAAATGCAACTTTTGTTTCATCATAGGAATGGCAATGACCCTTAGGGCTTAAAACTTGAACCAATATCATGTTACATCTGTAGCATCTATTCATGAATGCAAATTAATACAGTACCACAAAGGTAAAGTGTGCTGTACACTCCCCCACAGAGTTGAACGTATGTACATGTAAGTGGCATGTAAGTAGGCTAGGTTGTTGTGTTACTATAACCCATGGAAACTGTCCATTAGTAGCAATTTAACTGTCCCTGTAGATGTTTAGTGAAAGCACTATTTTTCCTCTGTGTGTAACCTCACTCATTACCACCTACATCTGGATTCATGGTTCCTTGCTTGACTTGGTATTTTGATTATTAAGATTGCTCAAATAATGGCAAAGGAGGTTCATCAAATCTTAAAGCAACATTTTCCACAAGTACCAGTGGACATCAACAGCCAGCGAAACAGAGAAAGTAGAAGTGAGGGAACAGGGCAGGGGCTGATGTAAGTTACTGCACTTAACTGCATCCCTTTAACTGAGTGATTTGGCCAATACTCAAATTTCCCTACAATGGAACTCTGTTGATGCAATCATCTTAGATTAGAGATAATTTCCATATTAACATATTTTGGTCACTTTGACCAAATTTATATTAACTTCGGACAAATTATCTGTCAGAGACGAATAAGCCTTAAGTTATTATGTAGTCAAATTCATACAAAGGCTTGGCCACACAATCCATCAAAGTACTGGATTTATGCCTATATTTGGCCACTAACAGGGTAGTTTGAATTATGACATCTGCTACTTAATGCTAATCCCTTTTAAAAGGTGCCGGTCAATACATGTACAAGTGTGATTTAACTTTGCCTTCCTGTCAACTCCTGTCAGTATTGCAGCCAAGATACACTGTAGCTGATGCAATGATATATCTAGTAAATTGAAACAGTTTTTATTTAATTTATATCTCACATTGTGTTGTTCCAGAAAATATGCATGTACATATCCTTCCATGGAGAAGCTTCTTAGTTTAAGCCTGCCGCTCAATTCTGTTAAAATTTCCAGTTTTGTTTCATTCTTTCTTTTAAGATGCTTTCCATCTGTTGGAACTTTCAGTATATTCTGGAACCACATACATTTTATTTAATACACAGTTTTCAGTCCTTATTTCTTTTGTCACATTTTCTCTCCTGGAGAAAAAAGCATAACTATGTGAGTATATCCAGGCAGAATTAGTGTCAGTGCTGCTGGAGTAGATGTACATGTACATGTATAGGAGACATTTATTGAAATTGTGTCATTTGGAAAACAAATCATGTTATTATCATTTTTTATTGCTTTTCAGGCTTCTTGCAGAAATGTCCTCTGGTGTTGTATTAACAGGGACAGGAATGTGGGAAAAAGGTTAGTGTAATTTTTCAGTGAAGTCTACAAAAGAAGACCATGTAAAAAATGAATTATACAGTGATGGTAAATTCAAATGTGTTGTTTGTGATAATGTTAGGAATGTCTCCTGAAGAAGTAGTCAACCAGGCTGTCAGAATGCTGATGAAGAACGTAAATAGTGAAGCATGTATTGATTCTCTGTTACAGGAACAGGTTAGGAGTATTTCATTCATTTGGTAATTTCTTAGTAAGCTGCTACTTCATCTACAATAATTTCTTTCTATGTTTCACTATTGATTTTATGTCACTTGTTGCATTGGAGGTGCTTCAATATTAATTTTATTTAGGATTGACGTGTAGTATCATCAGTACTGTTGGTGTGTTCATGTCATGACAATATTTACAGTGCTCACATTGTCTGTAGTGACTGTATCAGTCCTAAACACATACAGTTGTACTCAGGCAATACACCTACAGTGCCATAGCTTGTTGCGGTTTCCAGCACTGCAAAAAGTAATTCATTACAGCTATTAGTAGTGGTGCAACCCTTCCCTCCTAAATCTGAAGCTAGGTCAATAAATGTTTAGGTTTTGCTAACCTTAAAGGCTCCCTACCTCTTGACCCCAGTAAGCCCTTACAGTTAGGCTGCTTAGTGCAGGTCTTGTATTTGTATCAGTTCCATCCAGGCAAAGGAGCAGTAGTCCTCTACTCTGCATTTTATAGAAACCAAAAGAACTCCTGTCGCACCATCTGCCTCCAATTACTTGCTGGTACAATTATAGTTCACAGCTACAGCTGGATTCACCAATCATAGGGAATTAGTTTTATGTTAATCCATTCTCAGGCCATTGTACTGATGTCACTAGCAAGTGGAAAGTCATCCATAAAGATGCCACGCCTCACGAATCAAGCCAAGACTGCAATGCTGGCTGTAGAGACCTTTACAAAGGTATAGCAGGTTTGTCAGAGTAGTGTCCACAGACATTCTTCAACCCTTTATATTGCAAATGCCCAAATTCTCCTTAGAATATTGAGTTATTGTCCTGCAGACAGCTGACGAGAATATACATTAACGTGTGCAAAGAATATGTGCAAATAATAGTTTTGAAGTGCAAGTGATTTATCCAAACTTATTAGTGCAGCAAATTAAAGTTCTTGCTCATTTTTGTAATCCTTGTAGGTCAAGTTTAATGTCAGCTCCAAAACAGCAAAGAATGTACTGGTGGAATGTGAAGGCCTGGGACTTGTTAATGAAGAGGTTCTACCAGAAGATAATTATGAATCAGATGATGAAGATAAATCAGGAGATGAACATGAATCACGTGATAAACGTGTACCAGATGATGAACATGAGTCAGATCACGAATATGAATTGGATGAAAAACATGAAAGAATGTAATATGCAGTATGAATATGAAAATCAACAACCTACTGTTGGAGTAATAATTTTCCTGCATCAGCAAGCCAAGCCTTGGCAGACCCGGTTATACTGGATTAGCTGGAATTAGCCGGAAGATGGCATGCAGCTTTATAGAGCTCGCCTTACGGCCAATAACCTGGTAGACAGGGACGTTTACTCTACTTGTAAAGCCTGATCTCAGTTTGACTGCGTTCAAAAGGCGTAACCTGCAGGACATGCGGTTTTAGCAGGTGTGAAGTGACTAGCCAGCAATATATGTGGCTTTATTACGGCTTTACCACGTTTTAGGGACCTACTTAAGGCGGGCGATTTATCAAAGAGCACTGAGAGCCAGACAGTACATGCTACGTTCAAGAGTTTATTTAGGCAACATATAATTACTTGCTAAGTTGCGCCCAGTCTTCTACCTGGACATTGTTTGTATGACTCACCAACCGGCTATTGTCAGTGTCACGCTCAAAACATAGAATCCCAGATGGTGCGAACTGCCTGCGAATTGAAACACGTTATCTAGGACAGGACGGGATCGCACTGGTAATATTAAACGGAAACGGCGACGGGGATTATTGTGAAGGGGCTGACCCTGTTCAGTATAAAACCTTTTATTGTTCACACTGCCTAAAGGGCTGCATGTCAAAGAGGATAGGTCACGCAAACTTCTTGTTGAATTTTGTAATGGTAATGCACACAGGAAAATTTTTAACAAGTATACACCTTTTTCCAAACACAAATATTTAAGTAATAGAAGAAAAGTGTTTGTCCTCTCGATTCTCGGAAACCTACAAAACCAGAGATCCGAAGCCAAACCTCAGCGCCTAAAACTACACCTATTATTTCCAAAATGCCCAGGATCTTAGTTAGAACTTCAGTTTCTAACTTGAATGTTTCTACGGCCAACTAAAACAATTATAGATCTTTTTACGACGGTAATGCAATTTATGGGATATGATTCTCCCGAAACACAGAGTATTTTTAAAATTTCATTTATTTCATGTCCACGTTATGTTTAAAGATAAGTTGTTTTCCTCCATCTTGCAAACACACATCGTTTTAACATGTTTTCAATTAGCCTTTAATTCTCAATTTACCCCACACTATTATAACATTGTCCAGTCGAAAGGTGATGACAATAAAGAAAATCATCAACTAGAGACCAATGCCGTAACTGTTCGATTCATGAACAGAGAGATTTTTTTGTCAGTGACACTATACTCGAGAACGATTTCCGAGTGTGCAGCTAGGAGTCGCACTTATAAGACTTGGTTACTACTCCAGATGCAAGCTTTTGGTATTTGGCACTCGATTCTCAATTTTCCCGCTGGAGTTTTTTTTCTCACTATCTGAGAAAACAAATAAATCACATTCTTACGCTTTTCCACTTCGGTAGTGAATCACTTCCGAACGCACGATCTTACTAGATAGCCGGCGCATTCTATTCGCCACCAAACATTCTATAGTTAAAACTAGGAATTTCATAATGAAAGTGAGTGCTGGCTATATGAATTGATGATTACACTTGGCTTTCTGGATTTCATTTTATTTTAGCAGAAAATTTCTTAATATTTGAAACTGTAGTTGTTGCAAAATTTTTATTTCTTCATGTTCGCAAAAGGAAATATTGTAGCTTTACCCGGGGGCACTGAATGAGGGTTTCTGTTTATTATGCTATTTCTATTTTTGGTCGCGAAGTAACGCGGTTTTTTCTATGTCGAAATATGAATTGAAAACATTGTTCAGTAGTTTGAGGGAACATTCTTATAAGGTAATCCTCTCCAAGAAATCGAAGAATGGTCAGGTATGCTTTAAATATATTCTTCTTGATGCAACAGCCTTCATTT
>Ga0126337_10003305_pt1 | contig 10514 bp, 6 predicted proteins | sample DipCmetagenome_FD_92527 | JGI IMG/M metagenome (GOLD analysis project Ga0126337, IMG submission 92527) | Coral microbial communities from La Bocana,Puerto Morelos, Mexico - Diploria C A metagenome | ecosystem: Host-associated > Invertebrates > Cnidaria > Coral | place: La Bocana,Puerto Morelos... | reverse complement strand
GTGTTACTGGTGACCCCCCCTGCGCATATAGTTTTTTGATCGTTGATTCGTTCTTTTATGTAAACATTTACCATATATGGTCTCAAACCAATATATGTCCTGAGACACCACGTAACTACCCTTCTCTGTCGTAATGGGACGAATTTTGAACTGCTCCGTGCCAGACAAGCTTGTATAGGGTTTGTTAGCAACAACAAAGAGTCTGTTTCTTCCAGTTTGATAAAATCCGTGACGAAAATTGGCGAATGCGTAACGACGACTGCTCGAGCAGCGAGCAGCAGGCCCACGAAGCACGAAAAGGGCCATTTTCTACGTTTGCGCGTCCCGACCGACTGCCAAACAACTACTCGAAAAATCTAACTAAGAAACGGGTATACAATTCCGATTTTCAAGCGACGACGTCAGAAATCATCGCTTTTTGCTGGCGTGCTGAATTTCTTTGAATATTGATTTTGTCGCACTTTAGTCTGTGGTGCTTTTGTCGCGCACTTTTTATCCCTCTGTGGAAGCGAAATGCACTAGTCAAGAAGAGGAAGTAAAGAAAATATTTCAATTGAGTAAAATGTTTCAAGGCCAAACGAGTAAAGATGAAGTAGTATGTAAATTGCGGGTCCTGGCCCAACACATAAAAATTTCATTAACTATTTTAATGCAGCTAGAGTAACCGGTAAAAAGTGGTTGTGCCGGCATAACTAAAAAATATTGAATTAAATGATACTTGTAATAAACCCATGTGTCTGTCTGTTATTGTTTTGCTAGGGTCAATTTACACTGGAGTAGGACCAGGGTTTTTCTCTTTATCTGAACTCAGTTGAAATTTACAATAGTTTGATACGTGTGTCTGACGCTTATAAAGACACATGGGTTTATTACAAGAAAATATTGATAAATACCGACTTGCTCTATGCTTCAATTTAATTATCCTTTGATATATCCACACAGAACAATTCAACATATACTTCTTCTCATGTTGTGCAACTTTATTCAATCTTACCCTCTTCGTATGAAGCTTATTACAAACATTCTTTGTTACTCTTCTAACCTTCACACTCAGCTACGTAGCCACTGATTCTAGATGCGTTCTGGACAGGATATTGTGCAGTTAAGCCGGAAAACGGACAAGATTGGTTCTGGCAGGCCACAGAAGCTCACTATTTTGCTGAAACCTCTGATAAGATTAAAGCCCACAAAGTCGACTCGAGGAAAGACTACTGGCATTCCCAAAATAGACGCAGGGTTAACTAACAAATGATCATATGATCGTAACAAGCAAACTTCTTGAAGCGATCGGGATTTCTTGGAACTCTATTGTCTGTTGACTGCTTCTACAGTGGATGGACGGTTCAGTTCCACTGGATATTCGCAACTGCAAGAAATTATGGTTAAATTTGCTTTTTTAAGGGATAAACCACAACCAATTAGAGGTCATCTAGTATCCACATGGGAGCTCTCAGGGATGAGACAAAATTATTAGCTTATGCCAGTAAGTAAGCATATGTCCTTATAACACAAGTCATTCTTTGTCATGCGGGGATTCCCGAATTTCCTGGAGAAAAAAATTCAGGACCTCTCCGAGCCATTCTCTTTCCTTATAAGGTTTCCTGAGTTTTCGGTCGAAGTGAAACCGATCTTTGTCTTCGGACAAGACGTCTTTAAAACTGTCGCCGTCTTAAGTCCGCCATTTTGGGAATCTTACGATTTCCTCATGAAGGGACACAAAAAAAACGAAATTGATGTAAATTATCTTAAGTCATTCTGGAATATTAAATAATTTCAAAATATAATTCTGCAATGTTACGGGAAATGGAATATAAAACAGGGAATTACGTAATAGAGAGTAAAAAAAATTCCCTCCATTTGAATTTCCTCCTGGAAATTCAACAGTTTTCGGATCTCCAGGAACTTTCCTGATGGTTCGTCTTTCAAAGTTCTGAAATCTTTTCCGATAAATTGTAAATACCAGTTACCCATGTTTGCCAAAAAGTTCCGGATTTTGAAACTGGCCCATTGTTTTATAGAGAAGTTATAAATGCTTATAATCCATCAAATATTTTCGCTCACACCTGATTGGTGTAAAAACGCTAATTGGGGACATTTTCCAAGCTAGAATTGGAATTTGGAAATGTTGGTTTTTGAGGAGAGGGGAAAACCGGGGTACCCGAAAAAAAACCTCTCGGAGCAGAGCAGAGAACCAACAACAATCTCCACCCACATATGACGCCGGGTCCGGGAATCGAACCCAGGACACATTGATGGGAGGCGAGCACTCTCACTACTGCGCCATCCCTGCCCCCTTAGACTTTTAAAATATGCTCAGTTATTTTTTCCTTGGGTGTGCTAAAACGCTCTTTATACCACAAGATGGTAAAGAATGTTAGGGGGGTTCAAAGCCACTTCAATTTTTTTAGAAAATTAAGCCAAGAATCCACCTTCGCAATTTTTGTTAAGGTTTTATAAAAGCTTGAACCTTGAAATGCTAAATAAAATGGGAGTTACTTAGATCCTTTCTGAGTTACGAGCACTTTAAGCTGATATTAGTGTCATACAGCTGTTGTCATGGTAGTTTATAACTTGTTTGCCACTGATTGAGCATTTGTTTGATGCCACTAGCTCAAGTAGAGGTGCTGCCCTGAAATTTCTGTTGTCAGCCACCTTAAGGGCTCTCATCCTAGTCCCTTCTGACTGTAATAAAAAGACTAACTGCAAGCTATCTTAGCTACGTTAGGTATTCCACTCACAGACTCTCTATTTTCTTTAAGATCATGAAGGGTGCTACCAAAATATAGGAAAAACCGCTTTGGGAAAGGGTGGAAGACCTTGGTGAAGAGAATAATAATAATAATAATAATAATAATAATAATAATAATAATAATAATAATAATAATGGGTGAAGAGAATAATAATTCAGAATTAGATTATGAGCATTAATATACTAGTAGACCACCATTTACGTCGAAAAGTAATTGGAAACCGTTATTTGAAGTTAATTTCAGTTACCTCACCAACTATCACCTTATTATCATTATTATCATTATTATCATTATTATCATTATTATCATTATTATCATTATTATCATTATTATCATTATTGTTGTTTTTTTTTCACGTTCCGCGATCGCTCCCGTTTCACCATTTCCTACGTACAGTGTGGAACTAAATATTTTGCGGGTTCTAATATCCGCGAATTTTTCTACGATTTGCAAACTGACATTTACTCCGCGCCGGAAAGTTTACTCCGCTGGCGAAGCTAATACGTATAGATATCACAAGTTCAGTCTTGTTGCTGCCATTTATTCAAAACGTCCCTTTCGTTTGAAAACAAACCAATGAAATGAAAAGTAAACGTACGGAAGTAATAAAATAGTTCGTAGCAAATGCTCGTCTGCAGCTACTCTATTAAGATTTTGCATGAAAGCTCTATGTAATTGTCATAGAGTAATACCGATTACTGGATTAGTGTGTTTGACTTCTCCACCTGTTTTTTCACTTGTCAATTGCCTGCAGTTTTCAAAAATTAGTACCCATGGAAAAAAGAACCCAAATATACAAAGTATCACCGATTCGCAAAAATAAACTTTTGACAGTTTTGACTTCAACAGTCAGTTTTCATCATTATCATTTGCTCGAAGACCGTGGTAACAAGCAAGCGAAAGGACGGACAGTTGAAGTAATTGATGAAAGAACCATTTTCAATTCAGTGTAGTAGAGCCAAAACCAAACCAATTACTTTATAATAAGACTACTCAGCCAATCTCAAACCGTAGTAAACCGAAACCAAAACCAAAGGAATTGCCTAATTACTTTCAACACTCAATTGAAAACCGATCTAAGAAAGTAACTATCAATGCAATACGAAATCTGTGCAGATAAAAAAAAAACTGAGATATGCCGGTAAAAAAAAACTCACTGGCAGGCACATCCGTGAACAGCACAGGTTTAAATCAAGTCGGCATTTCAGACCTAGAACAGGGAGAAAGAAGGCGGGATTTGTGACACCATATAGACGGTTCCTTTCTTACCCCATCGATCTTGCTTCAAGTCGTGGTGTGATGATCTCCTATAACGAAGTACAAAAGTTTCAAATGCACAAGTAAAACCGTTGTTAACCTTCCATTTCAAAGTCAACTCATAATATAAACGTTAAACTATTGACCCTACAATTGTAAACCAAAACATTCACCTTATCAGCTCAGATCAGTGATGTGCAACGAAGTAAACAGAGTGTCGAGCACGCGCGTGCCATTTTATTGTTCATAGCGATATTAGACCACTCAGTTAGCCTACAAGGCACGCGCCGATATTGACAAGACAGGGCATAAACGAGTTAACTTCGCGCTTCTTGGCCCTTTGTTGAATGAGGTTATGTCCCCTAAAACTTTGATCGTTAAGTGCACTAACTTATAGTATTCGTAAATACGTTTTACTACTGCCCTGCGAATATGTGTCTTGCCTAGAATCAGTAAAATGCAAGGTATTTTAAGCAGGACGAGCAGTTACAACAAAAAAATACAAACAAGACATTTGAAGTCAAATAGTACGCGTAAAAATGTTTCACTCAATTGCTTTATTGTACACCTTAAAATCCAATAATACAGAAAATGTTTAAGTTGAGAAAAAAAACCTGGTTTGAAACTGTCATGAGAAATTAGCATATAGCCAAAGTGCATGCGCGTATGTAGTTTTACAACCTCGTGCTTTTGTGTGTGTGATTGCTCGAGTTTCATGTTGTGGTAGTTTCGCTAAGTGCAGAAACGAATTCTGAGATTAAAGTTGTGTTTATTACCTTGACAGAAACAATGCGGGTCAAGGTGATTTCACAGTCATTTAAAGAAAGGTCGCGCTATCAAAGAGCGACGCGAGAAATATTGAAACATTATAATTACAAACATTCCCTGTTGTCGATCCCTTTCCCTCGTGTTCTCAAATACTCGTCGTGTTTAATCACAGTGTAGTACACAGCTAAGGCTTCTTGAGTTGTTTTTCTCCACATTACCTCTACATGTATATCATAAAGCAGATAAAGAGGTCTTAGCCGTGTATTACACTGTGATAAAACACTCTGGACATTTGAGAACACTCGAAAGATGTAGAAAACACTCACATGCGGCTTTCGTTGTTACATTTCGCTGGTGTTCTCAAATGTCCGTCCTCTCCTATCAGTCCGATTACTTTGCTGCCATTATCGTTTGTTTACATTAAATGACAACACATCCGAAAATTCTATGCTTTGTGTTTCCTTTTCATATGACGCAGTGTACCACTAAAAGTAAACCTCAATCATTGTCTTTTAAGGTGTGTAAATGGAGCAGTTTTCAAATGAGTGGTAAAAAGTAATTGGCTTTACAACTCTGCGCTACATGATTGGCTTGAAAAGAACTCGTGCCACTTTTTCACCCAATCAGAAGTAAAGGCAAAAGCCATCGTCACTCGTTCCCACGCGTTTTCCCGCGCTGTGCGTCAGCTCCATGTAATTTCTTCGACTTTTGATTAGTTCACTGCATTGCTGTGTCTTTTTGTCATTGTTTAACGGCACTCAATTGAAAACCACTCCAACATGGCATGATAACAATAATTATTACACTCTACATCCAGCTGCATCCAATTTACCCTGAATCAAACCTAAGTTAACGTTGCGCAGCATCAAACCAAAGGTAAGTCCTAATCAATGTATCCATAGCAAAACCACTTACACATCTCAGAGGTTTAGGATAAAAATGAATAAATATAGATAAAGGAGTGCATTCATTCAGCTTTTGAAAATTAACAATTAGCAACTAGATCTAATGTTAAAAGTACGTGAAAATTTACCTATAGCATACATTTTCAAACATCCACAAAAAGCCTGGTCAGTTGTGCTCATAATTCATGCGGAGTCAAGAGCAGCATTTAATGCAAAGGTAATTCTATTACTCGCTATAGTCATAACATTTCTCCTAGGCTATCGCCGTCTTAAATTGGTTAAGGAAAAAAAACACACACAAAACGATCACACACAGGTCCTTAATACATTTAACGACAAGGCTAGAGATTTTATGTTCAGTTCAGCTCAGTTATCGTCCAGGTTAAAACGAAGACACACCTTTTGCCAAAAGATAGTTAATAAAATAACTGATTGCACTCTTTTCTCGACACAACCACCGCCTTTCTTAATCTAAAGACAAGATCAGTGTTAAACTCTTTCTAGCAGGGTTCTTATTTCGACGGAAACAAAATCAGGAAGCCCATTCGAACAGCTTGCTTTAGTGTGTTGCAATGTAGATAAAATGAATGTTTTTAAATGGTTGTTTCTACTTGGTGAGACATTTGTCTGCTGTTACTTTCTGTAATGTACAGTTGTGCCAGATTCTTTTTCAGGATGAAATTGACCTTTGCAATGAACTACGTAATAGGTTCCTCTTTTCTTCATGACACGAATGCGATCTCGATAGTAAACAACATCTAGATGTTTGATCACGGTTGTCCCGACCCAAATGCAAAGCTGAAAGGGGCCATCTTGTGGCTGGCCCGCGCTCATTACCCAGTTTGAGTTTTGTTTTTTGTACTCATTCCAGTACGTTTTCCAGTACATAGTATCACTGGAATTATAGGTACCAAAACATAATTGGGTCCTACTACTCTCCAACGACCCGATTTCACAATAGCACCAATTGTCGTTTGGACCTTTCGTGGTCCTTGCGAGAGCACTTATTGCTTCTCCAACCCCCCAGTTAACGACCCCGACACCAGCACCAGCAAGGGCACCAATAGGACCTCCCACACATGCACCAGCAATAGCCCCACCGATCACTCCACCGCCAACATTAAGAGCGTTCTTAGCATGACGATTGGTCACTCCTAATTTGTTCCCAGCAACCCTAGCCAACTGTTCTCCCACAACGGAGGAAATTGCTGGTCCAAGAGATGCGGCAGCCTTGACTCCTGTGAGAGCAACGTTTGCTCCTCGGGCGGCTGCCAGGCCGGCGGTTTCTTGAATGGCAAAAACTGCACCTCTTCGTCCACCTTCTCGTACAGCCCCACCGATGGTACTTCTTGGGCAACAAGGCGGTTCACAGCAGATACCATTGCCTTGTTAGCAGCGGCTTGGCCACTCGTTTTGATCATTTGCCGATATACCTAACAACAACAACACTTTATTTAGACACGTTGCACCTAAGAGCTAAGTAAGCTCTATCAAAATACGAAGTGCATGCAACTAAACAAAATAAAAAATAAATCACATTGTCACCAAAAAATTATAAAGCATACAGGATGCCTAATCATGCATTTATATCAACACTATTGACACTAAAAATTCAGTTATATATGTACACAGTAGAAATCTGAATAGAATATTGATAGGCCTGTATATAATACAGACAAAGGTATACCGTTCTCAATTTACAGCTAAAATTAGCAACATCGCTGACGAGTTTCACTATCGTAGGTAATCTATTCCAGAGTTGGGCACAAATGTAAGAAAAAGAGTTCTTCATAAACTTTAAATTAAATTTGGGTAAATATGAATTGACGCCAGTGGTTCTCAGTTCTTAGGGCATTTCCCTGATACTCAAAAGGTCTTTAGTCTCGTTATTATGAAGGCATTTACATACCTCGTTATCCTTCAACAACTCATCGATTTTTGCAACTCCTGGATCATTCCAAAATGCTTCCATAATGGATTGTCGTTTGCGATTGGCTAACATCCCCCACTTTGAGAAGTAATATTCCTCCCATATCGCATCCCTTTCAGCAGGGTCTTCGATCAACGCAATTTCACGGTCACCCATTTTGCAAGGATCTAATAATGAAAAAAGACATTTAAACACCAAATTGTAAAATTACATTTTTCGGTGACATAAGATGTTAATAAGGTGAGATCTCCAGAAGACTTTTCCCCCTACCATTTTAATCAGACTACGTAGCTGCAATTTGGAAAATTTATCACACAACCACGAGGTGTATATAAATTTCTCTCTTCCAGTGACGTCATTAAAGACAACCTTGTAAACAATCGCAAACAAAAGCTAAGATTAAGTATTCTTCCACAAATAAAAACTAGTGTAAAACCCACCGCGGTTGTCCGCGTAGAGTAGGTCATAAAATCATAGCATCTTAGTGCTTGTTTTAACAATTTAATTCACATGAATTGTTAATACATGAAAAGCAGGACTGTATAGGCAGGTGTTCTCATGCCACATCATAAATCCTTTATTTATTTCTCGATCCCTAAACACGAAAAAAACAAAAACGAAAAAACACCAAAAACGAACCAGGCCTCTCCAGTAATCTTGACCGCGTTAGCTTCATTTGGCCAACAAATATCTTTATCGTGGAATTTGAATAAGCAACTGGAAAAACGGAACTGGAATTTTCAATATATGTCTGAGGCTTTGTGATAATATGGAATATATTGTTTGGTCCATTTTTAGTGATATTCTCTGATAACTAATCTCATGTTTACTACAGGCACTCTAAAATGTTCTGGCGTCCTTACCAAGTCAGAGTGAAGGTAGAAACATTTTGTTATACTTTCATATTCAACGGCAATAAAGACCGTATAATGCCTCGTCGTTAAAAGTTAATATCTTTGATCTCTTGTGATCGAGTACTGAAGTAGATGAATTTTCTATACGATTTCAGGGGACAAAATTGTTCAAAATGTAGAAAAAGTCATTTACATTTGAACAATGAACGCAAGCATGGCTGTCAGTAAAGGAATTGAGTACAGTTATGACTGACAAGAAAATGTTCCAAATAACTCCATCTGTTTTTACTTGTCGCCTTACTTCTTCTAAGTGGGGCATGAACGAGGCGATGCATGAAACCATTAACCTGTTAGAGTATTACAATTAGCCTGTGAACGGCAGAGAAATTGAATTCCAAGAAGGAGCCAATTCGAAAATGAAATCGCCTAGTAAAAACGAAAGATGATAAGCACTGAAAGTAAGCGTTTGCGATCTATAGCCCCTGCTCGCTTATTTTGCAGAAATTTCTAACCAGTTCAATTGAGATTCTACTAGAGTTCTAGCCAATGCAAGTCATAATAGAAGGAAATAATTCATCCAAATTTCTCTTAAAAACGACATACAAAGTTGGGCTGCATTTGTTTCACTTTCAAGACGTCATTCGTTGTGGAGTTTCATTAATTAATTAAAACTGTAATCCTTTGGTTTAAGGCGCTTCTAAAGTCATTACAGGATAGTAAGGTAATTACAAGTTTATAGAAAGCAATATAAGTGAAAATTGGCGTGCCTTGAAAGAAGAAAAGACAGAAAAAAAGCTGTTAGATTTTGAGAACAGATTTACCAACAAGTAGTTACGAAAGATCAGTTCCATACCTTCGAAGTCTCCAGTGAACGATGACTAGTGAGTGGAAGGGGATTTTAGAACTTAAATAGTCCCAAGAAGGAATCAAACGTCACCCTGTCAATTAGTGTATAGACGGGACTAGAAAAGACACAGGAATCGATTGCTTTGTTTTGTTTGGTGTCATAGTTATGAATAAGCCTTTCGAACCCGTTGATGGCTCAAATCATAACAGGAATTTACGCAAATCAAAATAAAGGCGGAGTTAGTTCGAGGAATGGAATGCTTAGTTTTTATATACCGCTTGTTCGGGATGTTTGATCTCGAGATCGGAATGCCAAAATACTGGTCCATTGACGTCTAATAAAGATGGATGGCTGTGGTTTGATAAATTAGTTTTTAATTTAAGTACAGAGATGAATAGCGCTCCTTGTGATCTTTGTTTTAAGATGTTTTTTTTCCCTTTAGCTATGTGACCTTGTGATTGGAATGTGTTCCTTGATCTTGTCAGTGTTCCAAGACGTTCCTATCTCTAATAGAACGATTACATCTAAAACAGGTAAAACAGTAGCCGGAATTACAAACTTGGAATTAGGAATTAGAAACTGACTGACTAACGGATTTTTATGTCTGCTGAGCGAACGCAAATTCTACAGAAGGTGGGCGTTTTCATATGTTCCCGTTATTTAGACAGAAGCGGATGTCAATAAACTTTGTTTCAAGTTCAGGTCATTCGAGTTGAACAGACAGGCCTCTACACGCTAACATAGAGAGCAGAACAATTCCCTTCAACGAAAACAGAACAGTTGTCGGTTAACAGGACTTTTGTTCTCGTTATGGTGGGATAGAGGTTCCAAGGTAGAATGGGTCACTAGAAAATGTCGCCCAGATCACGAAAACGATAAGTCAGTTTTCAATGAGAGCAGAGAATAAAGGAAAAGAAATTCTGAACAACTTACAACATTAATAATGAAGTGAGAAAAGTCTTTTCTCGTCCGCTAGACAAGCGCCTGTACTGCTTTGCTTCATAACACAATAGTTATCTAAACATGTCAAATAAGTATTCCAAGCCATCATTTGTATTTTGACTCGCCCTTCGGGCTTGCCAAAATACTGCATGACTCGTAAAAATATACAACGATACTACACACCAAAACGTCTAATAAGATAAATCAATTAGTCCTTGGTCTGTATTATGCTATGAATTGCGGGGGAGGGGGGGGGGGGGG
>Ga0126337_10003304_pt1 | contig 10516 bp, 14 predicted proteins | sample DipCmetagenome_FD_92527 | JGI IMG/M metagenome (GOLD analysis project Ga0126337, IMG submission 92527) | Coral microbial communities from La Bocana,Puerto Morelos, Mexico - Diploria C A metagenome | ecosystem: Host-associated > Invertebrates > Cnidaria > Coral | place: La Bocana,Puerto Morelos... | reverse complement strand
TTCAGCATGGTCTCCAGGGTTTTTAGGTTAAAATATCAAAGATAAGTCAACAGAGGCAAACTATCCTAATAATATGTTGCATAAGTGAATCTGTGGCGTTAATAATTTCAAATATTGCCATCACAAACCTTAACCCTTAAAGAAGCATTTAAAACTGACGCACAGCTAAACGGAGAGGTCAAATGAACGGAATTCGATGGAGCGTTTTGCAAAATATTCAAAATTCTACTCGATAGATTTTTTTCATTTTTTAGCAAAACGTAGAAAATCGACAGAGAAAACGACCTATCGAAAGAAAAATAGGGGTCACCGAACTTCCAAGATCGTTAAATCCAAGCAAAGTCAAAGCGATGGCCATTTGCCCTATTATTGTTCACTTTACTACTTAGCGCGCGCTCGATGCATGACGTGGCGTGTGAATTTCGTGCGCAGTAAGGATGCGCAGAAACAATTAGCGCGAACGTCCTTAAGCATGAAAAGTAAACAATATTCTTCTTAGCGTCTTGCTCTGCTTTGTCAAGTTCTTTAAAAGTGTCCAGAAATGTATGTCCAGTGTGTCTTCTTCTGTCTCTTCATCTTTGACTTCATCAGAGAAGGCATAAACTTGCCTTCTCCATGGCTCTTTCAAAATGACGCAGTTTTCTGAGAATATGAATTTTTAACCGCGTCACTAAATACTTTTCTTGTGAGTTATTTCCTGGGGAAAGCCCCTTTTTAAAAAATATCTCTTACATCACTGTTCTAGAAGCTTCTATCTATGACACTAAAAGTGATGCAGTTTACATATTCTCCCTTTCGAAGAAGTGTGATGGCTTACCTTTAAAAAGAGCTGCCATCTGTGTTAAGATAAATCTTCTTTTTATCAGCCTCATGCATAGCCGCAACGACCTCGCGTGTAAAATAACGTACTTCTTTTTGCCACTCTGGCGTGAAATATTCATTTACAAGAAACGCAATGAAGTGGAAACTGAAAGTCATGTTAATATCAATAAACTCAATCTCCAAATGATATATTCAAAAGAAATTAATCTGTTTTTTATGAGACAAAGAGATAGTTGTGTGTTTTTTCGCTCAAAATTTAGTTCAAATTTGTGCTGGACTCCGCAAGTTTTTTTCTAAATTCTTGCCGAATCTGGTTTTTATTTTTTCAAGATCAGGCTGGTGAGAATTTGTTTTTGCGCGAACTTTGAGCGTAAAGTCTCTTTAAGTTGGTGATATTTCTGCATTTCATGCGTGATCAGTTGAATTTCTGTGTCAGAAACACGATTATCATTCAGAGCTTGAGAGACATAGCTGCTTATCGTGTCGTGTTTTGCAATAGCCAGATAATGGAGTCTCGAGTGTTTATCAACTTCGCGGTCAAGCTTCTTGTTGAGAACGGTCAGGCCAGTGGAAGCTGCAACTCCGGCAACAGGAGCGCCGACAACAATTCCGATGCCAGTAAGAGAAGCAGCGATAGCCCCAGAAGACAGAGCCGCAGCGACGGTGCCAAATCCAACCGCGGAATAGTGAACCGCTTTCCGGGCTTTTGTTATATTTTTTCAACGCAAGCCTGTAATGCTCGACCTCAGCGGAAATATCTTTTTTAATTTTACTTATTTCAGTTAGCCGGAAATTATCAGCGGGGAGGTTTGGATAAGTTGATTTTCAATATCAGCAGGAGGCGCGCTTGGTAACACATTTGCTGAAGACATTGTATAAAAAGAAATTTAATTTAACTCTAATTCAAAAATAAGTGGGAAGCCCTTGAAATCAAAGAGTTCGCCATTTTCATCTTTGACGCTAATGGTGATGCTATTTATGAACTCGGCTGTAGAGCAGTCACGTAAAACTTGCTGTGGAGAACCATGGTAGCTTACCTTTTCATAAGCCTTCCCTTTTATATCAAACAGGGCTAAGACTTTTTGCTGTTGAACAGATTCTGTTCTTTGTCGATCAAATCACAATGAATAAAATATGTAGTTGGAGATGTAAGCCTTTTTACGAATGTTATAATCTGCAACTTTCGCCTAATACCAAGAAAATTAGCTAAATCGTTATCAAGTTCAATCGGTTTTGCCCCAAAATTTTTTATTACAAGCTGGCCAACAGGTTGATTTATTTCTGCTTCCAACTGTCTACATTCATATATGTTGAACAGACTGTGTATTTCTTTTGCCAATCTTTCTAAAGTGTAATGTCCTGGGGTAATTTACTAATTGATTTAACATTTATGTTGATTTCCATGTTGGCTGAACCTTCTTTTTTCAAAGTGTCCCAGCCGTTGAATAAACTGCAAGATATGAGTTTCATGAAATGGACTTTCGGTATCGAGTGTTCAAAATAGATAGTCTCTTCGTTCTTTTCTGTAACAATTGTGAGAACAACCATTTTATATTTAACATACAAATTATGTTTATTTAATATGGACGACCTTTCTCTTGGCGGTCAAAGGCGAGACAACTTGGTGCTCGCTGGAATGCAGGGCTTTTCTTCGAAGTAGAAGACTCTTTTAGAATGGATGCAATCGGCCGCGGGGAAGACCCAGATCGCAGAGGCAAAGAAAGACGCGTGGGTGCCGTTCAACCAACAGTTCCCGAACGCGGACAGAAGTAAATTCGTATCCCAAGCAGCTGTTGAGTCAAAAGGATATGTGAGCACGGAAATATTTTTCAAAGAAAGCGAAGGCTTATTACAAAAAGTCTTCGGTTCGGACAGAAAATATTGGAGTGCAGAAATGAAAAAAGCGCTCGGTTTGGGAGACAGTGGTGGTTTTCCTTACCAGCTGTCGCCGCTTGGTTAAAAAGTTTCTTTGCCAATCCCTGCGGTTCCTTTCGAGGGCAAAGCGCCAAGCTTGAAGAAAATATTCAACGCCGAAATCAAAATCTACGTCACGCCTGACCAACATTTCACGACAAAATTCAGAGAAATATTTCAAAAAACCAAACTCAGGCATACTTCTGGAGCCGAATCAAAACACTGGTTAGGAGGGCCGATTTTCGTTTCACACGAGGGGCAAACCACGGTCTGGGAAACATATATATATATTGGTGTTTCGGGCCACGGAATAACGAAAACAGGAGTCTCTTACCCCGGTTTTGATAAATTCAGCGATGAAGGTGGGTCAGCAAGCAAAGGGAACCTGATTTCTTTTATTGAGCCTGATGACGCGGCCTACAGTCAAGCAGACTGGTTCGCCCCCAACACAGCCTCTGGTTTGACGCAGGCGGGATTGTCGAGAATAAATCAGTCAATCGAAGCTTTCGTTTATTGCATCCTGGGCGCGCAGGTAAATGTGAGAAGTAGTATTCTGGGTTTTGGCGGCCGAGCAAAAGAAGCCCAAAGCGAGTTCCTGGTGCTGATGGAAGACGCGATCAGACAGCACGACGTGGCCAAGAGCGTGCAAATGTACCAGCTCGCGTTGGATGAAGCGAAGGTTAAGCTCAATCTTGCTGTAGCCCCCAAAGCCTGGTTAATGCCAGCAAAGATGATAATCAAGACAGAAAGCAAGGTCGGTTACAACAACAAGCTGCGACAGGCGGTCTCTGGGACGAAACTTGGAGTAAAGAACGTTGTAAATCCGGAGACAAAAAAAATGTGGGCGTTACCCTAATGGAAGGTGGCCCGTCAAAAATTTAGCAACCCGACAGCCATCCTTCTAACCCGATACACAAAGCCGCAACAGCCGCGGCTTCGACCGAAACTCCCAACACACCCAACAGCGCAAAAAATGCCGGCTCATTGAAACACAGGGACGGCCCACGAAAACAACAAGATATGGCTCATTTCAGGTTTGGTATTGGCGGCATTTGTCCTCAGTCACACCGTTTCATGAGGTGCTCAAAGAGGAAGGCGGCAACCGCGAGGAACAACAGCCAAGCGTGTTTTCCAAGAAAGCTGATCACCTGGCCGGCTGTGCGAAAAACAAAGCTGACGACCGCACCAAGGAGGCCCGGCAGAATGTCAGCTATTTTTTGTCAAGAGTTTTAAGGCAATTCCTTTCAGACTGTTTGAGAGCGAGCTATAGCTAAGAAGAACACCGAGGGTAGTTCCAACTGCAAGCAAAACAGCTGTAACGGTGAAGCCGTATGTTTTGAAGATGGATTTCACTTTCTCTCTGAAAGGATCTCTCAGCGGAAGCTGTTCCATTTCTCTTTCTCTTTCGTTCTCGATTTCATTTTTTTCTTGTTCGAGTTCCTGTAAATTTTCTTTGGCATGTTCTCTTTCTGCAGAGGGCTTATTTTCGTCATTCACGATTTCCTCTTGTTTTCCACTTTCGCGTTTTATTTCCTGTTCTCTTTCTTGCCTTACTTCATCATTCTTTTGAAACTCTTCTAATTCGATTGATTCCCAAGGTTGGAAGAATTTACCCTTTTTTAATTTTTCAAGTTGTCTTGTTAGATCAGTTCATTCATATATTTACCTTTTTGCTCTTTCACGGGCCTTATTTCTTTCAGTTTGGCTGACACTTGAGTCTGCTGCTACTGCTTCATTGTCATTAATGCCGTCAGACAGATTTTTTATTTGTCTTCAATAGTTTCTCTACGGCTTTTTCGAAGGGGAATTTTAACTTCTTTTGGAAGTTTTGGGTTTAACTGATATTCATTCTTCCCTTGTATTTTGGTGATGAAATCATAATAAGGTTTTTTTGGATCAATGGGCCCCACTTTTAGCTCACCACTTTTTGTTTCAATCGTGTATTTGATTTTATTTCTATCAAAATCTTGGAACTCTTTAATAAGTTCTTTTTCAGCAGAATTTGTTGTTGAGAGGCCGGGGATATTAGGAAGCTCAACAAAGGATGGTTGTTCGCTAGGTCTGTTCATCGTGGCGCAGGCGTTGATGAGTCACCAGGTACAAACCTTGTTGTTTCATTACCGTCCGAGGCCACATTACCTCCATCATCGTCGTCTTGATCATCTGTATGATCAATGAGAGGATCTCTTTCGCCGCCGCCTTCTTCCATAGCAATATATTCCAATTAACGTACAATGAAAAAACATTACGCGCCATGAAGGCCGAGCGCGCGGTCAAACGGATCACCTTTTACCGCACTGAAGCCAGCCCCGGCGAGACGCTGTATGTTACAGTGCCCAACCTGAACGAGAACGAGGTTCAGGTGCCGGGCTCGCTTGCGCTTCGCTTTGACATCGACCTTTCTGGAGGGCACGCCGAGCACGCCATCGTTGACAAGCTGGTCGTGAGAGGCACTATCCTGCAAGACACGGTTGGATATGACATCTACAAAATCTTTGAAGACCTTTTCCTTTCGCAGGAAAAGCGAGACGGTATGATTTTCGAAGGGATTCAGAGCGAGGATCTATGCAAGATCCGCTCAGGCGCGGGAGACAAGAAAACCTCGGGCGTCGACGCTGAAAACAAGCTGAACGCTATCTTCGGAAAAAGGTACCGCATCAATCTCGACCATCAGATCTTAACTGACCACGGCGTTTTCTACCTCCAGGCTCTTTACAACTACCTCGTATTCGAACTTACCCTTGCACCACCTTCACAGGTGGTCAAAGGTTCTGACTCAACCAAGCTGAAATACAAGCTGACAAACATCCAGCTACAGTACGAAATGATCCGCGACGAGACTCTGACAAACGCGGCAAAAAGCGTTTACAACAACGGCAAAGAGTTAGCTTACGACTACGTAACTCGTTCCCAAGTAGTGCCCATTAATAAAGGCACTGAAACGAGGATCAACATCAAAGTCGACGCCCAAAGAAGGTCACTAAAAGCCATCCCGCTTTCTGTTCATGGAGGGGTACACAGGGGGAGCCAGAGATTCAGAAAAATACATCTTCCCAGATCTAACGAAAGTCAGCGTCACGATCAACGGCTCGCCCAACATGATATACAACAACGGCATCGAAGGCAAGGACATGTGGGAAGAGGCCCACCGCTTCTTTGTGAAAGAAAAAAATAAAACCGAGTACATGACTTTGTCAAAGTTTTACGTAGATAATAAGTTCGGGCTTTGTGATTGATATCCGCTCCATGGCGGCCCAAACAATGCACGGAAGCGGCACGCGCATTGTGAACAGTAAAGACGGAGTACAGCTGGAAATTGAGCGGAGCGCCAAAGGCTCAGGCGTTGTGAACTGTCATATATTCGTTATCTCCGACTCCCAGTTCAACAGAATAGGCAGCAACTTGAATCTGTGCAATATTGAATATGAGCATGGACGCAAGCAAGATACCCTTCAACGCGCCCATTATGGGGCCGACGAATTCAGGCAAATCAAGGTTTGTGGTAGAGCAGCTCTACGGCCCTTTCCGCTTCAAGTTTGGCTACATCGTGCTCATCTGCCCGACATTCGCGCACAACAAGACCTACCACCAAATTGGTGAAAATGATCCAAGAATGTTTGTGATAACATGCAAGCAGAACGAGGTGGAAATATGGTTCAAGATCGTGATATTGTTTTTCAAGAGCACAAACACGCTCATAATCCTCGATGACTGCGCAGCCTCAAAAGATGTGAAAGGACGTACAGGCGAGCTAGTGAATCTAGCCTTTTCTGCTCGACATATGAGCATCAGCGTTTGGGTGCTGACCCAGAAGATGACCGGCATAACAGCTTCCTTCCGGGAGAACGTGGCGGCAATCGTTCTCTTTTACACCCCCTCAGCCAAGACCACGAAAGCGATTTTTGATGATTACGCTGGCGAACTCTCTCAGGATGAAAACAAAGGTCTGATTTCAAAGCTGAAAGAGCGAAAGTTCTCTTATCTCGTGTTCTTGCTTCGCCACCCCTACGGGTTGAGATATTTTTAATACAAAATGTAAGCTATATATATTGTTGCTCCATAGCTGGAGACGAGATCATCCTGGCAGATGACATGTTAACAGAAGTTATGAACCTACTGGAAGCCTAGCCGTCGAGTGGGTCAGAAGGTGGTGTGGTTCCAGACTTTACCGCAGCCCCCGGACCTGACATTCCCGCTCTTCGTAAGCACCTGGTCGTGCTGGTATCCACAGGAAAAGCTAAAGACGCCATCGGAGTGCACTTAACCCACGAGCAGGTGAAGCGCCTGAGCGACAAAGATGTCGAGAAATACACCAAACGCTACGAGACATACGTGGGCTCAAAAACAACAGAAAGCTTGATCGACAGCGGCTAACGTGGCGATGATCACGGCAAAACATATTGATTTCGACGCGCATTTTGAGAAAAAGGACGAAATAAAATCGGAAGAAATTCCGCAGCAAACTGCTGAGGAATTGCTGACAAATTCTGAGCCGCGACACAACTAAAATGTTTAAGAAAAATGGATTAAACATTTCCGAGTGTAATATATATATATATATATATACGATGTCTTCAACGCAAACCGAAGTGCCAACCGAAACTCCGCAGAAAGATGCCGAAGTGCCAACCGAAACTCCGCAAAAAGATATCACACAGCAGGCAACAAACCGAGCTCCAACGAAGCGAGAAAAAATCCCAAGCGTCTGGCCGCGGGAAAGCTGGTCGCTGAAAGAACACGTATTGCTCGTGAAAAGCAGAAAAAAGCCGTAGCCGAGGCTTCTGTCATTATTGCAAACAACAAGGCGAAACAACCGTCCCCACCACCTGATCCTGACCCTACCCCAGCAAAAGAAAGTAGCAACCTCAGCACCACCCAATGGCTTATGGTTGGCAGCATTGTCGATGGACTGGTCGGGATTTGTTACAAACGTGAAGAGCTCCAGGCCAAAGCCAAGGCCGTATTAGGCGAAAAAAAAAACGCCCGAGCCCGCGCGTGTTGAGCTAGAACCTACCCCCGCGACACAGCCAAAAGGTTTAAGAAAAATGATTTGAACTTTTGTGTTTTCTTATTAATAGCGGCCGCAGTTATGGCTGACAACCTGTGTACCGCCGAGGATTTCTAATTGTTCGACAATCAATTCATCATAGAAGAAAAATTATATGATTTTTTTTCAATTCGCTCGATGACGAAAAAAGAGCGCGGCTCGACAAAGCTCTTGACGCTTATGAAGACGCATACGCCAAATATCTCGACAAAGAAACGTCTGAGCCTGCACCTGAGCCTGCGAGCGAGATCGAATTTTTAAATAAAATTCCCTCCTTCGCCGAAATGGAAGGGATCATTGCAAAACTTAAATACATGATGTTTAAAGAGTTTTTGAAAGCTGGAGATAAAAAAGGAAAAAAAAAAGTTGCTGACATACCGGAGTGTATCAAAGAAGTGTCAACATCCTGCTCTTTTTATCTTTATTATTTGTTCAAGGGCGAAGAGGCACTAGAACAAAGAGCGCGGTACGACAAAGCAAAGGTGGCTTTCAAGTACGCCGATGACTGCGAGAAGGTCGGGCGCGAAAAAGCTATGGGGGAGTAGTATATACTGGAGTAGATGAATACCGTTTTCAACCATGGCACCTCATGTGGCCATAACAACTGCAGGTGGCTGATGCGAGACCGGAAAGAAAAATGCGGAAAGCCGTGCGTGGGCGGTGAAAAAACGCAAGGGTGCGGAGTTACAAGATAAATCTTTGACAGCGGGGTAGACCTGCCGCCGAGCTTTCTTCATCTTCCACGTGTATTTCACTGTCAGGCGGATTTTGTAGCGACTAGGAGGAATCCAGAGCGTGAGCGCTTTGCCTGGAGACCCGACGTTCAACCCGAAAAACAATCACTACGACATATCTTCATACAAAAGGATATGTAGAGATTTCGGTATTGATTCCACGAGCGATTTTCGATTCACAAGAGGGGCAAACCACGGGCTGGGGAGCATATACGTCGGGGTGTCAGGGCATGGAACAACGAAAACAGGAGTGTCATACCCCGGGTTCGTTAAATTCAGCGATGAAGGTGGGTCGGCAAGCAAAGGGAACCTGATTTCATACATTGAACCGGATGATGCGGCTTATGCGTAAGCGGACTGGTTCGCGCCAAACACAGCCAAAGGTTTGACGCAAGAGTCAACCAGTCGATCGAGGCGTACGCGTAGTGCATCCTGGCGGCGCAGGTCAACGTCCGCAGCAGCATTCTGGGGGCAGGTGGTAGGGCGAAAGAAGCGCAAACGGAGTTTCTGGTGCTGATGGAAGACGCGATCAGGCAGCCGGACCTGGCTAAGAGCGTGCAAAGGTACCAGCTAGCGGTGGATGAGACTATGGTTAGGCTAAACCTGGCCGTAACCCCCAACGCCTGGCTGATGCCGGCGAGGATGGTAATAAACACAGAAAGCACGATCGGTTACAACAAGAATCTGAAACAGGCGGTGTCGGGGATGAACCTTGGGGGTGAGCAACGAGGTGAACCCGGGAAAAAAAAGGTGGGGATAACCCCGATGCAAGGGAAGACAACAAAAAGAAAAACACCGCCCCACATACAACCTTCAAAGCCTGCAAAAGCGCCGTTAATTTTCAAAGAAAATCCGCCAACGGAGCCAAAAGTATCGGACACATCATTGACAGATACGGCCCACGAAAACAACAAAACAGCTATAATCATTAGGGCTGTAAGGGCTGGCTTGGCTTTTAATGGTATGGACGTAAGTTAACTGCGCTTCTTGAGGTATTTTTCGAACAGAAAGGCGACAAAAGCAAGAATAAGCAGCCAGGTGTGCTCTACAAGAGACCCGATGGCCTGGCCGGCAGCTTTGAAAAGAAAGCTAACAATCGAGCCAATCAGCCCGGGCAGCATGGAACCGAGCTTCGAGCCAATGTCTTTGAGGCTTTTCCCCAAAGCTTTGCGGCGGCTTTCAAAGCATTTGTGATTGTGCCAATGACCGCTCCTATTGTGATCCCTGCGGCGACAAGAATAGTGGCCAACGTAAAACCTTTTTCTTTAAAAAGCTCTTTGACCTTTTCCCGCCAGTCAGACTGTGTATTTTCTCTTGCATCAATCTCAGTTTGCAAAGGTTCGATCTCCCTATTTCAATCTGCCACTTTTTCTTCTGCGGCTTCTTTGTCGGAGGGTGATGCCTCAGGATCATCGATAGTTGCCTGGGCTTCCGCCTTTCGCCGCTCCTGTCGACTTAGACACGTATTCCAATCCAATCTGAGGCGGGACGCCCTTTATTCAAAAACCTCTCAACCTTGTCCAGCTCATCTAGCGAAGTTTTTGGCACATTTGACGGTGTTGCAGCGAGCTTGTAGAAACTTTTTGCCATTGCTTTCGCCGCCCTTTCACATCTATCCACACGTGATCCTTGATGCACAGCAATACATCTGCACAGACAAAGATTATCATTGTGTGAATCTAGCGCCGCCATGGCGCTTCCTCGTGCAAGGTTTCTCAACCATTCCGGTAAAGGTCCTGATCCTAGTAACGGTGAACGTGTAAGAAGAACTTTGACATGAACTTTATGAAATCTTAAGAAACTCCATTTCGTGTTCGGTCTTTCAATTCCAGCCAGTTCCAAGCGCTGTCACTCTTCATCTTCTAGATATTCTTCCGCTTCATGATTTTCTCTTATGAATGGGGCATCTCTGACGTTTGTCCAGAATTCCTGTACATATATCTTTTCTTCAGAACTGTAAAGCAATATGTAAGAATAGCTGTATCTCAAATAATATGCG
>Ga0126337_10003303_pt1 | contig 10516 bp, 10 predicted proteins | sample DipCmetagenome_FD_92527 | JGI IMG/M metagenome (GOLD analysis project Ga0126337, IMG submission 92527) | Coral microbial communities from La Bocana,Puerto Morelos, Mexico - Diploria C A metagenome | ecosystem: Host-associated > Invertebrates > Cnidaria > Coral | place: La Bocana,Puerto Morelos... | reverse complement strand
GACTCACAGATTCAGTCCTAGACAGCAAATTATCATATGATGATAAAATCTCACTTGAAAAATTTAGCTTAAACTGATTTTGTGCAAACTAAAGTGAAACTGTTGAAGAGCATACAAAATTTAGGATTGAAAGTAACCAATCAACAAATAGCAAAGTGTACTGAGAGGTTTGTAACTCCAGGCACTTTTTTGGGTTTTCAATTTTGTTAAGATCTATTGTTTGATTTCTTCAATGTTATTGTTTATTGGAGAAAATAATTGCTATCCTTTGTTCTCAAGTAATGATTCCTTAACTCTTTTCCAAGTAGCCTGGTTTGAGAAGTTGCACTGTAAAGTGAATCAATATTTTTATTTTTTTTTCTAGCTCCTTTTCTTTTCCTCTGCTTCCCTTCTCCTTGTTGATATGTGATTATTGTTTTGTTCTACAGTGGTATCCAGAAGTAAGCCACCATTGTCCTAGTACGCCAATCATCTTAGTTGGTACAAAACTTGACTTACGGGATGACAAAGAAACCATTGAGAAACTGAAGGATAAAAAGCTGGCACCTGTAGCATACACTGAGGGTTTGAGAATGTGCAAGGAGATTCAGGCAACCAAATACCTGGAATGTTCAGCTCTTACACAAAAGGGACTAAAAACAGTTTTTGATGAGGCAATCAGGGCAGTCCTTTGCCCTCCAATGAAGAAGCAAAAGAAAAAAGGAGTATGCCAGTTACTATAAATTTCAGACCATGAACAAAAAAAAACGAACTGCATTTTTCTGTGAGACTATTTTCTGGTTTGATCTCTCAGTATGTTAGTAAATTGCCCTGAAAAAATGGTAGACTATATCTAGAAACGTCAAAGATTGGTCGTGTGCAAATAGACCTTAAACAAAGTAAGTGTGTACATGGGTACATAAAGGTATTTTGTTACGAAAACTGTTCAACAGCAATATCATTTGGTGGACACTTGATAATTCTGCCTACATATTTTTTATAAAGCATTTTCACAACTATTTTGAGGCAAGCTCAGAACTCTAGAAGAAGCTTTGTCAAATTCTTTATGATTCTTTATGATGTGAAGCTGCTGTTGTTATTGCTGTAAGTTGCAATAATGATGGACAAAAATATTTTTGTTGCAATTCTGTAGCTATTGCAATAACTGTCCTTTTTTGTAATGTTCAGAGAACTTAGCAGATTATTAGTGTTCATGGTTTTTTCTCTTTCCGAAGTTCATTTTTATGTGCCCTTGTACACAAACCTTTGATCTTTTCTTTTTATTATAATAACATTATATTTTGCTTTCTTTCATTGTAGTTGAAATCATAGTTAATAGAGGGAAATAGTTATTAACAAGCCCAATTAACATCAAAGAAGGAAACAAAGAGGCTAAGGTTGATGTTGGAAGGTCCTTGACCCTGCACATCTTTTGTTTTATGCTCATAAATAGAGACTTTCATAATGATACAAAGCTTCTATTTGGTTAGTTGTACAAGCACACAACCGCTTTTTGTATTTTGCCTGTGTTTTTGCAAGGTCAACCCCCCAAATATGCAACGAAAACATACAACACAGAACTTTGCTAGCTTTCAGAACTATTTCCCTCTATTAACTAGTATGTTAAAATGCACCCCTAGCCTGCTCATTTTGTGATCTCTTTTGCACTTGTGTAATGAAAACATCAGGTGAAGACTATATGTTTACCCAAATGTTTTGGCATGTTGCTGCATTGACCACTAGTTACCGGTACATGGGCTGGTAGAGAAAGTAAAGCTTTGGTATTTTGTAGATTTGAATAACAGCTTTTGAGCTAATCTTGTCATAAAATTTAATTTTGTATAACGTGAGTTGTTTATTGCAGCTGTTGATAAAAGCTTGTCTTGTTATGCACATGGGAATTGCAAGTGAGAATGGCTGGAACCCATGCACACGCAAGCAGTGATGCACATATGCAAGCAGTGCTTGCCCTAACTAGTCAAGAGACCCAGGTGACAGTAAACAGATAGCTTTCTGATACTGGCTAAAAGGAACTGGTTTATTTGCAGTATTTGACATCTCCAGTCAATGATTTTTTGTGTTTGGTTTTTTCATTATGCGAAGAAACTTAAATTGAACAGTTATGAAGAATAATTTAGAACTTCAAACTCTCAAAATAAAAGATCATGGATATTTTTTTTTTTTTTTTCCAACTTTAAGTGTGTTGCTCAAGTCGAACCATTTTAAATAGTCAATCAAAATATTTCATATTGAACAAGTTTCAAGCAAAACATTGTTATGTTTCATATGAAGTGATAACAATTCTAACCAAATTTTTGAATTTGCAACTTTGTAAATAAAACTCGTCGGTTACAAAACAAGAAGCTAACCACTACATTTGATTATAGGCAGTAAGAGAATTTAGCCTGGTTTTTGACGGGACTTGTGAATGCATTAGCTTTTAATTCAGCTTGGGTGATTTTTCTGTTTACAATTTTTTTTCTGTAGTTTACTTGGTGAACAGAACTGTCTTGTGAAATCCATGGTATATTTGTACCCTATCTTGAAGATTTTGGCCTAATTGTGTAATAAAAAGATCAAAAAGGTTATGAGTGGCCTTTGAGTATTTGGTTTGGTTTGATAGATCTATTAAATATTTCTAGTAGAATTAATAATATATTAATAAATAACAACTATCAGGATGACCATCATCAGAGACCCACATGAAATTGTGTGTAACATCATGATGCAGTTAAAGGTTTTGGCTGTTAGTAGTGTAAAATGAGTAAAGAACTCCAAAATATAAGTTTGATGGCAATGCCACGAGGTGCTGCCATATTCATGTGACTTCCTGATCACGTGACTATGGTCATCCATGTCACACCACAATATCTACCCAGCTGGCATGAGTCTGTAAAAAAACTGGAAACCATGAAGGCTAATTCCTACCCATTTAAAAAAAATACTATACTTTTTTCAAGATCTTTTACAGGAAAGTGGGAGGGGGTCAAACATCTCTATAGCCTGGTTATTCTTTATTTCCTGGTATTATCCCAAGGGGAGTACTGCAGTATATTGACCATGTAGGTATGTACCATGGGATATTGTATGGTTTTGAGGTGCCTAATACATATGGGAATCATTATCCCTGTTAGCATTGCCATCCTGATGTGATCCTGGGAATAGGGTAGTTAAATTTTCAGGGTGCAAATGCCCAAGTAAACAAAAAACAAATTCTATCCTTGATGCTCGCAATGTTACAGTTGCACACCTATCCAGGGGTAACCCCCTGGTGGGATTCAGGCACCTTTTGTGGACGTGGGAGGGAGACGCTCAATGGAGGTGCGGGGCGGTTGTTTGATTTTTCCCAAATTGTGGTCAGACACGATCGTTTTTTAAATATATTTATGTGTCAGATCTCGTAAAATCCTCTCCCTTGCAAACCTGCTTAATTAATGTAATCCTTTAGCCGGTGGACAAGAGTGGTTTTACAACAGGAAATGGTTCAGGAGATCTTCACTTCCATCCGTTACGACGGTCTGTTCGCAGTGTTTGAATGAGACCATAATCACTCTTGCCTGCGTTTTTTTTCTAGGACGTGTTATGTATTGTGATGAAAGTTAATTTTTATGTAACTGATCCCAAGCTGAGAAATTACATTATGAACGAAATCACGCCGACTTCAGAACACTGACCATATTTTTCATTTCGCAAGGTTTTTAACCTTGATTTCTCTTCCCTATTACCGTTTTAATGGAAAGAGCTCGGATCATGACAAAATTATTTTCCGTTTCAGTACTCCTTTGTTAAAAAGAAAAAAAGAATTCGTGCGACAACTATGAGTTCTTTCCTGGATAGTTCTCTCTATTTTGTTCGAGAGAGGTTATACCCATAAGAGTCACTGAAAGATTTATTTCTTTTAATTGCTTTGGCCGTTGGGTTTACCGAAATTTCTTTAACGCAAGTCGATTTGGGGACAATTCTAAAAGAAACGAAACTGTTATTTCGCTATGTTTATGCCTTGGGTATTGTGCCTTCAGTCCACGGCTACAGTCCGGGCTGTGTACTATAGTTCAGGGCCAACCAAAACAGTTTTATGTTTATATATATATATATCTTTTGCTTCCCGTAAATAAAAAAAAAGTACGAAAAGAGGAGCAGAAGTCAAAATACGGGAAACTACACTGATAACTTTGTCCTGACTGTTTAAAATTTTCTATTTATAGTTGACACTTGCGCTGCTGTAATATACGGCAAAAACACCCTTGAGATATCAGTCAGGAGCTTGTATAAAATGTATTTTGATTTCGATCGTGGAACCCAGGAAAGATATTTTCCAATAGCAAATGTAAATTGAATGGTGAGAAAGACCGGAGATTAACAACACTTTGTCTTTTGCGATCGTGAAAGTGTCATCATCAGACCATATATGGTGTTTGTTTGTCAATCCATGACGTCAAACGGAAGCCAAACAAAACAATAGTGGGATCGTCGGAAGCACCCATCAATGACGTAGAAAACTTGATTTAGTGCGTCTTGAAGCAGGTCTTGAAAGGCTTCCTTTGCTGAAATTTGATTGGTTGCTGATAGGGTTTATTGTCTTTTTGCGTGGAGCCTCAATTCTCATTGGTCAGCAATGACGTCGTTGTCTATCTTAGAAACCAATCAGCGACGAGAATTTCGAAGGGGGACCGATGGGAAACAAATAAACTCCGAGTCATCTTCACTGCTTTCACTTTACGAACTGCTTGTACTCCAACAGGGATAGTCATTTATTTTTTACATTTTGTAATAAAACCTAGTCAACGAAAGGCCAATGGACCTTGAGGTACAAGTCGCTGTTAACTTTCTAATCGGCTATCTCGTCAATAAACTCCCACGTCGACGAGTACAGCTTTTTGGCGAAGAAGTGGTGAAGAAGCTGACGAAGAAGTTCGAAGGCCATTGGTACCCCGAAAAACCTTGTAAAGGAAGCGGATATCGGTGCCTTCTTATTACTGATAGTTTAGATCCTGTATTGAGTTCTGCTGCCAAGGAAAGTGGGCTTAATCTTAAGGATGTGAAGGCGAATTTGCCAGAAAAACTTTGTTTATGGATTGACCCTCGTGAAGTCTCTTACAGAATCGGTGAGTTGTGAATTTTAATTATAAACCTTGCGCTAAAGCGATTAGATATACTGCGGCTAGTGTTTATGAAGCATTGAGAATGTAGCGTTTTGTAGTTCAACTCGAATTTATTCGTCGGTCTTTTCAATAATCCTTTGGTTTGATATCGAGAACTTCATTCAAGACTCGTTCGAACGTTCGAGTGCAGTGTGAGAAATCGATCACGTAGGTTACTGCATGCGTAAGCAAATATGAAGGGTGAGAAACGCGTCCTAACTGGACTAAAATCGGTTTTGTAAGGAACTGCTGTTGCGAATTGGAAAACGTTATTACTTTTAAATATCATCGTGAGATCTAATGTTTAAGCTAATCTTTCGAGAGAAACCCCCGCAATTTCCTGGAGAATTAAATCGCGAATTAAATCGCCCAAGAACCAAGACCAGATGTCTCGAAGGTTGTGTATGAATAACTAATGTTTCCTTTTTTTGTTCTATTTTTTAGGTGAACAGGGTTCCGTAAAGACTATTTACAAAGCAGAAAAGAAATCCGAAGAAATCTGCGACGAAACTGCTCGGTGGGTGAACCTTTTAAATGGCCACAATAGTTCAAACGTTAGCCCAGTGCCATTCCGTAGTCAGAGCCCACCTTCTCCTAGTAGAATAATGGCGGATCGTTCCTCCCCAGTGTTTTCTACAACGTCAAGTTCTTCGCCATCACCTACCTCATATAGCTCCCCATTCTTGCAGTATAGTAGCTGGAGTGCAGCTGAAGAATCCTCTTTCTACAAATTTCGGGCAAAGAGAACCTCTCCGACTCCGCTGTCGCCAAACGCGAAAGAGTTTAATTATCGGGCGCCGAAGGACAGCTTTGGTTATGGCGCTCCACAAGGTAAAAGTGGGCTGGACACCACTCGTGGGGCATTAATCTCATCTTCTTTCTTAGACTGGTTCAACTACAATGAAATTGGAAATTTTAACACAACCGCCCAGCTACCGATCCTGGCTTAAAGGGTCTCTGATGTCTGGTGTTGCGAAGCTCGACATTTCAACTTAAAAAGGTGTCTAAATTTGTATAAAGAAATATATTAGAAAGGAGGATGTGAAAATTATCACAGAGAAATTGTAAATTTTTACCGAATAAGTTACAGTATTTCCCCAACGCATGTACATTTGTACAAAAAAACGTTTTGTTCGTAAATGAAATGTATAGAGTTTCTTAAGAGATGTAAGAGATATTTTGTTCTTGTTTCAAAGAAAATTCTCAAAAAATTGCCAAATGGCCTTGAATTTATTATGGATTGTATTTAAGAGTTTTTGAAGAAAGAGGAAATAAAGTTTGCATACAAATAATTTCATGTGCTTGGTCTCTGCTTTGACACAATTTGGCCAATGATCTGATACCAGATTAGGATGCAGTTATGTACATCAATGAGTCATATTGATATAAGATAATAATTTGACACTGATTTTTGTTATCTTTTGTTTAAGATGTTTTGGCTTGTGCTAAAGCCTTTATCAGTTGAAATATTTACATTAGTACTACAATTCAAAAAGTAGCACAATGAACATGCTGCCTATTGTTGGGCAAACTACAGCGGTTTTACCCTGCTCAGCATAAATATTTTTCTAGGTTGCTAGAATGCAGCATTTGTGCAAAGAGATTTATTTTATTTTGGAATTGTGTAAATTTATAGTTTCTTGTCAATTACATTGCTGGACAGCTGAGTTCTTTTGCACTCCCCCACTTTAAAAAAATCACCCTTGTTTGCAGTGATCCTCGGAGATTGTTTATAGCCAAAGGCTAGTCAGGGGCTGAGTAATTGAATTGGGGAAACAAAATAACACAACATTGAAAACCCTGTGAAGCCAAGTCAATTGGTTACTAACAAACAGACAAGGAGTTGATGCTGGCAATCTGTGAAACTGCAGTGCTAAAATGTTGGTCAGCACTGACTTAGAGTCTTGCACAATTCAACTTGGGCACCCTGATTGTACCATTTGGCCATGTTGCCTTGTTTTCTTTTCACAGTCACCTCCTTTCATTGAGAGACCAATTCAATTCAAATTTTGGCTTAAAGGCATCAACTTAATGTATGTTTAAGACTGCTGCTACCTGCAGGATGACTGAAGATACCTGCAAAACATTTTTTAGCCCTTCATTTTAGATGACATTTCTTCTAAATGTTCATTTCCACAAACTCTCTGAAGCTGAGGATAACTTTAAAGTTAATTTGTGTATTTATATACAACTGCAATCATTCTCTTCTTAAATTCTCTAGAGCCATGTTAGGATTTTGGATGGCGAATTTTTTTGTATGTATATAAGCTTGCTCTAGTCACTGGGTTTTTAAACTGACATACAGAAGAAAAGAAAGCAAATCAACTTAATTAATATTTTGAATTAGAGAAAAAAAGATGAACTGTTTGAACTTTTGTGTGGCGAGCTGTTATTAAAGATCTGATTGTACTGATCTGGCTTCCTGCTGATCAATTTATAAATAGAAGCAGCCACTTTGTACAGGTAAAAGTTTTGCACGTTTGACAGTCGGCATATTTGTACCCCTGTCTTACATGAAAGCAGAAGCATATCATCTAGACTAGGTGATATGCTTCTGATGAAAGCAATTCTTTTTTCAAAGTTTGTCAAAAGCCGTGAAAAACATTCGACCATAACTAAGATCAGAAAAGAGATACAGCTACGACTTAATAGTTTAGTCTGTTACGCCTTTTTTTCCAGGAGTGCGTCCATTTGGAGGTCAGGTTTGTCCTTGTTTGAACCCCGACCCGTTCCTCCCAGTCTTGTTGACTCGTTGGACTCATTTCGTTCTTGGGCCCCATTTAAACAACCCTCCCCCCTAGCTACCCTGGGCGGGGTAACCATGACAGGCGAGACAAATTATCTTCATATAAATACTTTGGCTCGTCTAACCGGAACAGCTCTCAGCGTAGCGAGTGTCACGAAATGCTAAAAATTAAGGGATTAATGCAGAAATTTTTTCACAGAAGTGAAAAGTAACTCTGTTTGCAAAACCCACTGCGAATGACCGCGGTAAACTCAAGGAAAGAGGGACATCTGCATAGTTGATCATTCCATAAGGGGTATGAATAATCATGCAGGGTCAACTTTGACTCGTCTCAGGGGGAGGCCTAGGTTGTGTCGGGTACCCGAGAGCCTAAGAACCATAAGCATAATAAAGCTTAACACTGACAATAGCTACAAAACAAAGAAAAACTTCGCAGGTAAACCAAGATCACTCAAGGGTCACTCGAGCCACTCGAGGCTGTGAACAGCGGTTGTGTGCTATACTACACATGCGCCTTACTTTCTCCCTTGGGAAAGGCGGTAAATATGGAGGGAAGGGAAAAAGAGAGAGACCAGTACATTTAAATATCTTTTGAAATAACACTACTCTTTGGTTTAACATATCCTTACACTCTCCTTTAGCTCCAAATCATTAAGTAGGATTTTTTTCTTCGAAAATTTCAAAAGGAAAAAAAATCAATTTATCTCGACAATGAAGGAGGTTCGGATATTGCTGGTTGGCGATCGTAAGTAAACGTTCGATTGTTGTTGTTTTGGTCATAGCTAACTAAGTTTTTGTTTATTTTGAAAGTCACAGATGGATAACAATACATCTTGTAGCAATGATGTGCATTAACATGCTTTAACATGTTTTCACATTGCAGCACAAGTCGGGAAAACATCTCTGATTCTGTCTCTTGTCAGTGAGGAATTTCCTGAGGAGGTGAGCTGAGCTGAGCTGTAGCTGTATAAACTTCAAGATTAACGTTCGTCGATCACTAACTCCTTAAATTTCTTTCTATGGCAAATCTCTATATTTTCATGTGAAACAAATGTGCTAAGAATAATTTATCGATCTTACAGTCACTGTCCTTAGCAACCTGCTAATCTCTGTCATTCCTTAACCACACGTACACATAACCCGCGTATCATCATGTACGAGATAATTTAATGTACCCCTATAGCCTGTGCAGGTGTTTGCATTTTTTACTGCAAAGTCTTTTCAAAGAACATTATATTTCATAGCTTAGAGGTTTGTCCAGCCTAAAATTTGGAGGATTTTCACTATAGTAAGAACTCTAGGTAGGGAAAAGCAACATTGGAATGTTCATCTGGGGAAAATGCCTTCACATATGCAATTCAGAAATATAGTGACTGGTTTAGAATATTAAGGGGTTATTTAGACTGGTTGCTCCCAGCAAATCTCTGAGGCTGAAATAATCATTTGGGCTAAGTTATGTGGGAGATAGGGATGGTGCAGTGGTGACAGCACTCGTCCTCCACCTATGTGTCCCAGGTTTGATTCCCAGACCCAGGGTCATATGTGGGTTGAACTTGTTGTTGGTTCTCTTCTCTGCTTCGAGAGGTGTTTCTAAGGGTTCTCCAGTTTTCCCCTCCTCAAAAACCAACATTTCCAAATCCCAATTCTAGCTTAAAAAGTGTCCCCAATTAGTGTGAGAGCGCTAGAACATTTGACACTTGAATAAAGTTAATTATTATTATTATTGTTATTATTAGACACATGTGGTGGTGTGTCTATAGCAATGTACTCCCTGCTAAGTAATAAGGTCTGACTCCAAATGCTCCTGACCATGATATCCTGGGTGCCAACCCAGGGGGGGTACTCCCAGAAAAATTTGGTAGGGGTGTGCGGCCCGCTTCCCAAAACCCTTACCCTATTTATGACCAAAATCTGCGATTTTCCCTATCCTATTTATGACCAGACCAAAATTTTTATACCTTATTTATGACCTGACTCTTAGATCATTAGGGGAAGGGCTTTTGTAGCTGGCTTTATCTAGCATGCGTAGCAGGCGTTAAACGGGGTAGAGGAAGGCAAATCCCCGGCAAATCGCGGATGGGAGAAGGAGGGCATGGTGAAGAAGTAGCTTCTTCTAAAAGAAAAACCGAAATGAAGACTAAAGTGCAAAAATCGATACCCTATTTATGACCAAAATGGCAGCAAAATGGCTAAAATTGATACCCAATTTATGACTAAAACGGCTGAAAAACCATACCCTTTGGGGCCGCACATACCTATATAGCCCATATAAGGGAGTACCCCCCCCCCGGGGGTGCCAAGCACTTAAGAGTACTGTATAAATGTACGTGTAGATGAGAAAGGGATGTTTTTCCCGTCACCTAAAGGCAAAACTTAATTGCCGTAGCACCCAGGTGCTTCTAGAGCACAGTCCTGGATCAGAGTTTCTTTTACCATTCTCTTTGAAGCACTCCAAAAATGTCTGACTTTTTTTACTTAAAGAACACTATGAGCATGCAAGATTTCTCTTATAGGTTTCTTGGTGAGATCAGCTGCTTAGCACCTTCAAGATAAAATGTGTCAATTCCAGGCTCAATTTGGTCCTGGAGACCAGAATTCACCATCAGCCTGTATTTATTCTCTGACTGGATGCGCTTAAATCAAAATAGAT
>Ga0126337_10003302_pt1 | contig 10517 bp, 8 predicted proteins | sample DipCmetagenome_FD_92527 | JGI IMG/M metagenome (GOLD analysis project Ga0126337, IMG submission 92527) | Coral microbial communities from La Bocana,Puerto Morelos, Mexico - Diploria C A metagenome | ecosystem: Host-associated > Invertebrates > Cnidaria > Coral | place: La Bocana,Puerto Morelos... | reverse complement strand
ACCCAGTTATGCGGGGATTATTAACTAAAGCATTACCCATCGGATCCATGTATGCTGTATTTACCTACATGAAAACCATGAAAATCAAACAAATGTAGGTAAATATACCATACATGGATGGTCTGGGTTATAAGGATCCCTGTTAAGCAACCAGTATATAACGGAAAGTAAAGCGTGTTTTTTCGTGGCTCATCTTTGGGTTTGACTCACAAGGATTCAAAAGGTAGATCTTGTTTTTTCATCAAGGCTACCCGCCCTGAAACTAAGATATTCCCCTGAAAATTGAGTGGTTGAAATACCAGGCCATCCTATTGGGTCCCGGCATATTTTCAGGTGTGAACTGTTAATTTTAGGGAGGATCACCTTCATGTTTGTGACTGTTTTTTTTTAATGATTTTGCCTGGTAGTTGAAACTGAAACATGTACAGTATGGCATACCAGATGGAATTTGGAATCGCATCGTCCAAACATCCAAGCTTTTAACATCAACTTCTCCCTGAAAAGATTTGAACAAGAACCATTGATTTGGGAGGAGGTTTGTTGGAACAGGGCATCCCATGTGGCTCATGGGTCTTCCTATTAAATGTTGAGTCAACGTGCCCCCGATATTTCAAAATCATTGATTGGATAGTTGAAAGATTTTGTGTTGTTGTTCAAGCTGCGATTTTGCCCTCAAACCATGTTCATTAAAGATGATGCACTTGTGGTGTTTTTCAGGAAGTTGTGTGATTTATTTATATATATATATATATCACTCACTCCGCTACTGGCTAACTTTCAATCTTGCGCAGATTGATTACATATTTAAGAGGAAAAGTAATGTTAAAACTCTTTTTTCATGGCCCCAAATGGCTGAGTAAGACAAACCACTTGATCTCCAAAGAAAACTGCTTCTTCCATCCGTGTCAGTTTCAGGTTCCATCCGTTGGCGATAGTTTTTGATTTGTCTCCAATTTTGCATGTTGGAGTCCAGTGAAATGAAATTGAAGTTCGGATTGTCAGTCTTGTGTTGTCAGTCTTGTGTTTGTGATTGCAATATTCAATAGAGGAGAAGTTTGTTCCCCTAGTTTGCGATGCAAAAGTCATGTCGACATCTTTTCGAGCAGTAATTGAATGATGTTCACCATGAAAAAGGGGAATACTGCTGCAAGACATGCAAAAGTTGTTTCAGGAGTTTCACATGTATTACATATTCTGCGACTAGAAGATGGGCCATTGCGTCGTTTACCAAGATGTTTGACATTATATGTATGTCGCATGTCCCCATTTGTAGGTCCTATACACTAAAACACCGATCGTTGTTTTGTGTCTACGCATCTCGTAAGCCCTGAGGAAATATGGCGTGTCTTGATTGCAGAATCTTATGGTGTTGAAGTTCAAGCTCCAGCCGTCAAAGTGTCACAAAAAACAGAAAGGTTGCCAAGACATCTCCTAAAGGCTCCCAAAATGCGAATGATGGTAAAAATAGACTAGGTGGCGGTTTCAAAGATCTTTTATTTTCACCCCTACTTGGGGAACTGATTCAATTTGACTAATATCTTTCAAATGGGTTGAAACCACCAACTAGTCTCCTAAAGGGTCCTTAAAATGCGAATGATGATAAAAATAGATGTTGGTTCTTATCCCAAAACTAGGGTTGGTTTTGGTTGTACCCGCTTTCTAGCCTGGATTGTTTATTGAAATTGTTGCATATAATCTTTGTTCCAGAAAGTAACGTTGTTTGTTAGGACATGGCAGGATTCTTAGGATGAATTATCATAGATGTTGCTTAAAACGGTTGAGTTGCTGTATTGGACGATTTTGTTTTTGAGGCCTGCAAATCTAGATGGGGACAGAAGCCGGACGGGCTTGGTTCCGTTTCTGTTTGGGTCTATGATTTTCTCACCAAACTATGATGTGACATCTGTCGTGATAGACAATCCTCAATTGCCAGGAACACGTCAAAACCCTGAAAATGATGGCATAAACTACCAACCTCAACTGGTTAGCAGTATTTCAGCCATCAACTGGTCCTATTTTTTTGTTGGCTTTCTGAACCACCTGAGATTGACGAACTAACCTTTCAGTCCTTCCTTTCAACGAGGTCATCAGCCGTATCCTGCACGAACAGAATCAGGTGCGAATCATTGAGGTTTAAAGAGTTACGCATACGGTTGATGGAAAGAATCCTGCACCAGTTGATAGGTAGCTTATCCCATTATTTACAGGGATTTATACATCCCAGCTGGTGCAGGATTTCTGCCATCAACAGTATGAAAAAAAACAGCCAGCACTCAGACAATGGTTACATTGTTGGTTTCCCCGTGGTCAACAGACGAAATCAACCCCACGTCTCTCTAATAAGGCAGATTTAAGGTTCATTCTCCTAATCAGAGTCGGGGTTGTCATGACTTATTTCTTTTCCTTAGCACCAAGGTTTAGTGGATTTTCAGGCACACAAAAACTCTACAAAAATGATGAAACATGTTGCGCTGTCGCTTTGCACACACAGGTCGTCGTGAATGGAGTGAGCCTAAAAAGAAGTTTCTTGGACGATTTTTGGACATGTATGAAGTTTGTTACCTTTAAGAGAAGCAGAGGATGTTCCCTGAACTTCGAGGAATGGCAGATGTTTTCCTTATGGACATCTCATGTACATGATAATGATAGCTGATTTTGATTTCCCTAGTGAATCGGGATTTACCCGACATAATCATAAAAACAACTAACAAACGTTAAAACAACATCCTTAACATATCCTCAACCATCTTGCGAAAAAAAGATTTTTTGCGCCTCCATTGAACTGGTCAAATTATAGCGACCTCACACGACCTCACCCCAAATCGTGGCTTAGTAAGGGAAATCCCCTTATTTCAGGGAAGCCTAGGTTGGTGAAACATTAAAATTTGGCCAGGCTTCATCCCATCACATTTCTGAGTGAGGGTTTTGGCATGCATCATGCCCTTCTTCAGACCCTCCGCAAAAAAACAAACCGAGGTTTTTGGCATCCTGAACCAGGTCCTGGTAAACCATCCTTGGTGACAGTGGAGTTTTTAAGCTCAGTTCATGGGGGGTTTTGGCCGAGTTGATGGGTGGCAAATTTCATCCTTGGATCCTCGACCCTTCACATTTCCGTGGGGTAAGGAAGTGTCCCTCCAAGATTGGTGGTGGTTGTTTTGGGATCTCGGGAAGGAATTTTACCTCAAAATGTGCTGAAAAGAAATCAGGTTTTGGAATTTTATAATTAGAACCATTTGCCCAGAATGAGTTCATGGGCGGTTTCTGCTGGCTTGATTTTCAGTGGTGCAACGAAACATGTTTTTTAATAAATACAGAACCCGGCAGGAAATTCAGTCTGGATCTACGCTGTGTTTGTGAAAGGAGATTTCTTAATGAAAGGCTTGGACTCTGGATATACACTCCCGAAAACAAATGTAGCCCCTGAATATTGATGGTTGGAGGACTACGTTCGTTTCGGGAAGGGCTAGCTGTTAGTTTTAAGGAGGGTAACATATCGGGTTCTCTCCCTTACTTTGGCATTCAGAATATTATGTTTGGAGGTCAGTGATCCTGTTGATGGAAGAAATCCTGCACCAGCTGATAGTTATCCCAGTATTTACATGGGTATTATATATACATCTCAAGTGGTGCAGGATTTCTTCCATCAACACGACCTCTATATATGCTCCATGTATGCAACATGTCCATGCTGTACCTTCGGACATTTTAATTGGCTGCTGTCTTTTTGTCCAAGGACGGTCGGTCAATAAACCCCCACATGTGGGGCTCATTCATTTGGGATATGTTTTCTTAGAAGCTATGAATGAAGCAACATCTGCCCAAGCCTTAAAGGAGTCAATGCCTATGGCCTATGGATATATATATCCTACTAAGGTACTGGCCCTAAGTCGTAGCTGGCAACATGAACATCTTGGCATCCTCCGTGCCTGCAGGGTTTTCATACAGTAAAGCACGAAGAAAACTATAATCCACAAAGATGAGATGTTTGGTTGATGTTTGTTTTGTTGCGTGCCAACAGGTTTTGTTTGCAGTCTTCAGGTTTGTCTAAAGACTATTTCATTGGAATCAGTAGTTGTTTATTATCTATGATTCTCTCTGAAAATCAGGACATTTCTTGGATATAACATGAAGTGTGAGGTGAAGATAGTTATATTGTTGAAAATCCTTCACTTGGTATTCTAGACGTCACTGTAACTCATGAATCCCAAAACTGCTAGTTAAGACAAAATGGTTTCCTTTGCAATTATGATGGCAAGTCCATTGTGTTTATGTTGGTTCTTGGTGTGTGTATGTACGTCCCTTGGTCTCGTTGTAAAGCTTATATAGGTTGGACTAACAAAAGAACCTTTGCCGCAGGTTGTATCTCAAAAGTTGGAACCAGATCCCAGGTCAGGTGATTTTAGTAGGAAAGCTATGGTGTTTTTGTAGGGCCCCTTGTTCAGAGAGAAATGATTGTGTCATGTGTAGGTGATTGATGTGATGGCCGGTCGCCTGTCCCTATTTAGGTGTCCCATCCACATCACCAACGTTGCATTGATTGATCCGGTGACGAAGCAACCCACCAGGGTCAAGAGGAGCGAGCCAGCATGAGTTGGAGTGAGTCAAGTTGAACCCAATATTTGAACCTTCATCACCTGGGCTGTAGAAAACACTTCCAGAAATAATGGGATACAAAACTACCTACCTCAACTGGGGATTTGAACTATCAATACGTTGAGCGATGAAAAAAGCCCTGGTTGTTTAGGGGATTTGTTGGGAATGAAAAGCTACCGAGGTATGTGGGGACTTATAATAAAACTATGAAATAAGGATTAAGGATCCCTATGAAACAACCGGTATAACGGAAAGCAAGGACTGTTTTGTTCGTGGCTTAAGTGATGTTTTTTTCGGGGTGGGACAGGGGGCGCCAGTGAAATTGAAGCATTTCCGGTTGCTTTGCTTGGCTATGCACCCTAAAACTGAAAAGTAAATCATTTCTCAGAGAAGTTTTGAGGATTTCTACTTTGGGTCGACATCGTGTGAAGGAACCAGCAAAATTGGTTGTGACCACATGCGCATTTTGACCATAGCAAAACGTACCATTGTCAAGCCCTATAGCTGGGGACTTTCAGTGTGGGTCTGCCCGTTTGCAATTGAGTTTGGCTTGTGTATTTGCTTCTGTCTCGACTGAAGCTGGATTGGTTCATGTTCAAGCTCCACCAGTTAAGTGCATCAGGAGTAGGGTGCAACTTAGTGGAGCGACGGTGGTCCATGAGCCTATGGTTATAGTTGAAGAATCCTCTTTGACAGCTATTTCAGCAGGTGCGATGCGTGAGGACCTTCCTGCGGACTTCAGTTTTCGAAGCTACGGCGATCAGTTGGAGTTTGTCCGCGGCCTTTGCGAACGGTCTCAACCGCTTCCAAGCTCATACCTTCCGTTGGTGCCAAGCCTCGTTTCAACCTGGAGGTTAAAGTCAGAAGCAGGTGGCGGTGGCCTGGAGAAAAACAGAGATTGCTGGCTGACGCGTTGTGAAAGACAGAAAGATGTTCTTTTTTTCCAACAAACATGTAGGCCAGGGAAATCCTATTATTTGAGATGTTTCACCAGGTAGAACTCCCTTTGCGTGGAGTTGTTGACATGTTTCCCCATTGGAATGTGGAAACACAACCCGAGGCCTTGGGGGTTTAAATCATGAAAATCAAGCGTTCTTAGTGATGTTCAAAAAACATATTATAGCCAACTGAGATGGGCTTCCTATTGTTCTGAGCTGTCGTTTTTCGAATCAGATTAATGCATATATGATCATATATGTTAAGGTCCTGTGTAATCATGTAAACAACCTCACATGGTGAGCTGTTTGACTCACAACATTCCATTGCATCGAAAAAGGGATAGATAAAACCTTGGTCTTTTCTTAGCAGCTAGTGGATGTTTTTTTTCCTCATACGTGGTAATTTTTTAGCATCTCGCTTCCTTTATATGTAGATAAATATTTTACCAACAGTAGATTCAGTATACCAATTTATCAGCAACAGGAAGCTTCCCATGTTCACCTCGTACTACATCTTAGATTGCGAACTGCTCCAGGAGATACACCATGAATGGCGAAGGCATTCGAATCTCAAAGGCCCACAGTTTTGGGATTTCGTTGGACAGTGATCCATGTATGATCCTAGAAAACTTATCTTGTCAATAAACTAAGATACCCACAACAAGTGGATGTTAGATTACCAGAGATTTAATATGTGAGGTTAAATGCTGGAGTTTACTGGTTTCAGTCACGGAAAATCACGTCATATTTGTGTGTTATATGAAAGCTGTGGATTTTTTGTTGGTTTGCCAACTGTGTTCGACAACTTGTTTTTTGGCCAAAGAACTGACGAGGTAATACTGTCACTGTCACTTATTCTTTTACTCGAGGGATTGGGTATGGCTGAATATGGAATGTTGTGGATGATTATACTTCCTAAGCATCGGATCATATTGTCACAGTACGATTGGATCGTCCAATCACATCCCAAACGCATAGTATTGTGACTTGTATATTGCCATTTTCAGAAGAGGATTTGGATCCCTGAGGACCAGACTCATCTTGTGTTTTTTCAAAATGTTTCAAATGGGTTTCATGTCAACTACCTTTTATGAAGATTTGTCTCTGTTCTAACGTTTGTGTTTTCGTCGATTTTTTTCTGGAAGGTTTCGAATTGTCACCATGTTGAAGCCACAATGGTTGCTCCATTCTGTAGCTGAAATGAACCAAAAATTCAAATGTAGGCATTTGAACAGCTTTTATTTTGGAGTTTGCATGGTTGACGCGGGTTCTTAAATTTCGCCTGCGGAAACGATTCATGATGAGTATTCCTTAACGATTGGCTTGAGTCTAAATCATCAGCAGCCTGAATTTAGGCAGTGAAAAGGACAGCAATGCGTTGCCCCCCCAAAAAAAAACCATAAAGCCGCACACTTCTTGAAAAGAACATGGGTGATTAAGTCTTTTTGTGAAGCACCTAACAACCCACCTACAACCACATTTTGGGGGTAGAGGTAGGACCCTATATAGGGAGTTATGATCACCTCAATGATGGGGATTCCCTGCAGGTCTCTGGGTGCGCCATGCCAGAACCAGTGCCCGTGGGCCCCAATGAACGAGAACTTCTTTGGAAAAAGCGAGAGGTGGGGAAAGGGGTGGAAGGTTGGGAGTACTGTTGTTGTTGTTGTTGTTGTTGTTGTTGTTGTTGTTGTTGTTGTTGTTGCTTTCTGACAGTAGGTAATGGCGGGCAATGATACACTGGGCTACAAGCACGCAACAGAAATGTGCCGTAACCGAAGGCCTCCACCGACCCAACCTCCGGTAGATGTTGGGCTTGGTTCAAGTATTGGAGTAAAACTATATTATAGCCGCTATAGAGTATAGATATCCGATCTCTTACTGAGGACAATGGAATCAAAATAGAATGATGATAGAGTGATTGAACAGCTCGAACTATCATTCTCCGAGAATGTGATTGGGATGCTACAAGGGGGCCCTAATAAGGAACCCCCTGCTGTAGACCAACCAGTATGATGAGATTCGTGGCACTTTTTGGGGTAAACGTTCCCGATTGAACTTAAAACGATCTCAAGTGTCGACCTGACGACCTGAGGGGAACCAACAAAACTGTTGACTCGGGGTAAATCAGGCCGTCACCAAGTATGGTTGGTAGTTTTATCCCTGGATGTTACAGATGAGTGTTCTACATTCAGGGTGGTACATTCAGGATTTCTTTCAACACAAGTTCACAAGGAGTTGCTGACAAAAGCCCTTGCTGAAGTGATTCATTGACTGTAAACCGAGCTCAAGAGTGCGGAGGTATATTGTCACTGGAAGTATACCATCTATTTGCAAGTTGTATATTTCTCTTAGGAATTTCGCCCCCTTCTGAGTTTGGACGAAATTTAGCACCTTTTATCCACTAAAAAAGTCCATGACTTTCTTCAGGGGGCACCAGATAATAATATCCTCCTGCCTGTGTATCATCACCTGGTCAAAGACTTCTTTGTAGGTATTTTCAACTGAATCTAACCCTAGAAATCCAAATACCTTGGATGTCTAGGGAAGACAAGATTTCACGGATTTATCCAGGAAGATGTCCTACGGCAAGCCAAAGAAAGACGTGGACCTCCAAAGGTGTAGGGTACAGACTGGTTGTGCTTGGTGGGGTGAGGTTGTTCCGCATGTGATGAGTTTCATTGGATTTTCCCATGAGAAACCTTTAACGGTTGGGACCCGTTGAGTGTTTACCAAGGTTACAAACATACTGGTAATTCAGTTGAGCGATTTGATTTTGGGGGGTGGAGGTGTATTTCAACCTATGGTCACCTGGGTTTACCCATATTTTGGAGGACCTCAAGATCCATGGGTTAGTTGGAACACATGCAAGAGTCCAAGGGTTTCTTATACCAGCGTTTGGTAGGTGGTGTTTCTTCAATGTCAGATGATTGTGATAGAAGTCATTACAAGGACACACAAAGATTCAGAAGTGTCAGTTGTGAGAGGGCACATGAGACATTCCCAGATTAAGTCCCTCACTTACAGGTGGAACGATTTTCAATTTGAGGTACATCAATGGTTGCAACTATGGTATTCCCAGGGTCGTATTTTTATGTATTTTTGGGATTTTTTGGGGTGATCAAATCTGGTGGGTCTTGCTTCAAGTAGCCAATCATGTTTTTGTTTGATGGACAGTCTATCCATGTGCAGGTGTACCTTCTCAAAAAACAGCAGACAGCAGGGAGGTGTATGAATTCAGCGTATCTACAAATGTATATATAGCATCATGTTTTTTTCTCATAAAGGGTGCCCACTTGAATCATTGCTTCTAGATGACGAATCGACCCTGCCAGGAGGATATCTTTGGCAACAAGGACTTCGGGGGGTTTTGTTGGAGAGACTCGTGACATCTCGTGATTTGGTGGGACTTTATCAAAGAGTCAAATCTGCCGCGTGAAATGGCAAGACCTTCTGTAAACACAATGGTAGCTTAGGACGATCTGTTCAAAATGATTTAACTGGAAAAAAGTATACATTTAGTTGGAGGTCAGTGAAATGTTGTAGTTGTTTATTCAGATTATTGCAATCTGTTTCGTTCATGGTTTGATTTGTGTAGGACTGCCATTTCAATTCCATAATAGACAACAAATTGCCTCTGTTGTAACCCGCAACTACGTATACGAAAGAAGATCGAACCATCTTACACACTTAATTACAAGGCGGTGGTTTCAAACATTTGTTATTTTCACCCCTATTTGTGTGGAAGATTCCCATTTTGACAAATATTTCTTTTCAGATGCGTGGTTCAACCCACCAACCAGATTATCATTTTAAGATTCCATCTATTGAACTGTCTGAATCATGTTTGGCCGAGACAAAAATCCAACGACTTGAGACTGTAGACTATGACAATGATACCATTTAAAAAAAAAAAGCACCGGCCTTGTTTGTTGAGGGGGACTTGGGGCGGGGGATATATGAGGTTTTGACCTCCAACTTTGCAAGTCATGTCTTTGTTTACATTGGGGACGCTGGGCTGGGTGGCAAAAACTGCACATTTGATACTGCTGATGGCTGATGGAATGAATTCTGGTTATTTTTGGTTGGCCACTTGAATATCGAGATCTACTATTGGTGTTAGAGTTGCATATGTTCATATTTCAACTGGTGCTGGATTTCCTCCATCAATACTAGTACATGTCATACCATCCTGAGAAGAGTTGTCTCAAGACTAGTGGCGATGGAAATCCTCTAGACATGTGGACGTGTCTTTGAACACCACTGTTTTCATAGTGTTTTGGGTGCCCTTTCTCTGAGAGTCACGAATCCTGAATTTTAGGTCAAGATCAATGGGATGAACATTTAACTGCCATAATAATATGGACGTGACCTGTTTACAGTCTTGGGGCGTTGTGTTGAAATTAGAAGGAACATTTTGGAACACAGTAAACCGTATATAACTTAACCTTAGTTGTAAATGGATATATTTTGGGGGAATAAGGTTTTGGGGAAAAATCACAATTACACAAGTGAACTGTCCGCATACTGTACAAGGTGGGCCACTATCAGTTATAAAGGTAATAACCCGCATTAGTAGGGTGAAACAACCCCAGTTACGCCATGTATAGGGGCCCCATAACTCAACTTGTAAATCTTGTAACATCTTAGATATAACTGGATCCGGGGCCCATCTTGTAGCTATCTGTATATGTCATGGTTGCCAGGAACACTTCAAGACCTTAGTGCGCTTGGTGCGTGAGCGCCGTGCAGTGCAGGCTGCAAAGCCGAACTTTCAGGAGGTGCGATGGTGGTTTGGGAGGGTCGCTGGAATCGTTACCTTTTGTCCTTGTGTTTCTTCCTATTATTGTTGTTGCTAGTTGTTTTTGTTTGTGTTATTGTTTTTGTTCTTATTATTATTTTTTTTTTGTGTGTTGTTGTTGTTGTTGTTGTTGTTGTTGTTGTTGTTGTTGTTGTTGTTGTTGTTGTTGTTGTTGTTGTTGTTGTTGT
>Ga0126337_10003300_pt1 | contig 10521 bp, 8 predicted proteins | sample DipCmetagenome_FD_92527 | JGI IMG/M metagenome (GOLD analysis project Ga0126337, IMG submission 92527) | Coral microbial communities from La Bocana,Puerto Morelos, Mexico - Diploria C A metagenome | ecosystem: Host-associated > Invertebrates > Cnidaria > Coral | place: La Bocana,Puerto Morelos... | reverse complement strand
GCCACCTCTCAAAAATGGCCAGTTGAAGAGAGGTTAGACAGTGTCTTGTCAAGCCAAGCACAATAGAGTAATTTCGTTATATCAACTAAGTTGAAAATGTAAATTGGCCACCGTAATGAGTTATAAAGCTGACATTTCGAGCGTTAGCCCTTCGTCAGATTTCGTCAGATTTGCTCTGACGAAGGGCTAACGCTCGAAACGTCAGCTTTATAACTCATTACGGTGGCCAATTTACATTTTCAACTTTATTGATATAACGAAATTACCTTGTTACCCCCACCGACGCAGCACCACAATTTCTTTAGAAACTTTCACCCTTTATTCAAGCATAATAGAGTTTTACAGTTCTGTCTGATGTCAAAAGCTTGTGACCCAACACTGTGCCAGGAAGCATGGAATGCAGAAATAGTACTTCATGCCTTGTGTTGAATTTGATCTTATTTATCTGAGCTCTTCGCCTAACAAAATCATAAATCTTGTACACTGGGCCTCTGAGTCTGATGAAATCACCTTCATTGATTTAATTTGTTATCTCACTTTCAACTACAGGAAGTGATCCACACTCCCTTTATACCAGTCCTCCAGCCAGCATTCCAGCCAAGCTCAACCCCAGTTCATCTTATGCACAGGTTCATGGTATGTTGTTGACATTGCTTATGATAAAATTCTTAGGAGGGTCATAGAAATTGTGAAAATGCCATTTGAATGGTCACAGTTTGGTTAACTTCAAAGACTTCAAAGTTAGAAGCACCTTGTACAGAATAGTAAAGAGCTTTCATATGAATGACCACACTAGACAGGATTTTTTTGGAAAAAAAACTTACTTAAGAGTAACTACATGCTGGATACTCTGTAGTAGCATTCATTCACCTTGTTAAGCATGATTATGATTTATAGCTTTCATTTGAATGGTCACACACTAGGGTTACACCCACAAGCTCAAGATTTAGAACCACCTTGTACAAGATAATGAACAGTACCACATGAAAGTAGTGCTTAATAGCTTTCATTTGAATGGTCACACACTAGGGTTTGATCGACAGACTTAAAAGTAAGAACCACAGCACAAACCGTACTGCATGAAAGTACTGCATGATAGATTGTTCATTCTATAGTTATTTATACCAGTATATCGGCAGCATTCACTTAACACAGTTGATATAGAACTAACTGATGAATTCCTTTTCTCAGGTTTGGAATTCAGTTGGCATAGTGAGATGTCATACAGAAGATGAGATATCATCAATAGAAGTTGAATTCCACAACACCAGCACTCACCACCCTCTCCATTTGACCAATCATATGAATCACACAATGGCAGCATTGTCGTCTACGGCACTGTTGTTAGCTTCGGAAGCTCAAGAAGATTCCCCAAGGTACTTATATCCCTAAAAAATATCAACTGTTGCCTTAAAATGCTGTAGAGTTCATGTTTTCTATTTTTTAAATATTTTTTATCTCTTACAGTAAGCTAGTTTGTGTCCATTTTGGAAGCTGGGACAACTCTAAAGAATGGACTATCACCATGCCAGAAGGAGAATCAATCCAAGTAAGTGGAGTTTTGAATGTACCGTAATAAATGCTCTCCTTATAAGCACCCTCACTGCTGGTAAACGAGCACAAAAGCTCTTTCAAACAAAATGATAAGAAACACTTACCTGAGAGTTCATAACTTGAATACCCTAGGGAGTAGCATACTCTTCTAGCTATCTTGTACTTAGCATTCATAGTGAAAGCTTCAAGACCCAGAAACAATCTTTCATATGTTTCAATTCATTAGGCGGTGGCAACTGGCAGTTCATTTGTCGCTGTAGCAACTGACAAACGGTTCCTGCGACTGTTCACCATGGGTGGAGTTCAGCGTGACATTCTTAGTCTTCCTGGTCCTGTTGTATGTATGTCGGGACACAGGGATCAGCTGATGGTGGTGTTTCATATCAACAACCCTCTCCCTGGTGAACAAGCATTAGCTCTTAAATTACTGGATCTAAAATACAGCAAGGAACTTATTGCAGAAGAAAGGGTGTTATTGAGCAAGAAGACAACATTATCATGGTTGGGGTAAGGTTTGAACAAATAATAATTAGTTATTAAATTAATAATAATGAAAATTATTTAATGATACTTCCAGTGAGTGGGATAAGTGCTGGCTGAATTATTGGTGCATTTTACTTGTAATATTATGGTAGGTTATAAGCTTAACTGTTAAGTTATTGTTTTACTTGAATTGTTTAATGCATATAATGCTGGATAAAGTGGTCTAGGGTAAAATGCTGCCCAGGGTCCTTGCTTTGTGTTCTTGGGCAACAACGTCACTCTCAGAGAGCAGGGCCTCCCTCCGCCAAAGATTATACTAGGTTCCTGGATGTGTCATTACTTATATACATATATACATATACCACAAAAGGTAACTGACCTTCCACTGTTTGGCAATTCTGAAACAGGTTAGAGGAGGTTATTTTTAATTGTAGCAATGCATTGTTAAATTGATTTCTTGATTTCATATTTTCTGTTTTGCTTTAAAGGTTTTCTGAAGAAGGCACTCCTGTCAGTGTTGACTCAGCTGGAGTTGTGAGATTACTGTCACGTTCCTTTGGAACTGCATGGTCCCCTGTTTGTATCACTAAGAGCAATGTAAGTGCATGCTGATCCTATGCCTTCCTCACTCCCTGCTTTCCTGCCTCCTTACCTCCCTGCCTAGTTGTCTCCCTTGCTCCCTTCCTTCCTTTATTCCTGCCTCCCACCTTCCCACCCGCTGTCCCTCCCACCCTCCATCCCTCAATTTGTCTGTCTCTTGTCCCTTGTTTTCCTTCTCTTTATTACTTACCTGTACTTACTTTTTTACATCTCTACTCTAATGCTTATTTCGTATCTGTTTATTTATTTCAGATGAAAAACAAATCAGACAATTATTGGATTGTTGGCTTAGATGAGACAAGCCAACAAATCAGGTAAGAGACCTTGATGGGTGCATTTTACAACCTTTTTTATTGTATATGTAACTGTAATTTAAAGGTGTCAATATGCCGTTCATGCATGTACCAGTCCATATCCTAAAATTAGCAAACACCTCCTAAACTGGGCAGTCCCATCCAATGGAAGTCCACTTTGAGGAACATACATGTAAGATCAAAGTTAAATCTAAGCAAACCATTGTTCAGAATTTTTATATGTTGCTGGTCAAAATGAAATTCACGCTACCATAAAATGAAATTCCTTTGTCTCTTAATCCTAAATTCATGAATAATGTGCAGTGAGGGTTTCAAAAGCAAAATGAAGAGGAAAAGCAGGGAAGACACTAAACTGGAATTTCTGGAAGGGTGGGGGGAGGGGTTGAAACTAGAAATCCTTCCCTAGAGGAGGGTATGAATATTTTCTGGAACAACACAATTAGGGTTAGAAGACAAAAGAAATTGAGAATTAAACTGGGTTAAAATAATTTAATGCTGAATTTTCATTTTGGCTTATAATATTATTTTGTGTTGTGACACTACCTGTCAACTTGTTTTCTTGAAACTTGAAAATTTATCAGTTATTTTAAGTATAGATGTCTGTGTTATTACTTCTGTTTAGGTGTATCTACTGCAAGGGTTCAACCTACCCACCCACCCTACCACGCCCTGTTCTTGTTCTCCTTCCATTACAACTTCCATTCTGTGAAATGACCACAGAAAAAGGGCAACTAGAGGTAAATTAATTATTTGTCTTCTTTAAAACTATTTGTCTCAGTGATGACTTGATTACTCCTTACAAGTGTATATTGATTTAGTTTCAATATTATTTTCAATCTGATTTTCTAAAATGAAAAATAATATTTCTTTATTGCATTGTTGCTAATGTCCAGGTGAGGCTGGAGTTATGTTTAGTATATATGCTTGCGATACAGCAGTCTAGGTTCTAGCACTGGCCAGGGACATTGTGTTGTGTTCTTAGACAAGACACTTTACTTTCACAGTGCCTCTCTTCACCAAGGTGTAATGGACACCAGCAAATTTAATGCTGGGGGTAACCCTGCGATGGACTAGCATGCCATCCAGGGGGAGTAGAAATACTTCTAGTCACTCCATGCTACAGAAACAGGAGAAATGCAAAATGCACGAGTCTGATGGGCCACTTTGCTCACATACAGACTTACTTTTTTTGTTGTTACCAGGAATCATATGTTCGATCAAAGCTTATGCTGGGTGGAGCTAGTGAAGATCAAGGAGAGGCCCTAAGTCAGGCCAAGACAGCACAAATACAAGGCATCATGAAGTTATTTGCAGTAAGTTTGTGATTTACTTTTCAGCATCTAGAAAAAATCAGCTTTATTATCAGGTTCCTCACTCAGATGGCTTTTTTTCTGACATTTAGCTGGCATGTAAGAGTGATCGAGAGTTCCGTGCAGTCGAACTTTGTGAATTACTACCAGATGCCCATTCTGTAAGTAATTTCTAAAATTATTTTTAACTTGTAATTTAAATAATTAAATAAATTTAGTTAAGTTCAATATAAATATTTTAAAATAATTTAAATATCTAAAAGTATTAATTGAGTGTGTTACTGCCTTAATGTTGCTTCTGGGGTGTTTATTCAGATGAACGACAGATTTTTTGTTACACTTCAGGACCACTTAATTTAGACTGGACATACTAAAAATTCAAGGAAACTGGTCCAACTGATTTACAAAAGGATAGCAGTTAATTTTAAGATCTCAGCATTGCTACAACTGTATGATCTAAACTACAGCTTCTTATGATTCTGTCTTTCTACAAGAGTACAAACAGGCATCAAAAGTTGGGATACAGTGATAAACTATAATTGCAGGAAGGAGACAGAACGAAACTTAACAAAAACCTCAACTCCTTTTATAGGTAAGCCTGGCAATAAAATATGCTGCACGCAGTCGACGAATGAACTTGGCAAATCGACTTGATGACCTGGCACGCAGAAAGGCAGAACTTGAGGCAGAGGAGGAACAGGAAGACGATTTCCAGCAAGACAACTGGCCTGTCAGGGGGAGTGAGGTAATCAGATCAAGAGGGCATAGTCGCCATCCTCAAACTGGGTTGAGACAAGTGGAACAGGCAGATGAGGAGGATGAGGAAATGGATGAAAACGGAGTAGATGATGAAATGGAAGATGATCAACAGATTTCAAGTAAACAAGGTACAGAAAGTGACTGACTGACTGACAGGTAGACAGACACACACACACAGACAGACTGACTGCTGACAGACTAACAGAACGACTAACAGACATACACTGACTGACTGACTTGCTGGTCTTCAACTGGTATTTCTTAATTTTTTCCTGTCAGAGTTTTTATCTGTAAGGCCTAGTACATGTGGGTATGGCGTTGTTGACAACATGATGTGTTTAATGAATTAGAATTTATACTTTGGCTCTGTAACACTTTTCATGTTGCAGAAAGGAAGGGGCTTGCAAGACTAGACAGTCGGGATTTTGGATCTTTCCACCCGAAATCGATTTCTGCTTCGAAACTCAAACCACCACCCTCGCCTTCTCCAAGTTTAAGTTCAAGCCAGGGTCGTTCCAATCCCTTCAGAGTGGATAGCCCTGGAAAAAAGGCCTCTGGAGTACAGGGAAAGAGTTTTTTCGACAGTGTAGAAGAGGAAAAGAAAGCCCTATTGCTGAGAAGAAGCAAGATATGTAAGTTTATGTTTTATGGTGCTTGACTAAATTTTTGCTTATCACGTCCTGTCCACACTGAGTAGGAGAACTGAGGTTTTACTCTGAAAAACCATCAAATGATTTCCCTTCACACTATGCCTGAGGAATTTGAAACCGGGACAATCACAGGTAATCTTGGATTTGTGTTTGAGTAAAGCTTGGGCATGGAAATTACATGATTAACATGATGCCATGGATTTGAAAAGCTTCATTTTAATTTATAATGTTCTCCATCCATACAAAAGTGTAAAGCTGGTGCTTTCAAATTCCTCTGGTTTGAAGAGTATTTTCGAAAAGCTTTGTTTTTTGATGGATTAGCGTAGACAGTAGGCCTAACAGTATAAATAAAACTGCCTTTTTAAATTTCTAGTGTGGACAGGGCCTCATTGTTATCATTTTACCTTGTGATTAAATTATTGGGGTAGTAACATGTCCTTGATATGTTTTGTCCAAGAGGGTGCAAGCAAACTCAGAATATATCATTATTTCTTTCCATTTCACGAATGTGAGAAATGTAGGTTGACAGTAACTGTTGGTTGGCATGATTGGACAGATGACAGACAAAAAAGTGAATTTGATGCAAGCCAATTGAAGATGTGAATGAAGGAGAGCAGACCTGTGATTTGGCATGTGTGATCTGGCATGTGTGATTTGACATGTGTGTCTCAATATGTGTGATTTGACATGTGTGATCTGGCATGTGTGATTTGACATGTGTGACTCAATATGTGTGATTTAGCATGTGTGATTTGACATGTCTGATCTGGAATGTGTGATTTGACATGGGAGACTCAACATGTGTGATTTGACTTGCGTGGCTTGTTATGTGTGACTTGGGATGTGTGACTTGGGACATGTGATTTGGCATATGTGACTAGACATGGTTATATCAACATGTCTTTGTGTGATTTGGGATTTGTGATTCAACATGTGTGATTTGACAAATAATGTAGCACTGATGTGCATGCATTAAGCAAAGGTGAAGCTGGATTATACAAGCTCTTTGCTGGCCAAATTGTCTCTCATGGGTGCCAAAGCACAGGCTCTGTAATTACTTAAAGCTAGCTTACTTGACGCTAACTTATTATTAATGACTAGTGCATTTTTTTTTTTACTTTTCACTGAAAATGGTTATTCTTTTTTTATTATTTTTCCAGCTCCAGAGTCCAAGCCAGTCCAGAAAAAGAAAAAGGGGAAACAAACCACTTTGTTGAAATCACCTCCAGAAAAGGACAAAACAAATGAGAAGACAACACCTTCAGAAAACAAAGCCCCAGCTTCTAAGAAGTAAGGTTACCAGTTAATCGATTGATCAGTCAATTCAGTCAGTTGGTCGCCTACCCACCAACATTGACAGTGACCGTCAAGTTATAATTTGCCAACAGTATATTGTAGTATGGGAAACAACAAATTGCAAATGTTCTTTATTGTAATACTTCGTAGTGTTAACCTTCTACGGGTATATTATCAACCCACAATGTGACCAGCTCCCAGATGGCTTGATAGTTCAGTCGGTAGAGTACTGCACCGGTATCGCAGAGGTCATGGGTTTGAATCCCGTTCAGGCCTGAATTTTTTTCAGGCTTTAATTTCACAACTGCTTAAGTTGTGTGTATAACTGCGATGATCAACCATACATTCAATACTATGCAGTATCACTAATGGGATTGCCCTTCAATTGGTCACTTATGGAAGCTTAAGGTTAAATCAGAAGCCCTCAAGTGTCTGCAGCCACCTGGGGGAGTGTCCACTTACAGGAATGAGTAAATGGAGCGTTTGTATTGAAAGAAAAGGCAGTTGTAAGTAGAGCCGTTTGCTTTCAAGAGTGTCCGTGAAGGAAAATCCATTTTGCATGAGAGCATGACCGTGTAGAAGGTAGATTCTTGTAGTAATTGTTGTCTTTGTCTGGCAGGGTCAATGGGTTTAACCTATGGTTTGAAGAGAGTAAAGAAGCTCTGTCAGGTGACAATCCTGAACTGTCTGATACTGATCTGGTGAAGTTTGCCATGCGACAGTGGAAAGCTCTGGAGGAAGAAGAAAAGATGGAGTGGAATAAGAAAGCAAAAGAAGGCACTGGTGGAAATACAGAAAAAGGAGACAAGAAAAGAAAACGTGACAAGTGCGACGATGAAAATGAAGACACCACAAATACACTTAAACTAGCTAAGAAGACCAGAGAAGTAGTTGCTAATGGCGCAACATCCAAGCTGGCTGGATTTGCTTACAAAAAAGATTGAATTTGTAAATACGGTTTGTCAAGTAATAACTTATTGCAATTACCGGTACGAGCTGCTGTATAAATTGACTCTAAGAATCTAAGTGTTTCAATGCTCTCCATGAGTTATGAGGGCAACCTATTGTACTCTGACTTCAAAAATCTCACTCACGGTATTTGAGTGTTTTTTTTTTTGCCACATACAAAATTACCTTTAAATGAAAAGAGACCTGAAAATGGTGGTTTACTAAAATAGATTAAAATAACCCATAAAGTAACAAGGATGGTTAAGGATGGATAAGATTATAAACGACGTACTTAAAAATTTTATGCTATGCTTTTCAAGAACCGCACCCTTGTCAAAAAAAAATAACGAGTACCAGAGATCCCTCCCTCCCTCCTCCCACCCAAGATGACAGACAAATCCGTCGATCATTCATAGAAGACAGTTTTCCTAATCCGCGTTTCGTGAGCTTGTACTATGAAGTACTTAGACATTGCGTGCTGAACTACCAGCCATGAATGAGAGATGCTTACGTTGCTACTATGGTTGTATGTGCTACATCTAGATAAAGTTCCAGACATGAAAGACGTCTGTTTCGAGTTCTATGACTAGAAAGCATTCACCATTCATTATTACAAGAAAAACAACATTGCACGCAAGCACCCCTGTGGCGTCACGCTCCATTAAAAATAACGCTCCTATGTAAATGCTTGCGTAAAAACACAGGTGCAACTTTTTGTATGAAGAGAACCTCTATAACCATCTTTGAGATTTTGCTTCGCCTTCCGGGTGCGAAAACGTTTCCTCTGGCCCTTTGAGAAATGGGTTGTGATGAAAGAGTCCTTTTTATTTGAGACTAGCACCGTGTGGACCGCTGCATGTAAAAGAGTTCTAGTATTTATGGGTAACATTTTCGTTTTCAAATATTTTCTTCTTGGCAAAAAAACATACGAGACAAGTTTTTATATCACAAAATATATGTTTATTTAATAGTTAATTACCTTAAATATTTCATCTACATGTTCACTTAATATTAAATAATACAATTTGCATTGCGCATACATGTATTTTAAACGATATAATGACATACGTATGTTAAATATGTCAGTAATGAAGCCCGCCGAACGGGACCAATCATTTTTTTTTATTAAATAGCCTATAGCAACTAGCACAGACATAAATAATGGGTAATGACTCCATCAAACATGGTGGAGCAGTTTCCTAATGATGCTCTCATAAAATGAACCCAAACTTGAGTTATTCGAAATTATCCCTACGTTATGTCTAGAGACAAATCAATGAGAATTTGAAGCTGAAAATGTAACAAGAGTTCAGCGCGGGAAAACATGTAACCCTGCGGTGAGCGCGGGAAACGTTGCGTAAATCAAGCACAGGAAATCACGATTACTTTTCCTTGAGCCTGATTTGCTGAAGAAACGAAAATTAAATATATATGTTATTTGCCGGCTTAGGGTCGGTCCGTATAGTGAAAAACTGTGACCAAGGTCTTGAAAATGCCGCAGGCCGAGGGCAGCATTTTCAAGTCCGAGGTCACAGTTTTTCACTATACGTACCGACCCTAAGCCGGTAAATAACTTATTTATTTTTTTCCAAGCTCTCACGGAAAAATAAACTCACGCCAGCGTTACTGTGACCGTGGTCAGAGATAGGAAAATCCGGACCGCGCTAAGAACCAATCGGATTGTAGGATTCGTTACCGTGCCCGCTTGGAAAAAAAATAAAACTGGTTATTTCGTGTTATACGAGTTTCTTTTAAATAATTATCGCGTTCGTTAAATCCAAGCCAATAAAATATGTTTGCTAAACTGAATAGTATAATACGTATAGAAGGACTTGTTGAAAGTAATTGAATAACCGTCAAAACAGCTCGGTAAATTTAATCAATCAACTGACATCACAAAGTTTAATGCTTTTAGGGGAAAGAGAACCAAGTTCTGGACTTCTGGACAAACATTTCTAAAAAACCAAATAAACCCTAATACTCTTAAAAGTGGGCAAACATTAGTGACTTTCATTTCAGCTTCTTTTAAATGATAGGCGAATGACGGGATTTTACAGTTGTCACAAAACTGAAAAAATTTTAAGAGCTTATATGGTTTTGGGGGATGCAGTCTCAACATAAGAGGATCATCTGCAGATTTTGAAACACTTTTCAAGGGTCAATAACTTCGTCTATGTTCACCCTAAAGGCATCAAACTTGACAGACTTGGTCAAATGACTACTCTTAGCGTCAACTTTCATGTGGTGGTGCAAGTTTAACGCTTGGTTAAAACTCACCCAAGTTCCATCCGCAATTTCGAACGGGCCTATTAGCGAGCAAAATACCCTAATATCTTATTTTGAGTTTGTTGTTCAATTAGGTAATAAATATGATACCTATGAAATAAGGCAAATCCATTATTTACAATTCAATTTTGATGATATGAAAACCTATAAAAACGTTTTTCATGTGCTATGAAAATATGACTGCATGACACTAAAAATGTGGGTATTGAGTCATTGGTACTATCGCAAAAGTTAAAGAATTGCTCAAGGAAAAGTTCTCCCAGCTACAACTATAAGAAAAGGTGTGACAAACAGTAATGAGATCTTGTTAATGAATCTTCG
>Ga0126337_10003297_pt1 | contig 10525 bp, 15 predicted proteins | sample DipCmetagenome_FD_92527 | JGI IMG/M metagenome (GOLD analysis project Ga0126337, IMG submission 92527) | Coral microbial communities from La Bocana,Puerto Morelos, Mexico - Diploria C A metagenome | ecosystem: Host-associated > Invertebrates > Cnidaria > Coral | place: La Bocana,Puerto Morelos... | reverse complement strand
TGCCACCAGCTGGGTCTGGCTCATCAGCAGATTATTATATTGGCAATGGGTGCATTGGTAATGATTGTTTGGCCCACCAAATGGCACATTGAATTGATAGTTGGCATGTGCTTTGTTTTTAAATCATACTTACTTTGTGGCCCAGACGTGTCAGATTAGGGCTTTTAAAGCCTCGGCTTCCTGTCCTGTTCTAGGGGCTTTAAGACTGACTGACTCAACCTTGATTGATATTTGGTGCTAGGTCACCAACTGAGTCACCAAAACATGGCGGCACAGTGTGTACTAAGCATGCAGTGTGGAATGGCCCTCGTTCTGACATCTCCCTTCTTAGCATTGGAAATCAAGTCAGTGTTTCTGTTTCTTTTTGGGAACGGGCGGGCGGGCAAAGGAAACCGTGCGAAACACCAACATTGCTTCTGACGAGTTGAGCCTAGTGTGCGGCAGTGTGGTTACAAAGCACCAAAAGACTTGTGGACCGGGACCGCTTCATAGTGTTACCACGCTGCCGCCATATACTATAAAATAAATACGGTGAATATAAACATATCCAAAATATCAATAGCTAAAACTAAAACGTTGGGGCGAAAGAACTGCAAACAATGCCATGAGAAACCAAAAACCCAGTGGGTCATGTTTTTTCTTTGCTAGGTTGACCAACTTTACGTCTTGGGAGGTGATTTTTAATTTTAAACATGTGAAACAAATAGTTTCACACTATCAGTGCTGCACGCTCACCTTTTTTGTCCTTGATCAGGGGAACGAACGATGTCATTCGAACTCGCACGGTACACCAAAACTCAAGTGTTCAGTCGGCGATAGGTCTTCGCCAGCAGACAGTTGGTCCCCACTCGCATCGCCTTCGTGTGGGGTGAATACATTATATATGAAATAGCGATTCGGCAAAGTGGAATTTTTGGAACACTTGGCCTTCTTGATTTGGATCAACTCGTTTGGCCACAGCTAGAAGTTCCGCCTTGGCCGCATGCAAACATCTCACATGATGCTACTTTAGTTGGAATGCAAAATTTGATCATGGGAAAGGATTCTTTCAGCAAGCTAGTACGAAGTGATGTTATCCAAATGGGTGCTTGACCTTTCGGGTGACCGTACTTTAGAATAATAATTGCATTCCAGGAACCATCATGATTTTGCATGTCTCGATGCATTTGCCTTCGAGAAGACTGGCTTGAAGTATGGCCTCACGTGTGAACTGAAAAGTTCGAACTTTCAGCATCATGCGGCATATACCGGAAGTTACAAGACATGTTTCCAAGGACCCCACAGCAATTTGACGGGTCTCATCTTTGTCATAATAAGATCCACCAACCTCAACCCATTTTCAAAAGATGAATGTCTGCAGTGTTGAAACTTTGAAATGTTGGCTGGGGGCAAAACGACAAAAGTTTCCTTGTCATTCACTTTGATTCCCCATGCGCAAACTCGACCAATGAAGTAAGGCTCAGAAATAATGCGTTCGTCTCCTGCCATGACACCGCTATTATAATGTGGACACCCCAAAAAATGGTACTCAAATAGCAAATATTTGATTTTAGTTTGAAAGCAATTGCGCATGTGGCATCATGTCCTGGTGCCGCCTTCTTGCTGGGCAGGTCCGCCGATTGGCGGGTGGCAGGTCGTTTTTTTGCCGTGGGCATTTCCCAACAAACACACTATGTTTTTGGATGTACCGGAAAGTTTCAAATATTGTTGACATCGATTCATTTTCAGGATCTTCAAATGTTAAATTTCACATCTATGGAATATCAGCAAAAACATCCAAATGATTGAACTTAACTGTTCTATTCGCTTGAGCCTCTTTTTACCAAACCAAGTTCAATCTGATTGACAAGCATGGCCCCGAAGTTTGATGCACCGGTGTTTCTTTCCAACAATGTTTTTTCCAAGCAACCTCACCATGGTCCAAAGGTCAAGTCCGCCCACCTACTTAGGGCATACCTCCGAAGATATCACTAACAAGAGCTACGGGTTCACTTCAGGGTCGGGATCATCTCCAGACTCTTCGCCGTCACCCTCACCCTCCAAATCTTCAGCATTCTCATCGTCAGCATTCTCATCGTTTTCCTCCTCACCCTCCTCTCCTTGGCCAGACTCATCCTGTTGTCCAATTTCCCCACCCGCCACAGGCTGTGACGTATTCGCAGCTTCAGCTTCCTCTTCAGGAGGCACGACCTGCAACTCGCCTCACGCAACGCAGTTGGAACAATTGTTTGTACTGAATGAAAGTTTGGTCGAGATGCCTGCGCCAGACTCAAGTTGGTTTCTCAAGCTTGCCTGATTGAAGAAGCGTGGAAAACAGGATATTGTTGCTTTGAAATACTTTGAAATACATTTTTTCAATGGCGTGGTTTCATCATGTGGAAGCTAAGCCGCAAGCTGCCACTTCTTTGGCATATTTGATGGTGCACCCCTTCAAGAGATGCTCTCGGACAATTTCCTGAGATCAAAAAAAAAGCGAAGCATTACTGATGAGGTGTGTATGTCACAACTGGTGTTAAATGTCCAAGCATCCATGGCTTCCTTGCACTTTTCCAGATTCCAGTCTTTGCCACCAATCTCAGTAAGCAAGAAGTGACAATGAATGCATGGAAAACTAGACTTTGGGTTGCAGGCAGTATTTGTTGTGCCTAAGTTCGGCACCGTCGCCACTTCCTTCTTGTCCAGTTTGACTCCATACTTGGAACTGGCTTTGTAAAAGTAGACACCGCTAACTTTCCGCTCGGTGGTGACCTCCTCCGGACGACCTGCAGATTCTAGAAGTGACAAAAGAAAACAAAATAGCATGAACTGTCGAGGCCCTGACTTTCATCGTGGCTTGCAGCAGCTGGACGGCGGATTGTCGGACTCTCAGACTTATCTTCCTTCTCTTGGGACTTCGCTTTTGCCTTCGGGTCTGATACCTTCGCCAACTTTGCCTTTGCTTTTGACTTGGCCTCCGACTTGGCCTCCGACTTCGCAGCCGCTTTCGCTTTGGCTTTTCCTTTCGCTTTCGCTTTCGCTTTTCCTTTCGCTTTCGCTTTACCTTTCGCTTTCGCTTTTGCAGCAGTAGCTGCCTCTTTTGCCAGCGCTGACTTTTCCTTCTTTGTTCCTGCTTCAGAATCTGCTCCTGCTGGCCTCTTCTTCGAACTCGGCCCCCGTGGTGGGGGAAGTGTTTTTCTTGGCGGAACTTCCTTCAGGGAAGGGGTTGATGATAGCATGCAAGTTAGTTAAAATTCACTGGACTGTTACACAAGAATACTTATTATTCAAAACGACGAAAAAAATGGCCTCGTCTTCAGACTCTGTTACTGATGTAATGGGTGGTAAAATTCCGGCCATGGCGAAAACGGCAATCTTCGTTTGGCTGCGTTGGCTACTAACGTACCGGTCGCTTCGATAATTGTTCCTTCCAAAAAATGCATCGATCGCAAGCCGGCTCATTCAGATTTTAAAAATACCCTTTGACATTCCAACTGCATGGTGAAGACATGGTTTCGATTCAACGCTGGACAACACTGTAATTTTTGCTGGAATCTTACATGAACTGCCAGCATCTGAGGTGTGAGAACCTGCAGCATCATGCTGAAGGCCACTTCCCGAGAACGGACGCAGGACATCTTGAGATGATTGCCATATCGTTAACCAAAAACAGGGCAGAGTTGAGTGACAGCTTAGTAGACTGGCATTTAAAATTGAAAGGCTCACATAGTTGGGTCACTTGTAAGGTCATGCGATGATATGCACAAGTCAAAAGATTGGCAAATCATTCGGTCCCAGATCTTATGAAATCGAGAATTTGCTATGTCAATTGGGCCCAAGTCTTTGGCTCCAAACGAACTCTACACGTGAGGCACAGCTTCGGCTTCGCAGGGGCTACTTGCGGAGTGGAGCTCCCTGTCTGAACTTGCACCTGCAGAAAGAGGTGCTAAGGGGGAAATTTCCGGGGCCAAAGTGATGGGGTGGGACCAAAAGAAATGCTTTTGAAAGATAGAGGTGACATGTCAAAAACACCGTCTATAGATTCATAAGGCCTGCCTCCCAAAGCACTGCAGCAGTCTTGCAATGCTCCTGCCGGGGGAGCTTGCTCAGATTTCCAACAAACACAGCACCCAGTGTTCCAAATTTGTGGTTCTCATGATCGAAATTTGCCGCAAGCGGGTTTGGCTTGAAGCAATTGGCTTTTCCACTGGGCAAACCCCCAACGTTGTAACGGTAGGGAACGAATTCGGGTTGGCCACCACCCTCGACCTCAAAGCAAGGACCAGGAATACAGCAGTTTTTTATTGGGGAACCATTTTCTTTGACCTAGATTTCTTTGTCATAGACTTTGAAGAATCTTGCTTTGGTATGATTTCTTGGCGGATGATGACGGAGCACTTTTCAATATGTTTCCTTTGAATATGGTTTGGACATGGTCTAAAAACACGCTAAAAATCAAACGTAGACGCAAAAAGTCTTTGTTCTGGAAGATTAAACGATTTAGAATCAAGCTGGGTGTAAATCTAGCGCATTTAAATCCATTTCAAAACGTGCCAAAACTGTCGTTGCTCTTTGAATCACATCAAGGGCCCAATAATTTAGGGGCCTCTTGGAAACCCAATTTCAATATATAACATGACAGGGAAGTTTGATAAGAATGGAACCTAAATTGGTCCAGATTCAACATGGTAAAAAAATACTTTCGGGAAACAATACCCAACATTCAATAGGCCCAAAAATAAACCACAAGGTCTTTGTCAAATTCTCGCGCGTCCCTGATACATCAAGAAAAGGCATAATTTGTTAACTCAATATAAACCGAATCATGATAATATACATAAAACACAGAAATATATCTATAATATATTATAATGTATGTAGTACATAGTGATATGCATGTGTGTGTAAAAAATATATGTATATCATTGTAAATGTATCTATTATATTATTGCGCTTTATACTGACTTGACAAGCCGAACATGCTCCCAACAAAGGTGTTGAAACGTTTCATGTGAAAAACATGCGCGCCTTCTTCAAACCTAAATCGTGATATCGTGATGTTCAGCCTCATGAACGTTTTCAATTGTGACGTGTTTCCAACTGGGTACTGTTTCTGCCCCGAATTAAAATCGTCCAACACAACAACTTGATGCCAAAGAACCGGCCGTGTAAGTTTGGACGTTTCATGCTCATACACAGAGATGTCCCCGATGCCACGATCACGGGCCACTTTACACATAAGGGTGCAAAGTGGCATCGCTTTCTTGTCATATAAGATCAGGTCAGTGTCTGCTGCAAGTCTCCATGGAAGGGTGTGCTGCTCCGTCGTCCCAGCACCTGGACCCAAACAGAACTATATAAATCAATGTTAACATAGGCATCTCAAACAAGCACTCTTCAGTCTTCTCAACACTACCGAGCCTGAAATCAGCTTGACTTCAAACGCGCCAGTTCCAAAGCCAAACAGTTCCCCCGCGGTAAGCTCCACTGCCTCGTCCGTCAAATTTCCCAAGTAGATTTTGTATTCCTTCGTCACCAGAATCGTCGGCTTGCCTGGTCTTCCAGGAAGAACTGCAAGCCTCATATGAATCCACAACGTAACAGTAACAGCTGAAATATGCCAACCGATCACTGTCAACAAAGAAAAAACAATCCGCAACACAAAAATGAATCAGAATGGAACCGTGAAAAATTGAGTATCAACCAACACCAGCTTTGCAAAGTAACTTCTCTTCAGCGAAAGAATCAGAACTGATGGTCCTGAGGTCGACTAAGCGCTCCAAATCCAGCATATTGACTCCAGAAAGGTCCGGCGAACCCACAGCGCGCACGGGGCCGCCACCAGTAGAAGATTCCGGAGCTGAATCTGCAGGCCACAACTCTTCCAATGTTTTTTTCATTTTCTGCACTTCACCGTGATGGGGCGACCCCTCAACGAATTTTGATAACAGAGCTGGTGGGAACACCGGTCGGTTGTGCTGCCACAGAATCATGCTCAAACTTGGGGTGGCTGCTGCTTCACGTGCTCTCTGCGCAGCGGGGGCTTCAGAGCTGGAATCCCAGGAGTTGTAGACCGATTCTTCAATGCCAGCCAGCACATCCTTCTGAGAACCGGCTTTCAGAATGCCGATGTAGTGAACATTCAGCCATCGCCCTGCCAATCGCTCTCGCACCACAGCACGCGCCATCTCGGCATGCCTGCCACAAAACTCTGTAACAATCAAAACTGGTTCTTGGAAAACAGACTTCAAAACAGAATATTTAAAAAGAAACAATAGTTTCCAAATTTCCAAACCGTTGGTCCTGTTTGGCATGACATCAACCACGACAACTTGGCCCCCTTCAGGAATCTCAAGGCCCTGCAAGTAGGCATCAAGGATTGCCTTGTGAACGTCAAGCCCCTTCCTTGATGATGTGTGGAGAAGAAAGAATCAGCTTGGCTAGATTGCAACTACTACTTTCCTTGCAATCAAAAGAGAAAGAAAAACTTGCGAACTACAACCCAAGCTCTGCTCCACTCTGGCTGTGGCACCAGGTCGTGAATCTGGATCAAACCCCACCATGTCACACCAAAGGGATGGGTCCTATCATGTCCGGTGGCGTCCACGGACACAACCTCGGATCAGCACGCATGGCAACAGCAGGATGAACACCCTGCCTCTTGTCAGAGGTTGGGGCATCTGCAGGTCTGGTAACGTAGACTCCCACAACGTGGGTGGTATCCAGCTTGGCACCATTGAAGTGATCCTCCAAGATCCTGCGGTGCTTCACCAACGCCCCATTCGTGGTGTTGCTGTGCGGAACCGGCCATTGAAGGTGACCAATGTTCTGGTGGGGCTTCAGGTTGCAAATAGTTGACAACGCCGACATGGCTGCTCTCAGGGAATTCGAATGCGCCTGGAAAATTGTAGCATCCATAAAACCAAACGTGTACCTAGGCAACGTCAGGTTTGGACAAATTATCCCAGTCTGGAGATCATGATTGGTGCTATTCATTTTCCTTAGCCATGATTGGCGCTAGTTCTTATTCTTTGGAAATATATTAATAATTGCCCTCAATCGGCAGCGCAATTATTTTAAATGTTATAAAATCTTACATGTCCCAACAATCACAATGGGAAAATGAAACCTTGCAAGGGACACTTGGGCGCCTGCTTCAGCGAACTGGCCAGAGAACTGCGCCACCTCACGCAAAATCTGCTCAACAGTCGGCACGTCCTTGTCCTCGATCAAGATGGCCTTGCAATGCTTCTGCATGAACTCTTTCACGTACAACTGCCCTTTCCTCGCAATGGGCATGATGGACTGAAAGTAAGCACAAAGAGACGCCCCCCAACCCAACAAATTGCACCAAGCCACTGCTGCCGTTGGGACAGGTACTTCAGATCCAAGTTCGCCTCGTACTGCTCCTTCTCCTTCGATGGAACGTGTTCTTGCAAGATCTTCATGTCCGCATCTACCTTCATACGGATCTGCTCTAGTGTCGCAGCCGACACTCTTTCGGCAAGTTCTTGATCTTTCCTGAAGTTCACGCGTGTGCCGGTCTTCGATCTCGCTGGCCACAGTCCTCCAGAGCCAGTAATCTAAAAACAGGACTTTGACATGCTCTTTTGCAAAACAATCTTGGCTCGCAACATGTGTGATCAACCCGATGATTTGAGCAAGAGATGTGAAACAAGAACTGACTGTTCGAAGTTGCTACCTGCCTGAGAAAGCCCACTGAACTCATGGTTGATGGCGGCACGGTAGTCTCCAATGCGTGCATTATGTCTGGGTCAAGGAACCCCAGTGTAAACTGCTCCAACATGCTGGGGTAGTACTTCTCGAAGTCCACCACGGGCAGCTTGCTACGTAGCAACGACGTGAAATGAAGGAATCCTCCACACACTGCGTGAAGGGCAACAACGTCACGGTAGACCCAAGCTTTGCGCATGGTTGGGTTCTGTTTATCCCAGTCTCCGCGCAAACGTTGAATCAGCAACCCGACCTTAATGTGGCAAGAACTAGACAAAGAATTTTGGTGGAAAACACGTTTCAAACTTCAACTATACATCCTTGGTTGCGTAACGTGGTAGTTGAAAAAATCATACTTTAAAAATCATCCGTTATACCAGGAATCTAGAATGTGTGTCCTGTTTCAAGCTCAACAAGAAACGAGGGCATCATCGTGAAGGTTCGTCAACTGTGAATTCCACGCTTCCAGATTCTGAACTCCAGATGAGAAAGCCAAACAAAACACTTCTCGTGCAACCGTTTCATGCGTGAGAAAACCTCGCATGCCTCGCACACGGACAGCATCACGCAAAGCATTGACCATTGGCTTCGATGTCTTGTCCATGAGCTTCTCGATCGCAAGTGATTCAAACTTCCCTACTCCAAAGGCCTTCGAAATCTTAGCTGCGTTGTCCCAAGCCTGAGCAACTGATCAAAGAAGGAAACACAAACTTAACTAGTACCAACCAAAACCCTGGTGGGCCAAGGAACCACCTGTGCAACATCGCGGGTTCCACTTCGTTCCAGCACCTCCACTTGCCGAAGCAAGTTGAAACAATTCGGAAGTCTCCTCGTGTTCGCTGAGGCCTGTGTGATGCCTGTGCAGAAAGGGTTCAATCATTCAACTTCAAATGCTCGAGTTGTGAAGGCAACTGATGAAGCTGGTGGCATGGCATTTCCTGCCTCGGGAAGCTAGAACCTGCTCAGAAACATGGCCATAGCTGCCCATGGTGACGTAGATGGTTTGCATGGACACCTTGGAAACGATCACTGGGTAAACAATCAAACATGCATAGAACAGTGACAGCCTTGAGACTAGGCACCACATACTCCTTAGGAAACACATCCAAGGACAAATCCAGCTCACGGATGCCATGCGCAACGATTAATGCTGCGCAACTGCGGCGCCAACCTTTGATGTAGCCCAATGAAAATGGGGCCAGAAGTCCTAGCAAACACAAAACACCAAAACACAAGTCCAACGCTGATGTGAAGAACTTGGAAAACACCAAAAGCAGCTGGGCAGGCCTTCATCATCATCAAGGCACGGTAATTGCTTGTAAGCATGCTCCAAATAAGCTGAATCCGGCAATGTCACTGCAAGCTTTTCGACGCCAGCGATGTCAGAATTGGTCCTAAACCTGAAAGCATTCAAAAGAAGGGCTCATCCAATCTAAAATGAGCGTCGCAAACACACCCTCTCTATTTAATATGCCATAACCAAGTGACCCATTCGTGACTATCAACTGGCATAGATACAGCAGCTCCTCCGGCTCGCAAATGTATGCTAAGCCAAAGTCACTTCTCCATCCAAGGTTGAATGGGCGCACAACGTGAGCTCCCGATTTGGCGTCTTTGCCATAACTTTGCCTACCACAACAGGGCCCAAACAACACTGACATTTCCTTGAGCTGCTGGTTTCAAATACTCCAAGCCTGGGGTCTGGAGGAAATGTGGTATTAAGCCACTTTGCGAAGTCCATCTTGTCTGCCTGAAGGACATCACAAAATGAAAACGTGGACAAAGTCAATACAGTGACAGGGACAAAATAAAAAGTAACTCCGGCCTGTGTTTTGTACCGTTTGTCGAGGTACTTGTCAGCCCCACCAGCCTTCACAACCACATCTTCCAACCTTGCAAGGTTTAACATCATTTCAGTCCAAGTGGAATGGCTGCACTCATGATAATTAAATTGAAATGTAGATCTGCTACCAAATAAGTTAAGGCGAAACACCATGTCATGATTCGGGTGATATGCTCTGGAACGACCCACTCACTGGAGCTGTTCAAGCGTGATATTTTGGGCTTCGGAGTGCTACCGCCACTGCTGTTCCTCTTCTTGGGCGCCATGCGCACAGAAAAGCAAGTTCTGAGTTCTGAGCGTAACTTGAAACTTGGTTTCGAACAAAAAAGCTGAAGTATAGAGTCAAAACTTTGGAATCAAGCCTGCGCTGACTTTCCAATGAGCATGCTGCAGGAACACCAGTCTAGTAATAGACAAGGTCACACTCAATGCCTTTTTCCATTATAGCTTAAGGATCGAGCATTGCCTTGCTTCGGCCTTCGAGCTATCATATTTTGGCCCAACCTGCCACACTCTGAGAGGTACAAGAAGAAATAGAGACGGCTGGAGCAGACTTAGGTAGACAAGCAAATTCAAGATGTTGTCTACTTCATGGGTTCCGTAGACCAGCAAAAGTTAGAAACCAATCCTAATTTGGGTTACTCAGTTACCAACCTGTTTTGGGGGTGACCCTTGATGTTGGGATTTTCAGGGGTCCTTCACAGGCCCACCCCCCCAATTCACATTCAGGTAGCATTGGGTGGCCCCATTACCGAATCTTTTTTGGGGATGATCCTCTAATTAATCCATCCGTGATCTTGAGTCAGCGGTCCTTAATTAACACGCAAGTAGCGACACAGTAAGTATACGCCCTTCTTTTTTCCGGAATATTGCTGCATTCTTGTTGATGGCCAGGTGCATGGCCCAAAAGTTTGGAAGCAATAAGAATACTAGGTGGTTGATACTTTTGTCCATACGACGCAGCCACGTTCA
>Ga0126337_10003296_pt1 | contig 10525 bp, 6 predicted proteins | sample DipCmetagenome_FD_92527 | JGI IMG/M metagenome (GOLD analysis project Ga0126337, IMG submission 92527) | Coral microbial communities from La Bocana,Puerto Morelos, Mexico - Diploria C A metagenome | ecosystem: Host-associated > Invertebrates > Cnidaria > Coral | place: La Bocana,Puerto Morelos... | reverse complement strand
ATAACTCATTACGGTGGCCAATTTACATTTTCAACTTAGTTGATATAACGAAATTACCTTGTTACCCCCACCGACGCAGCACCACAGTTTCTTTAGAAACTTTCACCCTTTATTCATTTGTTTTAAAGCATATATGGTTATAAACTTGATTTACAAGTTTGACCACATTTCTGAAGGCGAGATATCTTTTCTGGAATAGATGTGTTCTTGACATAAGAAACTGTGTCGTGACTTAGTTGCAATGAATTAAACAGCAGCAACAACAGCTATCAAAAGAAATTTTTTTATCAACATAGTAGTGTACATCAAATTTGAAAGTGACGCTAGTGTTTTAATATATCTGGGTTAGAATATAATTTACAGAAATAATTCTCCGAGTCTGAACGGGATAATCTTTCATACAAGCAACAGTCCAGTGCTTGTAGGAAGAACTCTTAACATAGAGTTTCATTCACAAGGGAGTAATTACAGTTTGTGTCAGTGACGTCTTTGGGATACTAGCGAAAGCTTCACAAAAATAGACTTTAGACTTAGCTTGTTTCGACCCTGAACGAAATTTCAATTTGAACATTGTTTACAACTGCTCTAATGAGATAAAGGATTGGGAGATCGCTCTCTGCGCTGTTGTCTAAGATCCATTTAGTTTTGTTTACACCGAGCTAAGGTCATTGGAGTTTTAAAAAGCATTTTATAAAACGCGCCTCTCCTACAAGACCTGCTGAAAGAGCTTCTTTGAAAACAAAACCTGCCCGAATCTACAAATCAACATATGATACGGCACCATTACAAAAATAATGTGAACGTTTTCGTGGCTGTTTTAATCAGCAGCTTCTTTAACTGAATTATTTGATCTCTCTCGTGGAAGAGCACTGCCAGCACTCCAGACTGTCTTTAAACAACAGGAATTTTAAACACCCCTTAATTTATGGACTGAGATCGTTTATGAATCCATCAAAGCAAAGCACAATGAAAAGTAATTTCTTGACGTAAAGCAATGCTGCGAAAACATCTCAGTAAATTTACAAGAGTCTAAGGGTTTTGAGTAAGATTTGAAAACTTGACCTCCCCCCCGTATGGTTTCGTGGTTCCCATTATGCAATCCGTTGCCGTCCGTCGGCTATAAGATTCAAATTCTATTAAATTATTGTTATTTGCCGAAAAATATTCCAAAAAACGATGTACCTATAATATTTTAAGCTTTTCAGAATAATGCTAAAATATCAGTGACAGTTCTCCTTTGACGTCCGGCGTGAGCATGCGCAGCACATGTGTCATGTCAGCTTGTAGATTATGCTTTGTTGTTGTCAATCAAACGTCTCGTCATCACAATGACACCAGCCACACCAACTGCAACGGCCACAGATCCACAGCCAACTGCTACCACCATGTCGATTACATCAGAAGACCGCTTTGTTCGTTTTGTGTTTCCAGTCTAACAGGAAATACCAGAATCATCTTAAATCTTGACTTGTGCAAATTTCGTACACTAAAGAAACCACGATACGGTTTGTGTATCTTGAAAAGACTAAGGTCGGCATTTGTAAACGGTGTTGATTGTCTCTATCCTTGATTCTCTATTTTTCCTTTATGGCTTATTATTATCTCTTTTATCTTTTTCTATCTTAGTAAACTACTATTTTCAAGTTTCCTTCAATTTAAAGAAAATTTTATACGTGGCCAAAGTAACGCCGTGAGTGAGCTCCTTTAACGTGATCTTCTTCTTCCTCACTTCATTTACTGAGACATATGTGAGATGTTCCAGTCATGGATTATAAGGACAGCTTCATAAAATGAAATGTCAATAGAGTGATAAAAAAATGAGCAAGGTAAGAACCTAAAACAAATAGCTTTGCCACGAGATGGCCTCAAGAACGATTATAATGTTGTTTATCGCCTTCCTGATTATCTCATCGAAGAGACTACGAAGAAAAAGTTCTCCAACTCACCCCAAACGCAGTCACTGTGGTCATGTCATCTTCTCCATTGTCGACAATAAAAGGTTCTGTGGTTTCTGTTCCAGAAGCTTTCTCTTGAAGGTTTTCTTCAATAGCGGGTTCCCCTTTTCCTTCTCCTGTGTGCAGTGATAGAAAGGATCATGTAAAAATGGAATGTTATCTTCAAAAAATTGGAAATGAGGTAGCTGCTCAAGGTATTGACGATAGAAGTTATAGCATAATTATGTGAATGGAAAATCTGAATAATTGTACGTCGGTGGGAATTGAAACTGCAAGCTCCAAGGCCTGGTAATATAATATTTACTAGGCTACGAGACCAGAAAGGATAAATTATAAAATTTGCTCTTCAATTCTTAGATTGAACATTTCATAAAAGAAGATATACAGGTAATCCAGTACTTCAAATATTAAAAGCAAGCCCTATGTTTTATACATCGCCGAAGTCATAGCCAAAGTTAGGAGATAATAGTATCCAAGGGATAGAAGTCCTTCTACATCTCAGAAATCTGAAAAATTCCGTTAACTGTTATTACCAGTTTTCTTTTGTAATTTTGTAATAGTCGTATTTTTCCAGGCCTCACATTTGCCTCTGAGTTACATCTTTCTTCGAAGGAAACGTGACACTCATCATCAATATTGATGCATATTATGATTTTGTACTTTCCAACTGTCAAAGGGGAAGACATACCTTTCATCTTAGCTTTTGCCTTGGACATTACAGAAAGCATCGTATCAAACTTGGGGTTATCAGACTGCTTGAGAGCACACGAGTCCGAATTAAAACATTTGACTAGATAACAGTTTTTGTTGACCATGAAGGCAACATCACATCTCTTAGATCCACAGCAGTGTACTACACATTCATCCATCTTGTTTATTCCTGCTATTTTGTAATATTTTCCAGCCTTGGCGCCTTTACTTAGGGTGACATTATAGTTCACTGCAGTTTTCCTACAAGGCGTCTTGTCAGACGAGATCAGTTCCAGATTTGCGGCTAGAGGAGTAGTAGATAAAGTGTGTTATTGTTTAAACAAATTGAAATAAATCGATGTGGATATTGAGAGTAAAATTGAGGAATTGAGAAAACGACTTGACCAAAATAATAGGAAGAGTGTAGTTCTAGTTGGTATTTCACAAAACATGGTTCATGAGGAGGAATTTCTAATTGGTTTTCTAATTTTCTAATTGGTTAATTACGATCAATTTGCTCAAATAAGCTAAATCGCTACATGCCGAATGGTATAATCGTTGATCAAGATAACAAATTATCACAAAATTACTTTTTATCTCACCTGCTATACCAATATGTAAGAGTAAAAATAAACAAGCCAGAACGGTCTCCATGTCTCGCTTTTCCCCACTTTCTACGCTAATGAAAGAGAAGATAATCAACAAAAAGCCACCTACGACGTACAAACTATATATAGATTTTCTCCAGTATTCTTTAATAATGGTTTACATAGTTTTACACCTAGTTTGTACTGTTTTCTCTCACTCTACCTGCCTACCCAGTTAGTCTCTCCCCAGACTTGCTCTCTCTGCAGTGACCTTCACGGTAAACCATGTATCTAAAGGTTTCTAATGAAATTGTTCTGCAACGTTTCCTACAAGTAGCTCCAACCTAGCATATAAGCAGGTAAACCAGCTTGGCAAGGTTTGCAAATTTCGGTGACTGGGATTTCATTACGATTTCGTATTGAAGCCATAGTGTAAAACCGATTCGTCTGCCCACAGTCCACAACTGTTACCCCTGTACAGTTGATTACTTTGCTCAAGCCTTCAATTATCTCGAGAGAAAGTAGACGGTCTGTAAGGAAACTAAGTAAAACTACAATAGACAGCGGCATTCTCCAAAATCACTAAACCGTGTCGAGGCAATTAATTTTATCCCCCACGGTCTTACCAGAACAGACATATGCTTCAGAAGATAATCTGGAATAGTCAACCTTTTAGCATTTCTTCGATTCTGAAACAAACCTACCTACTGTAAACAGCGCGCGCCATTTGAACCGAATTATCTTAATTCTTAGCTTTTAATTTATTTTATGCGGCTGCCGTGAAATGTTCAATTAAGATGATTCTGTTATTACGTTTTATATTGGATGTTTATTAACAAGATTCCGAAACGGAAGCAAATATGTAGATCTTAGGGAGTTTCCCTTAACGGTATTTAAATTATAGTTCAATAGTGACATGCTCCAAAGCTCCAATTTACTCGGTTAGAGATTTGTGAAAAAGATATGGAACAGTTTAAAAACTAGAAACCGCCGTGTAGTTGTACAACAAACTGAGAATAGGGCACCAGAAAAACACCTCATGGATAACATAAACTTGTTAATGTCAAAATTGTATTTGCATTGCTGGGTTTTTCAAAGTTTTTTTCTCTTGTACGTTTTCTTTTTCTTCCAAAGAGATGCTAAATGTGAAATTAATTTAAGTTTCTTATTTATATAATATAAAACGTAATGTATCAGTTTCGCTAGAAATATACGAACTCTTCCAAGACTTGTGAGATCGCGGAGCGTTCACTGTTGCTGGCTATGATTTTTTGAGGTTGTAAGTTTAGATATTGCTTGACCTAACAAGCGATTAACTATAATTCAAAACAATAAAATAAATCAAGGCGTACATACATTTACTTACCAAAGAAAATCAGGATTTCCGGAGCTCGTTAGGAAAAGATGAAGTCACTTTAGTCCCTAGAGACCATTACTAATAAATTGAAGTTGGAGCATGCGCAGTGCAGCGGGTAGAATAGTACCTGCCAGTGACGACTGGTATGTTATGACAGTAACAATGTGTTTAGAATGACTTGTCACAGTAATTGTGTCTGTAATATCACCTTGTTAATCGACCAAGCATCTCCTGTAAACAAACTTTCTGGCGTTTAGCAGAAGTCTCTTTGCACAGCTGGTTTCATTCAGACGATCAGTTTTACGCTACTTGATTGAAATCTTGGTTGTTAGAATTCACGGAGCCCGCGAACATTTTGCAGGTAGGTTGTTAACCTAAAACGACGTATCACCATTTTAACAAGTGTTCTCGATTTCCAGAATTCTTATTAGCGGATCTCCGGCGTCCCGATGGGACACTAACCGGAGCACCATAACCATTGGAACAGAGCCTCGTGTATGCATCGAAATAGAAAGCCATGCAACTCTTTTTTCGTGTTCAACACGGCTTGCGTTATGGCCTGTGGGTGGTGCGCCCTACGATGACAGTGAAGACGACGATGACGTCCCGCAACATGGCAACCACACTCCAGTTAACAGGTATATAGAGGCATGCAGCCTTGATTTTTTTTTCAAATAATGCAGTCGACTTAATTAGTTTACAGCGTACATTTTTATATTGGAAATCCATGTTCACTTGACACCTGTGAAAACCAGGTATCGGCTAACCAGTGTTACGTGACTATATCGCTTGTTTAGGTTCCGTGTTTTTTGAAGTCTACTGCCTCCCAGGTTCCTCTTTCTGTTTAGATCGGAGGCCTAAGCCAGCTGGTTAACTTATTTTTATCAGGGGCTCCGCTTTTAGGCTTGGCTAAATCGTTATCTCTGCGGATAAATCCACAAAGATCGATACTCGCTCGATTTTTTCTTGGACTCGACTGTTCAAACTTCCACCAATTCCTAAACTAGATCTATAAGTATTGTATCAGAGCGCACTTTGCATATCAATTGACATACATAATAGATAATCCATCAAAATGGCTATGAGCCACTTAACTTGGAAAATGGATCGTCTGAAAACAGTGGCAATTTTGATGCCACTGAACTAAGGTCCTAATCCGTAGGTTAAGTCAAAATACAGTCCACTGGCATTGTTAAAAGAAATAGTGCAAAACGCAAAGGCAAAGAGAACACACAAGGAGGTGTGGTACAGTTGTCCGAGACCGCTTTTTATCACCACAGCAAGTAATAATTTTCAAGTATAATAATTCTCATTTTCTTTTCTATTTTTCTCGTTCTTTATTTTGCCAGCCAATATCAGCCAATATAAGAAACTTATAGCAGCGACTGCAACTATGATTACAAGAAACACTTTCATTTTAAATCGCAAAAGACAGCTCTCACGGTTGTAGAGAAATTTAAGTTATATTTAATCAGGCCCCAGTTTTTTTTTCTTTGTTACATTTTAAGATATCTTAGAAATCAAAAAACACTGGCGCCTGATTAAATATAACTTGAACTTCTCTACAACTGCGAGAGCTGTCTTTTGCGATTTCAAATGAAAATGTTTCTTATAATATTTGTTGCAGACGCTGCTATAAGTTTCTTATAAACGCTGCAACTAACATCAAGGTAACAGCATCTATTAACGATAGACAAATTTTTTAAAGGTTTATTTGTCTCCTTGCACTTTGTACTGTTTCTCAACTATTCTCCCTGTAAGTATATAGTTTTTTTTTTAATCTTATTGTATCTCTGTTGAGATTCATGCGTTATCTGACATTGTTCTGCAGTTCTTTTTAGTTCGAGCTGCAACGTCTATCATTCTACTCTACCCCTGTTGTAAACTGACTGATAATAAGTTTACAATCATATATCTTCCAGCAAAAGAACCGCAAATGTTACAGAATAAATGAAACTGCATATCCCTCTTTACAGCAATATCTTTTGGAAATGTTAATAAGAAGAGATTCTCTATCATGTTAAAAATACTAACATTTACATATTAGGTATTCACCTTTGAGTGATAAGTAAAAGGCTTATGGCCTTTCCAAGAATTCTACCTGCTCAATCTTACATGGAATAAACTTGAACTCACTATTCCAAATGGTAAATAAATAGAAATCATTACAACAGAAACATTTAAGCTAGTTTTTGCTGATTACAAATTAAAAAGTGTCAGGTGTCCGTTGCTGTTGTAATTGATGTATTTTCATGAAATCTCTGAAACTCCTGGAGCCAAAGCGAAATCGCAACCTGAGTTGATCGTTAGGAATCTTTGAAAACGTCTATAAAAAGCTGTGTTTCACATCAAGTTATCAGACGGCGCACCACGAGCAGCCGCATTCCTTTTGGCGCGAAGATAGCGAACCACATAAACTACAGTTGCCAAGCAAATCCAGCCGCCGGCCACCGCGCAGCCAACGCCCACTGCTAGGACAGAGCGGTAGCGGCCACGCTCGGCTCTCCTGTTATGACGACTGTGTGCTTCACGGCTGCGGTGGTGTCGAGGGATCTCTGACTGTAAATATGACAAAAGCCATGAAGTCATAAAGGATATTACACGGTGGCGAGAAGATATGAATTTTATGTTCGAGTGAGATATTGTTCTTGCCACGAGAACATAAAATTCATATCTTCGAGCTAACATGTAATGTTCTTTTTGTTTTATAGACAAACAACCACCCAAACACAAACAGCCGTGAAAAAGCGGGAAATGACGTCATCGAACTTCACTAGTGATTATATAGAAAACTTCACTGCCTGACAAGTGAATTCCACGTTAAATTTCACGCGAGAAGCCGATATCGGTTTTTCAAGTGAAATTTAACGTGGAATTCACTTGTCAGGCAGTGAATTTTTCTTGAATCGCATAGCTAAAGCCACTTGAGCAGAACCAAACGTTTTCTATTATATTTTGTGAGCCGCGCCAGTGCGCAAACAAAGGAAACCCTTTCAAAAATCAAAGTCAATGTGTTTTTCCGTACTTTTGAGTATGAGTGGTTTCTTTAAATTTTTGGCAAACATTCGTCGTTTTCTGTAAATTCGTTCGTGTCCAAGGTATTTTTCCTAACACGAGTTGCATTTTTGTTTTTACGATAGCTACAATTTTTGCTCGCGACTCACGTCAGCAATATCGCTTCATGCACAAGAGCAATTCCGTGCTAAATACCCTCTCTTCGATAGCCAATAAGAGCGCGGCTTTACCTTTAGCTATGCGATTCTATGGAAAATACGCCACTCAAGTCCCGGATGCTGTTTCGTATGAATTCTTCGAGTTGTGTATTTTCCAGTAAAACACCCGTGTCTATATAGTCTATATAATAAAAACCATTACTACATTATTATGTAACCTTAAACGACATACTGAAAATAGAAATGGTGACCATAAAATTTCAATAATTGAAACAAATAACGGCGAACTAGACAAAATAAAAACATAGTAAGAGATTATTTACTCTCTCAGATTCTTTCTCCATCTCGCCATCGGAGAACTCTTTTTCTTCAACGCCTGTTTTGCCTAATGAAAGAGAAATATTCAATCAGTTACATGACAACATATGGCTACAAGAATGTTCTTGCGTCATAGCGGCTTACCGTCTCCATATTGTACGGCAAGGAACAAAAGAAGGATGACGACAGCTGAGCACCAAATTGACGAGTGCATTATGGGGACTGCAGAGCCTACATCGCTGCAAAGAAAGTAAAATGCCAAAAATAAAAGTCATGATCATGATGATTACAAGTAGAAGATACAGATTCCTAAACTTGCCCGATGATATATATATATTCCTACCAGAGAAAGTTTCCCTCCTTTTTAGTTTTCACGCTTTTATACAACTGATCTTCATTGTGAATCCGCGGATGATGACGCAAATCGTACGTTTTTATCTGTTGATCGTTGTCAACACGACAGAGAGTAAACAAAAATATAATTCTTATCAAACATCATGGCATTTTTTCCCTAGTATCGTATTTTTGCCATCCTTTGAGTGAGTAAACACGCAAGTGCTTAAAATGATAATTTATTTCCATGCAGCGTCTATTCATCGAACTATGTTTTATGTGGATCATGGACAAGAGAACGAACTCAGCAGTTTCCTGAATATAGTGAGATATATGTACTCACTTTGCACGTTATTTGTAAACCAAACACGCAATACAATAATGACCAATACAGGACAGACATAGTTATGCTTTGTAGCAAGTGTGGAATGTTAAAAGTGTGACTCGATGAATGGTCGGTTGAAACTGAGCCATTGAAACTAATTAAATTTTACCTACATTTTCAGGAATTACTCATCAAGGGTTTGTACATGTTTCAAGTCTGTACAAATGGCTGTTTCCATTTAGTTTGTTCTTTCTTTAGGCCGAACGTTCGTTTTTGCGCCAAAAGCTGGTTACGTTGCACAACCCCTTTTCCATCACATACTTTCAGTAAGTTGATTATTGATCTGAAACTGGTTCATATCATAAATCTTAAAGCTGGGCCCGGTTGTTCGAAGGCTGGATTACAATATCCACCAGATAAATCGCCATCCAGTGGACTGGTAAGTGTTACCAAAACAAACCACGCTATCCACTAGGTAACGTTCACTTTCGAACTTACTGGGCCTTTTTGGCTGTTTTGTTTGCTGTGACGTAGGCGTAACAAATCTCCATCTTAATAGTGTTTCAACTCGACGTAAGTAGTTTTTTCTTTGCCCAGCATTCATAGCTTAATTAAGAGTGTCTAAAAAATCCCTGCTGAAATAAACTAAGAATTATTGGAATATATTTTTTAGTTGATACAAATCAACCTGAGGAACTGTCCCAGACATGATAAAGTGGAAGAAGGAACGCAGATGCATGCAATTGCACAAAATGAACGGCTTACAAAATAGAACACATGAAATAAGGTTTAAAGCGCGGTCAAAACTTTCAAAGCTCTAGAATAAGAATATACACTCTTAAAATTTCAACTGAAAACTGGGGGAAATACAAAAGAAAGATTAGAACCTACCACATATATAAATAAACTACAATCATAAAACGATGAATGTTCATAATTGCTGGGAAGGTATCTGCTAAAAACATCATAACCTATTGTCTTGATAATGACGTAGGTGCTGTATCGTGAGCTCGCACATGGGCATTTACTTAATTAACCTTGACGATTTTAGCTGCAATGAACATTTTAAGCAAAGATCGAGCACATTTACAAAATATCAACGGACGCGGAAAGCGAAAAAAAAGTCTCACATTTCATCCTGTTCGTCAGGCGGTCAGTACACAATGAACATTTTGGGGTTAAAATTACAGTTCGTAAAGCACTCTGAAGAGGATAAACTCTGTAACTTTAACATGACACTATCTGAGATGTGGCAAAGTCAAGGATAAGATTCACAAATTGCTCTTCCTTACCCAAATTAAAAGCTTTTTCACAAAGAAAGGGTTTGGACGTTTTAATGAACAATCGTTTTACTTACACTTAGCGGTTTATTTTCCTGCGTTTCCAATCGCCTTCCCCTTAAAATCCTTCCCTTATGCTCTTCACAAAGTTAAGAGAACACTCAAACACTGTTAGCCAACAAATGTGTATCTCTCTTTACCACTTCCTTTTGCATTGATTTCTTAGTAAGGACGCAATTCTTTTGTTAAAACCAAACTTAAATTGTTTTGTTTCAACCCTGTACGATGTTTTTATGTTACGTGCTTTTTCAAAGAATGTTTATTGGAAAACCTGCAATAAACAACGACCAAAATGCCTTTTCAGAATCAATATTTTTCCGAGTCACCTGCGCAGTTTACGAAATTTATGAAAACTATTGCGTCGGAAAACCAACTATTTTTAGACATGCGCGTTAAAAATAAAATTCTATGAACACGATTTGCAGAATCGATAACGAGCGAGAAATT
>Ga0126337_10003294_pt1 | contig 10530 bp, 8 predicted proteins | sample DipCmetagenome_FD_92527 | JGI IMG/M metagenome (GOLD analysis project Ga0126337, IMG submission 92527) | Coral microbial communities from La Bocana,Puerto Morelos, Mexico - Diploria C A metagenome | ecosystem: Host-associated > Invertebrates > Cnidaria > Coral | place: La Bocana,Puerto Morelos... | reverse complement strand
TGCATTTTTCATTCTTCCAAACTTTCACTCAATGTATTTCTATTAAACAATTAGATTATGAGCTCGAGATTTCTACCACATGTAAGTATAAATCTACTAAATGTTCTATCGTGAATGCCATACGCTGATTGGCTACGCGACTCACTTTCTATTCTGTGATAGATAATGAGAAGCGTAGCAGTATGCACTTATTAACAAAATAACTGCCACTACTTGGTGTTTTCGAAATGTCTGTGAGGAGGATTTATATAAAGTTTTTAGCTTTAGTAGTTTTATACTAAAACAATTAGATTATTCGCTCTTGATTTCTATGCGTGATAGTTGACTCGGGTAGCACCCTCTTCAACTATCATGCAATAGAAATCTTGAGCTCATAATCTAATCGTTTAATAGTTGACGAGGGTGAAGGCCAAATCAACTATCATGCCTAGAAATCGAGAACAAATAATTTAATTGTTCGAGTATAAATTTAGTAGTCATTCAAAACTTTCACCTAAATCCTCCTCAAAGACACTTTGAAACCACAAAGAAGCCGCCTCCAGTACATGCGCCTACACTACTCACTATCTACAACAGAATAGAAACTTGGTAGCGTAGCCAATCAGAAAACCACATTCATGATAGAATGTCAGTAGATTTATACTAAAACTCAATAGAAACACAGTACATGTTTTCTCCTAATTAAGTAATGTCTTCTATTAAGCTCATAATGAATTCCTCATCCATGAAAAACTGCATGACGAGGATAAATAACATCCAAATAGGAAGCTGATTTCTTTGGGCAATTGAAAGTGCCGTGAATAATTAGGGATGTATTTTGGTGAGGAAGAGTCATACTAGAAGTTTACTGAGACAACCATCTACATGTACAATACATACATATATATTTTTTAAATGCAAAATTCCCTCTCTGATAATTTTAACACAGATAAATACAATAACTGCTTGAAGCATTGTAAAGAGTGACAGCTGCATTCTTACCACAGAACTCTGCTTCTTTGTTCTTTGTCGTAAGGATTCTGTAGCAATCTGTCCTTGTCTTGTTGTGCATTCAGCATCATATGCACATTCATTGTCCTCTATAGTTTCTTCATTACTGTGGCTCTTTTCAATGTCTGATCCTTCAACTGGACTAGCATCTTCATGCAACAAAAACTCTTGAGACAAAAGGTCAAGTTCAGTTTGGTCGGCTCCATCTTTCTTCAAAGAAAACAATGCAAACAAATGAGACTTTAAGCTACTAAAAAAAAACACATTTGCTCAGGCAGGGTCAGAGAAGTAAACAGCCAAGCAAAAAAAATTTCGATTAATATTAATAATAATAAAAGTAATAGTAATAATAATAATAGTAATAATAACCAATAAATTTATATAGCCCTATTTCCTAGTGGTTTAACAGCGCTTTTCAGATTTTTACTAAAATTACAAAGCTGGTGAGAGACTTGCTTGCCTTTTTAAACTGGTACAGAAAAGTTCTAGATAGTAATATGCATTAAATTAGAAGTCTGAAGAATGAATAAGGGTGTTTAAAAAGTCAACATTTTGCAAAAGGGAAATTGATGCAATTTTTCAACACATATAATACTGCTACAAAAATACTCAAAGACATGAAATTAAAGCTATGAATAACAGCTAGTTTCTACTGCATTACATGGAGTTGCTCAATCTGGTATAGAAAAAACTAAGTCACAAAATTTCATTACTAAACTAATAACCACAAAAAATGAATCATATACTCAGGTGTCTTACCCCTAATCGCTGGCCCCTTCCTCTCCAAGTGCTATTAAACTTGTAAAACTCAGCCTCTTGTTTTGCCTTCAACATTTCTTCCCTTGGCCCTAGAATGTTTTCTCTATAGACGTCGACCTGTAGCATTTCAAAATGTTTTATAATTAGCCTAGCAAATACACAATCATGTAAATGTCAGAAGCAGTTTCTACTAAGACTTGGCAGGGCCCTCCTTGTACATCTATATGGATACAGACAATAGTTTCTAGGAATCTGTTTGCCAAACAAATCTCCAAAACATAGCAGGCAGGTCATTACGAGAAAAACCCTGAAATGTGGCTGGTCAATATGTATTTATTCCTGACACCTGTATGGAAACATGATTTAAAATTTCACAAACACTGACGCAGGCATGTCTTTCTGGGTTCTCACAGCATATAAAAACAATTCTGAAATTATTAAAATGTTTGAATTACTATGTGTTTAAAGGAGTCCAAATGGTGCTTCGTGTAACTGTAGCTTAATTTGACACATTTCTTGATTTATTCATGAGACCATTTGTGAGTGACTTCTGATCACTTGTATGACGTCAGAAAAGAAAGTAGCCTCACCTTATTATCTAGCAGAAATTGTTTTAGCTCCAAAGCTCTTTGTCTCTTCTCTTTCAATTCAGCATCAGTAATATTTACTGAGGAAAATAAATGATAAGCATTATGTACATTTATCATTCTTCTTCATGATTTTAAACTACATACTTTTTTAATAAATCAAATTCACGTAAAATGCATACTATAAATCTTTTTGAACATTTCTGCTTCCTCATAAGATATATGCAACCCACATAATTTACAAATGTCAAAATCTGATAACTACATGATACTGGAAGGTTTCTTCAGTCTGTAAGCATGCTCATTTGGGATTTGGATTCCACACACGAACGAGAAACAAAGCCATATCACAATGCATGAGCAGAAATGAATTGAAAGCAGCAAGAAATGATAAGCGGCAGAGCCATACAGCATGTTTTTTTATTTGAGATTTGGAACACTAATTTCAATTAATTACAAGACATTTTTGGGGGGAGGGGGTGGCTTTTTAGGATACAAGTACCAAATTTCATTTTGAAAAGCAATCCAGTATTTTGTAAACAAAAAAATGTATATCACAGAATAATTAAAACCATGCCACCTCAGAGAGGCTTCTAGAAACAACGCAAATTAACTCATATTGATATTCAGAGAATATAAATCAGGATGATTTATTTCGCTTTATTCACCTTACTTACTGTGCCTCGAAGCACCCTTTTTTCTCGCAGCCAAGGGAAGAGATTGGCGATCTTTTGGTCAAGTTACAAGTAAAAAAAATCTATGCTTTTCAAGTAGGTTTGAATGAGAATCGATGCACACAATTTTGTTGTCAGATTTTCCGCAGAAGTAATGTTATCACACAAACAGACATTCAGCATTTTGCACGTAGCAGTATCATACCTTGTGGGGTAGGGTCAGCTGATTTGAAAAGCTTGTGCAGCACAACACTTATGGGCGAACCAAACAAATGCATTATCAACGTCAGAAACCCAAAGCTAATAAACATCCACAAAAGAGTCATCTTCAAAGTTATTGCGTTCATTCCATTCCAGAATGCGAGCGACAAAACCCCACAACCAGCAATCAGAACAATCCATGTTTTGTCGAACGCCATTTTGTTTACACTGTCCGAGTTGTCGACGAAGGCCTGGGAGAGTCTTCTCTCGTTGGCCCACGTGGAATTACCTCATCAGAACAAATTGCAGCATGGCGTATCTCCGAAGGGTTGTGAGAACAAGTCTGTTTAGGAATTCAATTTTACAAGCCTCTAGATTATTAGGTATCAGGAACTTATCCGTGGATGTAGACGACTATGTATCAGGAATAACAGATGAACAAAAACAGGTTGGTTTTCCGAGCACTCCTCAACATTAATATGGTGTATTTTCGGGTGACGCACTATTCTTTCTTATGTAATATTGTTTGTAAATTCATTTTTTGGTAGATTTGAAGAGCTGCACACTTCATTCAATATCTATCTACCATTATTAAAACAATCAAATTCGCGCTGGGCTTTTGAGTCAAGCGGTCCAGGCTCAATCTTTACCCTCACAGCAAGCTTACCTCTCCACGCCTAAGTGGACATATGGGGAACGGCAATTCTAATGCTGGGGGTAATCTTACGATGAACTAGAATCCCTTTCCGTGATGAAGTAGAAATACTCCCATTCGGTTAATGCTAAGGAAACTGGGATAACTTCTGTAGGCTTTGACAAATAGTTCACCTTTCCTTCACATGTACATCTACAGTCTGCAGACATTTAACACTACCACACTAATAATATTTTACTGTACTACAGTGTATCTGATAATGGAGATATGTGGTCAGTGAAAACTGATGTACATGTATCTTAATAAAGCTTTATAAATTCAATAGTTAAAGTGCAGTAATGGAGCGTGACGCTATTTTCGTTCAGTCACTAGCTCACTATCGTTAAAACATACATGTAACGCAATAGAACTGTCACGCATTAGAACACTGTACAAGTCTTTTTTGTCTAGATTACACAATATTCACAATAGCCTTTCACGCAGGCATGTCATAACAACATCCTCGCCAACTTGTCCAATCCAGTATTAACCACTGGGGAGATAAGTTTGGCATTTGGTCACGTAACAGAAGTCCATATGTCTTGCCGATTGCGGAGAGGTGTTCCCCCCTTTACGCCATAGAATGCGTGTTTGTTGCTTGTGTTTGTTGGGTACTTAAAGCATTACTCTCTAGCAATTGCAACATTAATTGCATAAAAATTTGTAATATCTAATTTTCTGATTCAACATGAATTGCGTTCACTTCACTGAAGCACAGGTCTAAAGAAAAGATGGTGTTTGTTGTAATTCCAATTAAGGGACTGATCGTTCATTATGTCGTAGGGGAGAGGGGGTGGTAGTTGTGGATGGAGGTTACAATTTTAAAACAAGCCCCTTTTAGAGAGGGCTAAATTTTTCCCTAGTAAGAAATGTAAGGGGTGTCAGAATTTACGACACAGCAACAGCAGTCTAACATGTTTTATAACAGAATCCAGTTAATAAAACCTGGTTTCTTAGCAATCCAGTAACTCAATATGGCATCCTGTTGAGCAAGAGAAGAAACAATCCTTGAAATATGGAGTGTTAATAAGAAAATTCTTTTTCTTGCAGTTACGTGAGACAGTAAATAATTTCTGTCAGAAAGAGCTTGCTCCATATGCAGATCAAATTGACAAAGAAAATAACTTTTCTCAATTAAGGGTGAGTGTAAAACAGAACTTGAAAAAATAACTTGAATTCCAGCCTGCCTTGGGACAACTAAATGCTTGTCTTGTTCAATTTTTTTATGATACTTGCCTGATCCCTTACCAATCGTGTGAGAGAGAGTGAAGAGTTACTTGCACAGAAGGAGAATGCATTGTGCCAGATGAGACATTTTTCAAGCCCTGTTATATCACAAATGGTTTGGTTTTTATTGAATCCTTTTTTTTTAGTTTCATACAGGTATTATTTTAATTGTTACTTTTACTCCACAGGATTTTTGGAAAAATCTCGGTAACTTAGGACTACTAGGAATAACAGCGCCAGGTGAGTGAATATATTTGTTTCTTAATTGCTTTCTCACATTTACATGGCATGTGGAACAATTTTATTTTTTGACATATCACATGTACTTACATGTACATGGGAGCACCTTTTCGCAGTAAATAAAGCGTTGTTTGTGGGAGGCACAGTGACCTAATGGTTAGTGTGCTTGTCCCTGGAGCAAGCGGTCGGGGTTCGAGCCCTGGCCGGGACACTGTGTCAAAATGTGTTCTTGGGCAAGACACTTTGCATAAGTGTATTTTGCATAAGTGAGACTGACATGGAATATACATTACATAATTTATTATGATCACTTTCCAAATTAACCATTGCATAAATGACAGTTCTTGCAGCCCCCATCTTCAATAGAGTGCATTAAGTCTCTTTTCCTTATCCAGTGTTTTTTCTCAGGGACCAGTTTTGAAAAATGGCATTTGGAAAATTTCCCTAGTTTTTTTATCATTTTTAAGTTGGGTACAGTACATGTTTCTGTCAGACAATTTTTTGCTGGAAATTATTTCAGTGATTACTCTGCATGTATATTGTATTATATTATATTGTATGTATTATTATGATTACCTCAGTGCACCATATGTATAATTAATGTCTTTCTTACAAACTTTACTCTTGTTGAACAGAAATTCATAATGCTCTGATTGTTTTGTGATATATAATAATATGCACTTTTTTTCTAAATAAAGGCTACCTAATTTCAATAAATACTGTCTAACATTTATTATTACTATTAATGATATTTAACTTTGTATCAGAACAATATGGAGGTTCTGGCCTTGGATATCTGGACCAGTGCATCGTTATCGAGGAAATGAGCCGATTCTCTGGATCCATTGCATTAAGTTATGGTGCACATTCCAATCTATGTGTCAATCAAATCGCCAGAAATGGCACTGATACTCAAAAAGAAAAATATCTACCAAAGGTTGGTTTGCGCCATGTAACTCCCGATTTACTATATAAACTTAAATGAAATACCAAACCATTTCACTTTCATTGCGAAAGGCACAATATTTTATGTAATCATAACAACAGCAATTTTTTTATGTATGAAGATAACATGTTGTTTTCATATGTGACGATATCATGCTTTTGCACAAAAAATCACCTGATATTTGATTGGTGTATATGTTGTAGTTAAAAATTAAATTCAGGTAAAAATATTTTTAACCTAGTTCGATTATCAATTTCCTTTGTCTTCTAACCCTGATTATCATAATCAATGAATAAGTAGGGTTAAGAGACAAAGGAATTTAATTTTTACCTGAATTTAATTATTAACTGCAACATATATATGATAAATTTTAATATTTTACAGTTGAACCTTATAAATCCATTACGACTGGCCCCAAAAATAATACTATATTAATGGTGTGGCTTTATTGAAGGAGTTCTTTAGATAAAAAAATGAATGGCTGAGCTTTTATTCAAGCCAGAATTTTATCATAATTTCAATCCCATGCTTATGCTAAAAATTATTGTTAGGGAATTTAGAACTTACAATTCAGGGAGCAATCACATTGCGTAATTTAAAATCAGACAAGCCCATAGCACAAGGCCAATTTGAAATTACAAGACTTTAATTTGCACGATTACTCTCTGAATTGTACAACACAAGGTCCAATTGCTTATTAATCTTATGATATTAAAAATGTCTTTTGAGAACTAGACTGTTCACAGTCCCCTATTTTAGATGTTGATCGTTGAGTTCAAGGGGCCATCATCTTCGTGTCTTGATGCAAGCAAAACTGGGGAGAACTCAAAATACCTGTGGGTAGGGGTAGTGGAGGGCATAGTGAGAGACTGTGTGTTTAAAACGTGTGGCAAATTTATGGCCCCTTCACTAATAAAATCAATTGACAATCCTCTTCCCTGGAGAAAAGAACCTGTCAAATCAGGGAAATATGATACTGATTACATGTTGCTATCCAGTTGTAAATGATGAAGACAACAATGTACGTTTTTGAAACATTTTCAAGTGAACAGTGCTAAACAAAAATGATTCAATGCAGTTACAGTACTAAAGTTTAATGAATGTGGGATGGAGCTTTCATCCATTTCCTTCACCAAAATGAAACTTTGACGGATTAAGCTTTTTCTAAACTGCCAAAACATCTTTACTTCAAGTGAATGAGAAACAACTTCTTTTTGCTCACACTTTAGTACCAACCCTCGAAGACTAGAATCAGAGACACAACCAAGAGGCGCAATCAAGATCAAAAATCATTCTCCAGAAAATTCCTCTGAAATCTATGCTTTTTTGGCCTGAGCAGTGAAGTGATAAATGTCACTTTTCTGTCGCACTCTGCTATAATTTGCTTTGATGAGTGCTATTGTCATTTCAACCAATCAGGTGTTGCCATTGCTGGAGCAACTAACGTCTCTAAAATGAGGGAAGCTGTTACAGTCTCCCTATTTTTTCGACCCCTCCACTCTGAGGCTATTTTCCCCACCACCCCTACCAACAGGCATTTTGTACTCTCCTCAGTTTCACTCGCATCAAGAGACCAAGATGGCAGCCCATCAAACTCAGTGATCAACATCTACGATCTCACAGGAAAATAGGGGGACTCTGAACAGTCTATTTGAGAACTTCTTTTGAGCAAAAACGTCCGTACCCTTTTTCACAAATTTTGAAAACTGCAGGAAAAATTGTGAAGGAAGCCATTTAAGTCTTCGTAATTGACGTGTGAATCATGGGTATCCAAATACAAAAAGTTAAATTTGAATACCTGTTATTGGACATCCACGTAATTGTGAACTGAGTGCATTACAAATAGGCACATGGAAAACCAATTACTTTCAAGAATTTTGTTATATATAGGATTAATCATAAAATAATATTAATAATGATTCAGAGTTGTCTGCATGCACATTTTTTTCCTTAAACCTTGTTTGTTTAAATTCCATCAGTTGATAAGTGGTGAACATGTGGGAGCACTGGCAATGAGTGAAGCAGCTGCAGGGTCTGATGTTGTGGCCATGAAAATTAAGGCAGATAAGAAAGGTATTGATTTCCAGCAGTGATATGATTTTATAGATCTGTTATACAACAATGTGCTGAGTTTATTTAATATATTATATAATCCCTGGGGGATAAAAAGGATGGGGTCACTCATGAGAAATTTTGAAAAAAGAACTCTTAAGGCTCTAAGATCTTGCTCGAGGGTGTGGCTTGAAAGTTTTTCACCCCTAAAAGGTGTTTTTTGGCTCAATACCTTGATGGTACTGCAACAACTCCCACTGACCTTTTGAGGCTGAACAGTCTAAGAGCTTTTTTACCCCCTAAAGCAATAAGAAAGTCATGGCCTGATGGGTACATGTAACTTGACTGCATGTGCTTACAACTTCATAACCTAGCACAATTAGTATTCATTCAAAACTGAGTTTTATTCACAATGTAAAAGGCTTTACAATTTTGCTGGAAGTAGGCCGGTTTTTAGCCCAAGCATGTCAAGTTTGGTGTCCCAGAAGACATTATATTCAAATCATTATATTATTTCATTATAAACATTTTGGATTCTTGTTTTAAAAAAGTATTCTAATGCATCAACAAAATTATTAATAACAAAAAATAATTGTTTTGAATTACTCTCCTGCTTGCCACCCTCTTAGAACTCCCACTTCATATTCTTAGGGTTAGGGTTTAGGGTTAGGGTTTAGGGTTTAGGGTTAGGGGTTAGGGTTAGGTTCCAGCCTGTCATAGCCTTTCCACCCTTTATTCTCACAGGCCCATGTTGCACACACATACACACACACTGAGTACTACTTGGATAGCTTTTCAATCATATTCCAATGAAGCTAGAATCAAACATTCTCTAACACCAGAGAGGCCAACCATGCATTTAGTATTTTCAAGATATCACATATAGTATGCATCTGTCTGTGTTTATTTTTAATTTTAGATGATTATTATGTTCTGAATGGAACAAAGATGTGGATAACAAATGGACCTGATGCTGAAGTCCTGGTGGTTTATGCCAAAACAGATCCTAACAATCCCAAACCTCAGCATGGAATTACATGTTTTTTAATTGAAAAGGTACACATACTTTCGAAGTCTTGACAGCTTGGAATTATGAACCCAAATGAAGAAGCTCCCAGGTAGGGTGTGGGTGGTTTAGCCAGTGAACTAAAGCCAAAACCTTAACACAATCAATAAACAGAAGACCAGATCTTTATTGTCTCAAGGTCTGACATATTTTGTTGAATATTCAAATGTAGGGTATGGAAGGGTTCTCAACCAGTCCCAAACTGGATAAACTTGGAATGCGAGGATCCAATACATGTGAATTAGTGTTTGAAGATTGTAAAGTTCCAGGTAATCTGTTGTTACTTTGCTGTTGCATGTTTCTAAATCCGTTTAGTTCCTTTAAATATTTATTTCTTCATTTTTTTTTGCCTTTTCTTAGTATGAAATAACAGCAAGCTTAAAAATGTTGAGATGCACAAAGAGTCTTTGAACTTTCTAAGTTCAACATCACATAGTTTGCTGAAAAGTTGAATTTCATGAATTGTGAACTTTTAAGTTGTAATGTGCTTGTGGTTGTCATTCTTAGTGACCGTAAGGATAATTTGCAGGCTTTGGGGACAAAAATGAACTTTAAAAACAGTTATTTTCCTCTTTTCTGTTATGTGTAAATTTAGTTGCAAATGTGATGGGTGGTGAAGGAAAAGGTGTTTATGTTCTTATGAGTGGCTTGGACCTGGAGAGACTTGTGCTAGCCGCAGGGCCTGTTGGGTATGTTCTGTAACAAAGGAGTGAAATAGTGTACTTGATTTTAAGTCGTGAATTGCCTTCCTAGAAGGAGGTTTTTATGATTATGGTCTTGCAAGTGGCTCAGACCAACAGACTCTTACTAGCAGAAGGACTTTTCATGCATCTGCACTAAAAGAGCTGTATGTCATGGTATGAAACACTAGGGGTACTCTGCAAACAGTGAATATAAGAAAGATCATATTATTTAGACTGCAGAGAAGACATTGATCATTGCAGTTATATACACAACGTAAGGAGTTGTGAAATTAAAGCCTGAAAAACTTCAGGCCTGAATGGGATTTGAACCCATGACTTCTGTGCCCGGGAGGCAGGGGGGGGGGGGGGGGGCCCTTGGGAATTTTGGGGGGGGGGGGGGGGGGGCGGTCC
>Ga0126337_10003293_pt1 | contig 10531 bp, 9 predicted proteins | sample DipCmetagenome_FD_92527 | JGI IMG/M metagenome (GOLD analysis project Ga0126337, IMG submission 92527) | Coral microbial communities from La Bocana,Puerto Morelos, Mexico - Diploria C A metagenome | ecosystem: Host-associated > Invertebrates > Cnidaria > Coral | place: La Bocana,Puerto Morelos... | reverse complement strand
TGAATTTTGTAGAGAAAATTTTATTGAAACATAAAAAAAGAAAACTATGTAAATAATATATAAGCCCTGATTTTATTTAAAAAAAACTGATAAAATAATTAAAAATTCACATAAGCGGTTGCTCCAGTCTGGTTCTTGTATTTAAAAAGGTGATACTTTCAGAAATAATGGCAAGAGTTCTTTCTTTCCCGAACCCTACCAACACACTTTCCCTCTGATACTCTATATCGCTGTTGAACAACTAGTAATCAGACTTGTCTTGTCTATTGGCGCGAAAAAAACCTCTATTTTTTTGTCCAATTTTTAGAAAAACATTCAAAAGTGCCTTGTTCCGACAAGCTCTCATTTTAATCTGATAATCTGTCAGCGTATGAGGTTTGCATATTTTTCCAAGATAAAAATGAATAAACAGGCGTAAAAGCAGGAGAGCACCTAAGGATTTTGCGGTAGGTTTTCACACTTAGGGACCGGGCAAAAAGTATTTGGGGTGAATGAACTCGTAAAAGTGTATTGCCTCTGCCTCATCCCCAGCCAGTCGCCCGCGCGATAGTGAAAATGCATCAATTAAGGAGGGGCGTAGGGAATCGTGGGGAGAAGACCAACTTTTCTCGCTCACGCCCATTCAACCTCGTCCCCAGGGTCTTCATGGCAAGCGGAAAATCATCGAGGAGAAGGCCCGGGGGACAAGGTTGCACTCCCAGTCTTCAAATCGCTCTTTGATCTAACAAAAAAATAGCCTGTAAGAGACTGACAGGGATTGTCTTGTTTCGAGCAACAATTTTGCTCAATTTTAAGGCGCTTGTGACTATCGTTCTTAAATTTCCTCATTCTAATCGAAGTTGTAAACACAGAAATTCATATTCATTGTTTTGTCTTTGAGCAACAAAATGCTTTTATTTTTCTCCTGAGTCAATTTTCTTCAGTTTCAACCAGTTTGTACTGATAGGATTGTTTGTTAAGCGATACTTTCTTCACTTCAACGAATTTGTATATGATTTGCATTTCTGAATTGTCTTCCCTCAAGCGACAAACTGAATAATCAGTTCAATTTTCCTCTCGAGTTAATTTTCTTAAACTTTAAAGACTGTTTTGAGCAATAGAACGTAATGATTTCTTCGTGAGTTACATCTAAGATTATTCTTGCATTTTTGTGTCGTGTTGTATATTTCAGTGATAATTTTCCCTATGTTTAGATGTTCATATTTAAACGCATTTGTATATTTCGATTGTTTTGTTCTGAAGGATAATTATATTTGTTATTAATTCCAGCTAACTTGTACATATCGATTGTCTTGAAATGAACGGTAAACTGAAATAATTTGTTATTTTTCCTACTGAGTCAATTTTTCTTAATGTAAACGAGTTTTATAAATAGATTATCTTGTTTTGGCGGCAAAAATATTAATTTTCATGTTTCCTTCCGACTTATTTTTTTCATTTTAGCAAAGTTAATTAGGATTTTCTTGTTTGTCATGTTTATATCTTTCCTTCATATTTATTTTTTTCTTATTAAATTTGAGCACATAAAATTGAATTTTTTCCTGCATTGCGCGGCAAACTAATATTTTCTATGTTTCTTTCCGAGTTGCTTTTCAGTTTTAAAGAACTTCATTTGTATTGACTTATTTCTACTTTTCCTGTTTTAGTTATTTATAATTTAAGCTCATTTGTATATTTTGATTGTAATGGCAACAATGAGAAAATATGAATTGAACGGGAATCCCATTACTTTCCATATTTCCATATTAACAAATAGAAGAACCGAAGCCAGGAGAAAAAATTAATAAAAATGTTCACTGACTATAGAGAGTTTAAAACTGAGGTTTCGGCTGTCAGACTACAGCCTTCGATGAGTAAAAATGAAAAAATTGACAACTACTACAAATATATACAAAAATAGGTGGGACTATAAAAGAGTACAATAAAATGGGAAAAATATCTCTGTCAATAAAGTAAGTATTATGAGTGTGATTAGGGAGCGGGCTTTAATTGTTATCTGCATGTTGTATCGAAGTGGGGTGCTATGTAGAGTCTTGCGAATACGGAAAGAACCGGCCTTGTCAATCACTTGAGAATTTTTAATGTCAATAGATTGATTTGAAGCCCAAACGTGTTTAGCAATGTTGGAACCTCTTGCGTAAGACTTCGCATTCTTTATATGGTTCTCGTATATGCTGTAAAGCTATCAGCAGCAACCTCGTGATTTGGTAGAGTTAAGATATTTCGTTCTTCTTTCCTCTTCCTAAGTAAAATACTTTCTGGCTTAGTGAACGTTTGAAACCGTTTACATCAAGAAAAATAGCTTGAAATCTTTGGACGTCAGTCTCATATAAATAAATCTCCAACGGAAAAGAGTTTAAAACTTGGCAAAGTTTAACCCACTGACTCCTGTGCCAGTCGTAACCGGCCGTGACGAGCATTGGCCTTTGTTCTACATCTGACGTCGTCACCTCTGACCAAAATTAGCATCATCTTCACTCAAGAACTGCAGGAAACGTTCTTTCCAGTGATACCCAGATCAGAATGATCGGCTTAATGGAGCCTGATGAGATATACACGAAAAGGCTCAGAAATTTGAGTGAAAACTCGGTGCAAAATTTTCTGCGACCACGCCTAGCTACTCAAGGGTAAAATTTGTCCGTCTCTTTCTCAGAAATTTTTCAACTGGAAGAAGGCTCAGTAGAAGGTCAATCACTGCCGCAAAAAGATAAGAATAGGAGAAAAAGGAAAGGCGAAATCATAATTCAAAATCCGAAAAGACGTAGGTCACTTTCTCGTCAAAAGTTTGATTTCTGCGCATCCCCGAGCAAAAATGCCATCAAACGTGATGCTAGGGGGAAAAAGGCATGCTGTCCTGTTGCAAATGTCTTTTTGGAAAATTGTAGCTAATTTGGCCCATATCCAGGCCGAAAATCTCCAAATGTCCAAAAAATGCGTTTTGGCAAAAATCTCTGGGAGTCAATGGGTTAAACGTCGGACAAATGATCCACTCCGTTTTTCCCAAACAAAAACAGTTTTCTATACTGTTCTCTTAGTCTTTACTAGAATTGTCAAGTACAGCATAACGTACATGAAATTAACTCTACAAATGTTAGTTATCGGAAAATTCGGACGGTTTGGTTCATTGAAGTTTGATTTAACAGAAGCCCATTCAAATATTGGCAAAATTCGAAATCGTTTTTTTCAAGTTTTGATTATTTTAGTCAGGAAAATGTTTTTACGTAATCCTCGTTGATTTTTTACGCATTCTTTCTTTTAATTTTTCCACCAAAAGTCTTTTTTAAAAAGTATTTTCTGTTTACATTTTTAAATTGAAGTTAAGTGAGTAAGCAGGAGAAGGACAATAACGAGAAAATAAACTGCACATGAACAATTACAAATATAAAGCTATCAAATATTTGATAAGCAAATAAAATATTATTTCAAATGATCTAAGTACTTCTTTAAATGTTTCGCTTTGAAAATCTAAAACCAAAGAAAAAATTGGCGCACGTGTATGTTGATGGAAAATTGATTGAAGAAGCTTTACCTTAAATATATATTTTCTCAAAAAATATACATGAATAACGGTAAATAAAAACTGTGTTATAAAATAAGCTTTTTACTTTTTCACATTCCCTTTATGGATTTATCGGAATTCGAAGATTTATCCCAGTTTGAAGAAACCCTAAACGAAATCAACGGCAAGCCGTCATTTCCCAGTCTCTACAGTTCATTGGTGTTTTCGGCTTTCGCACATCCGCCCAAGACACGCCAAGTAAGGGGCGAGGCTGAAAATGAACATAGCGCAAGCGACCCAATCATGGGCTCATGACCCAAGAAGCTAACCTTTAAGATCTCTGTTCACAGGTACGTACGGGAATGCATTCACGAACCACTAGAGCCCTCCTAGAGTTCTCTCGACTCTCCCTCTTTCTCTGCCCCGCCTCTGACCCAAAATAGCCCTGGGAGTGAATTTCATGTTGATTATATTTCACCGTTTTCCTTTTTTGCGATTCACACGACGAGGACAAACGCACAAGTATTTCACAAGGTTGAAGTATCAAGCAGTTTGGGAAAATTTATCTAAAATGCTCAAAAAAAGTCAGCCTCCTTGTCATTTTGCGGGTTTCGCCCAACCTCGTTCCCAGGGTCCTCTCTCTTCCGAGGTATGAAGAGAGAGGACCCTGGGAACGAGGTTGGTTTCACCTCGACTGCAAGTTTCAAAATGGCGGGAAATAATTGTACGCGCACGCGGCTAATTTTTCGCGGGAAAAATTCACACCGTGCGGCAGGCAACACCAAGCAGCGCAGTTTTACTGTTCACTTGAACGGCTAGGAATTTTAACTTTTTCTGAGGTTAGTTTACGTTTTAAAGATCAGTAAACCAACAACGGATTACTGATTACTTTGCACAAATCTCAATTGTTTTAACAAGATTTGCGGGCAGATATTTAGGCGGAAATTTTCGTAGAAATAAAGCACTTTAAATGTTTCACGTACAGGGCTGAATAAAGTTGAAGGCTTATAGTTTCCCAAGCTAAACAAAACCTACATAAAGTCAAAGATAATGGAAGCTGCTTCTGCTCGTGACCAAGTAGTCGAGGAGGAGTTAAGCGATCAAGAAGAGGTAAGGAGTTTTTGTTATTCAAAACGAAGCCAGTTGAAAACCGAGGGCTTATCCGGGGGGCTTATACACACCTCAACATCTGTGTGATTCAAGGAAGAGTATGTGATTATGAGTAAACCATTTTCATGTGTGTACTAGGAATCATTTTATCAGGATATAGACCTTCTACAGAACCATGGAATTGTGAGTATTCAATAAATCTTGTTTTTCACTGCATTCGCGATTTTCTCTTTGGCTAAAAAGCCTATCTAACTAAAAATAATTATTTTTCAAGAATGTTGCCGATATAAAGAAGCTCAAGTCAGCTGGAATATGTACTGTCAAGGTAAGGCACGTCTTATGTTTGTGTGATGAAACTTGAAATTTTAGAAGATTAACTAAACTAAGCTAAACAAGAACGAAATTTCACTGAATTAAATTACTTTGATCAATATTATTTCTATAGGGAGTGCAGATGACTACAAGGCGAAAAATGTGCCAGATAAAAGGAATATCGGAAGCAAAAATGGAAAAAATAAAGGTGAGAATGGCTAATGTTTCTCTGACAATATAATTTCTAAACCCTAGTTTGATACCACTATTTTTAAAAAGATAATAGTAATAATAATAATGGTGGTTTACAAACTCTGCATGAAGTAATGGTCCAGTTGTGCTTTTCTAGGAAATATATATTTCCTCAAAAGGTTATTTGGTTTGAAGCCTCCCTCTCCAGAACTTCCAACGAAATACTTTGCTTTAAAACTTTTGGCTTTGGAGATTTTGGAGATGGGGCAGGTATGGATATTTTCTGAGATCACAAATTTTGTCTTACCTTTCTTTTTCAAATATATTTATTTAGTTAATAATGCCGATGGACCACATGGCTAATTTGTACAATTTTGTAACTGAAAAATAACCGTCTGGCAGCTATTATGAATAAGACCTGTCATATGGCGCCTTTTCACACTAACTTGAAATGAAACTTTTTCCTTGTAGGAAGCTGCTGCTAAGCTTGCTGTAAGTGTTTTGTGAACTTTGAAATTGTTGAAAATGTGAATTTGTCAAAAATTCATTTACTTCCTTTATATAAATTGTTACCCTTCATCTTACAGAACGCTGGCTTTGTTACAGCCCTGGAGTATAGTGACATGAGGAAAATGGTTTTTAGGATTTCTACAGGAAGTACCGAGCTAGAGTAAGGAGAGTTTCTGTTCAAATACCTCATTAGTTAGTCTTGTTAAATACTGCAAAAGATTACTGTATGTACTAACAGCCTTATTTTTTTTACAGCAAACTTCTTGGAGGTATGTTGCAATTTTTCTATTTAATTTGTTGTGAATTCTTGTGACTTTAAAAGATTGATTTTCATACTTTGGTCTCTTAAAAACAATTTTTGCAGGTGGAATGGAAAGCATGTCAATAACAGAGGTTTTTGGAGGTAATATATATAACTTAAAAGTGGGGTAATCAAAATCTAGTAATCTGCATAGTTACTGTAGTTTTTAGCATATTTAGTAACAATAATAAAATGCAATAATAATATTGCCAAATACAGTATTCAGTGCAACATTAACACTTGGAGAGTTTCTCCAAACATAAAAGTAGGAAAAAGCATTTCAACAACAACTCTGGGAAACTTAAAAGTTACATGTTTTAAAAGTTGGTACCTAAAACTTAGATTTTTTGGTTTAAAACAGAATTCAGGACTGGCAAAACACAGCTATCACATACACTCTGTGGTGAGTTTTAACATGCAGTTATGAAGTCTTTCATGCAAGTATCACTATTGTAGTTACCACACAGAAAAAACAATGTTACCAACTTCACTCAGGATTAAAGCCATTAGATGACGATGTTCACTAGAGATGTGACATTTTATCCACCAGTTACAGCACAGTTGCCTGGAGCAAATGGATATACAGGAGGAAAAGTGATTTTCATTGATACAGAGGTACCTTTTATAAATATTACACTTCAGACTAAGAAATTTCTGAAATGTGTTTGGCTAAGACCAGTAGTATTTAAGCCAAATTTGAAATACTTACATGTAAAAATTACAGCCAGTCACATGTTGTTGTAAAGCCAATCAACTGCACGTGACTAAATTAAAATATGTGTTCGTGTGTTATATGAAATGCGAAATTTCTTTGCCTTGTAGTATAAACAAAAAAATAGCACGGTTTCTTCGGGGTATTTGGGATAAATACCGGCTCGTGATATTTCAAAACTCCCCAAATATCACTCACCGTGGCGGCTCGTGATATTTTGGTGAATTTTGAAATATCACTCGCGGTATTTATCCCAAATACCCCTAGAAACTGTGCTATTTCCTATACTTAGAAGATTTTTCAAACTAGTTCTGCAATGACAAATACATGTAGGAAAAATAAACTATTTGACTCTATAGACAATTAATATACTAATTCCCATCCTCAACACTCTTCTTACAGAACACTTTGTATCCTTTGTATAACTAAATAGTTTATTGTTTTTTAACTTTAATAACTAGACAAGCATTTCCGGTTTAGAATACTGTAACAAACATTGAGGAGGAACTGTAGTGGTTTGCTTGGAACTTAATACTTGAATGTTCTCTTTAATAATTAATATTCATATTTTACTCCATGGCCATTCTCCTTTATTTGGCCCAATCTCCCACCTGGGGGCAAAGAACTGAAGAGATTCTCCTTCATGTTATTATAATACTAGTCGACCTGATCGACTTAGAGAGATTGCGGATAGATTCAACCTCGACCAGAATGCAATGTTGGATAATGTTCTCTACTGCAGGGCATATACAAGTAAGTGAAATATGTGCCATGATATGCCTTGTCAGTGCTCTATTAGCTTTCCAGTCAGTTACAACAGTAATGATATCTACTGTTCACCATAAATATTATCATTTGTTAACATTATCATTAGTATTAATTCCATTTATAATTTGACCATGATAATAAATCCACTCATAGGTGAACATCAGTACGAGTTAATGGACAGTGTGGCTGCAAAGTTCCACGAAGAACCTGGAGTATTCAAGCTTATGGTATGTGCAAATGAAAGACATAATAAAATGCTTACAGCAACAAGGTTTACTGTTAAAATTTCTACATTGCCTACAGGCTTTTAACTCTGATCTTTTCAACAAAAAGTTAACATCAGGCTAAATGGCCCATACAGTTAGAGCTATCTATGATGTATAAGTATTAATCCCCCGCAAAAAACAAAAGATACAATTTTGACACTTTCTCACACTGAAATCGAGCCTTAAATTTCTAGTATGAGCCACACCCGCCCAAGTTAACCAAGTGGTGGGAGACTGGTGTCTCAAGCGGAAACCATTAAAGCTTGATTCTGGGAAAAAGAGACAATAATCCAGAACATTTTTGGAGTACATCTATACTTTAGAAATGCTCTCAACACCCTGCAGGGGATATAGACATACTAAATCTCTAACTTTCTGATGATAAAAAAAAGCTGTAAGAATTTTTATTTCTGTGATAATGTATTCTGTTATTTTTATCAGATAATTGACTCAATAATGGCACTCTTTAGAGTTGATTTTTGTGGAAGAGGTGAATTGGCTGACAGGCAACAAAAGCTTGCACAGATGTTATCACGACTGCAAAAACTCTCTGAGGGTGAGTAATATCAATTTTTCCTATCTTACCTAATTTACACAGTTAACTGTTTACCAACCATTTTTCTTTTTGCATAAAAATATTGCACTGTATAGATAATCCTCCCTTGTCAGTAAAATGTTATGCAATAATGATTTAAAATAATTGCAAATAACTTTCACAATCATCATTTATGGCTATTTTACAGAATTCAATGTTGCTATTTTCATTACCAATCAGGTGTGTATATTATCAACCATTATGATAATTTTCATTCAGACACAACTGCTTATGTTGTGTGTATAACCATCATGATCAATCTGAATAATCAGTTTGTTTCTCCGCAGCTCAAATATATGATCTTTCATTATTCATTTGCATTTTTCACCTTCTATGGGTATAATACGAACTCCCATTCAGGCCTGAAGTTTTTTCAGGCTTTGATCTCACAACTGCTTAAGTTGTGTGTATAACTGTGATCATCAGTCAATAATTAATTTGTTTCTCCACAGTTCAAATATATGATCTTTCATATACTGGTATTCATTTGCAAGTGGAATGATTATACCTTTATTCCTGTTTATCCTTGCTCTGATTATTTGCCAAGCCCTTAGTTTTTGTCAGGAAAAAGGGTTTTTTTGATCTGAGAAATTACAATTAGGCACTTCAAAATAAAAGTTTCAATAATTATGCATTGTAAATAATGCTCTAGATACTGTTTGTATTTACAATACAGCTTTAGTTAAAATAGCTTGTTTACCCAGACTAACAAGCCAGATTTTCCACCATGTCGTATCTATTTTTTCTTCTCTTGGCAGATGACAGCAGATCCAGGTGGTATGTACTTAGTTTCACTGATTGGTTGTGTTTTATTTCTGCAAGATAATCTTAATTTTTCTGTCTGCTTTAACATAATCTCTTACTTATTCTAACTTTCTTTTAAATTTCTTCTCTGACTGCCTGATATGGATCGTTTAAACAAACACAGCAACAATGAGGTAAATCACTTAATACCTTAATCATATTTCCTATAATTTAATTTAGGGTATTGAGGTTATTTAAGAACATGATATGGACAGATATCAACATTGACTTTTCTTCTCCAGTTTTCAAGCTGACCCCAAGAAACCGATTGGTGGACACATACTGGCACATGCCTCTACAACACGCATTAGTTTGAGGAAAGGTAGAGGAGAAACAAGAATAGCCAAAATATATGACAGGTCTGTAAAAGAGAAATATTTTTACTACAGATATAGCAACATGTGGGACAGCACAAACTTACTTATAAAATAAGTCATACTAGGTTTCTCAAATTTATTATTGTAATTAATTGGGGAAAGTATGCCCCATTGGCAGTAGCCATTTTTAGACTGAATATTAAGAACGTAATGACGTTCTAAAGCTTGGCCAAATTTACCATGTACTGGCAATACCTTCATATCAGAGCAAGAGGATGTATGAGCCAATGCACCACCAGACCTGATTAAAACCTATTTCTGTAATAGTGTAAACTACAGCCTAATGTATAATTAGGCTACTGGGCTAGCTAGAAGATGCATTGAGCCCTTCCTTTTTCATGACCAAGGGTATTTATTGGGAATCTCTTTTGTTCCTTAGTCCCGATCTTCCAGAAAACGAAGCCACATTTGCTGTTACATCAGGGGGAATTGCTGATGCCAAAGAGTAATGTTTTGTAATCAGCACAAATAAATGAACATTTGGTTTTTATTATTTAATTGCCACCACTGAAATGTTTCTACTAAAAATAACAAAACCATAAAAAATTGAATTTGAAAATATTAAAATCAGTGGAATTTTCCATTAATTTACAAATATACATTTTGTGACACATTGTTATGAAATTTTCACTTGATCTCAACTAAACCGTAGCCATGGCCATTGTAACATATATATTTGACTGAGATTCAAACCTTTCTGCACTGATATTCTTCTGAGCTTAATGTAATGTCTACTTGACTTTTTGTAAATCACTCTATCTATTGTACAAGACGTCCTCCATCAATGGGTAACATAGTTCCAGTAATCATGTTAGCTTTATCACTTAGAAGGTAAATAATGGAATGAACAACTTCCTCTACTTCTGCAAAAAAGACAATTTAAGGCTGGTATTATATACATGTATTTGTTAATAATATTATACAAGCATTTTTTTGAAACACATTTCAGAATAAAAACTAGTGAGAAAAAACAATGATTCAATCTCAGCCAGAGTACATTCATCTACATTATATCCATGAGAACTATTTAACCATTAAGGTCGCTACACACGAAGGGACCGGTCGCAGGGACCGGTCGCAGAGAC
>Ga0126337_10003290_pt1 | contig 10535 bp, 11 predicted proteins | sample DipCmetagenome_FD_92527 | JGI IMG/M metagenome (GOLD analysis project Ga0126337, IMG submission 92527) | Coral microbial communities from La Bocana,Puerto Morelos, Mexico - Diploria C A metagenome | ecosystem: Host-associated > Invertebrates > Cnidaria > Coral | place: La Bocana,Puerto Morelos... | reverse complement strand
GAGCTTACTAGCCTGCAAACAGGTTCTTAGTAGAAAAAGAAAGCAAAAAAGTAGAAAAGGAAAAAAAGAGCCTGCCCACATCCCTTAGTTTTCTGAATGATGCCCCCAAGAAACCCCACTGATGTGACACAGAGTGAGTTGCCAAAAATCAGTCAAAGAATGTACAGCACCAGAAATGGATGTAAATATTGTCCACAACTGCTCAAATCTGATCATCGGCAATGCTCTGTAAAGGCTAGACAACTAACATGGTGTTCTATTTCAGCCACAATAACAAAGAGTTAAAAAATTAGAATTTTCTATGGGTAAGACAGCAAGAACATCATTTCTTTCTAGTGGGGAGGACACCCCATTGCATTGCTCAACTTTCAAATTCAAATGAAATTAGAATGTTCAGATATTTTGGCACTGGTGGCCATCTCTGCAGGCCATCATTTTACTCAATTTTCTAAACAAAATCCGATCACAGTTGGATAACATCACCATGCCAACATATTAATCTCAGACAATCAGTATTTTGAGTCCAAATGTGGATGCACCGATTCAAAATTCAAAGTTCTAAGTGCAGGCTCTTCTTCTTCTCTTTTTTTCTCTTCTCCTTTCCTCTCCTTCATTCTTGCCATGTGAAGAGCCTGCTAACAGGCTCTATATGTAGTAATCAAAGATTCTCTTCGCATGGCCTGCTTTGTCTCTCAATTTGTTTTATTCTGCTGGTAGCAGTAAAAGACATATCAAGCATTCTTGGGGTAAAATGTGCCAGAATAATCCTATACCTCTTCCAGACCTGTATTTTGATTCGTTCCCTTATCCCGCAGCTTCTATTGTTTCCGGTGACATGGTATTGTGTCATTAGTTCTTCTATTGTTTTTTTAGCCAATCCCAGGTCCTGTCTGGAAAGGTACAGGCATGTAGAAGTTGATGTAGAAGTTTGTTGTACACGGTAACCTGGGAAGAACGCTGGGTAAAATTCATGTCACACACAAAGTGTTCTCGAGTTTTGCATAAGTTTTAAACTAAGACTACTTTTACAAAAGACTTCCTGAAGTGACAAAACAGCTCATAAGTACTGTATAGTTGTAAGCTCAAAAGCCGATCAATGCATAAAAACTGGAAAATAGAGAGTCAACTCTGAAATACTTTGGAGTACTGGAAATCAACCCTTTCCTACCTGTTTTTTATTTTGTCTACTAATAAGAGCCTGGTTGCAGACCATAACATATACAGATAAATGGGACTCAGCAAACCTGATAAATCGTTTTCTTGTCCACCTATTCCTTGGCGTTCCCTTCTTCGCCGCTGAAGACGATCTCGTAGGCTATCTTGCCGGCGTTTGTGTTCTTGAATTTCGGTCCAAGTGTCAGACATCTTTTTACGGTTTTTCCACGAAATTGATCAAGCTTAGTAGCCTAGCTCTATGTCTTTGCTAAGTGGCCAGGCCTTCTTCATATATAGCCGAGGGAACAGAAAGTCATGGAGAATTACATTTCCATCCTTGAAAATTTAGACTCGCAAAACGAAGAAAATGCCGTGAAGGCACTCAAACAATTTTGTTCTCAGAACGAGAAGACATTCACTTTCTTCCACATAGATATTAACCTTAGGAAGAAATTCATCGACGTGATTCTCAACGAGTTAACAGCCAAAGACCTCGGACTTCAGTTCAAAATACATGCCCTGACTGCTTTGCGGATTTTAAGCCGGGACAAAGACGGTCTAGGATCGCTTACATCTGAAAAGTCAACCTATGTTCTGTTGTCTCTTGCGGAACTTATACTTGAAGAATCTAAACCAACGGAAAGTTGCTCGAACGAAGTCGACGTGAGAACGAAAAATGAAAAAAGTAGAGATAGCGGTTTGGAGAGAGTTATTGCCGTCAGTGATGTAGTAATTGAAGCTCTAAAATGTTTATGCAATGTAGTGTATCATAGCTCAGTGGTCCGTCAGCAATGTTTTAAGAACAAATGCACTGAAGCAATCATCGGAAGGGTGAAGAAATGGTTCGACACCACTCGGTTAGATACGAGTGTGAAGTATTTTGACTTGAGATTTCTATTCTTACTGACGGCTCTTGAAAACACTGCGAGAGTAGACGTTGTTGCGAACAATGGTTTTTGTGTTCTGACTCATGCGTTAGATAGCAGTATTCCAGGAAAGGAGCAGAGAAAAATATGCCATGAAACCAAAGTCAGGGATGGTTGTGGGCAGTTGACTGGAGCAAAACTTCAAGCGCTGACTGTCGTAGAGAGGTGAGTGACACCCATATGGCTTTTTTAGCGCTTACTTCTTTGTAGGACCTGAAGTTTGAGCCCTTAATTCTCCTCAGAAATCCCCATTCCCTTTTAAATTATCTTAGTTCCAAGTTTTATAGTGTTACATAAGACGAAATCGTCCAGATTGTGATTTCCTGTATTGTGATTGGCTGTACTCACTATTGTAAGCAAATCAACTAAATCAGCTTCTCAACATTCAGGTAATGTGATTTATTAAGGGCAATTATTTTTATTAAAAAAAGCCAGATTCAACTGAACTCACTTTTTGGGTACATTTTATTACTCAGTGTTGATGCAACTGTTTTTTTTTATATCATAGAAAGCCAAAACTTTCTTATGTGGGTTTTTATCATTACATGTATTTGGTGTGGTTTCGTCATTATATTGTGTGGGTTATTCATTACATGTTGTAGTTACTTTGAACTACTCCTGACATGATGTGTTTTTGTCATGATATGATGTAATAACTTTGTTATGTGGTGTGGTTTTATCCTGGTGTATTGACATTGCCAAGTTATGTTTTGCGCTCTCGTCATGATGCAATGTGGTTGCGCTGTTATGTAGTCTGGTATCTTGGCCGTGTGGTTTGATCATTATGTTATGTGGTTTTGTTTTTGTCTTCTTGACCTCACTTCCAATACCAAGATCTAGTTCCCAGGCTTTACTCGCTACCTTCTCTTCCTTGGTGTTAAAGTCAACAAAAATGCAGAAGCACGCAATTCTGATTACTGTAGCTACATTATGGATAGTATTCTAAGGGACCTTAAACTTAAGTCTATTCTTTTAAAATTTGCTAAAAGTAAGCCTGAAAATGTGTCAAAGTTGTCTAATGAAGAGCTTTCATGTCTTTGCCTTATTACAGTGGTCATCATCTGCGTGCCCTGTGCTATTACTAAAAAGCAACATCAGTCTGCAGCTGCAGCTGCTCTTAGCTCTTAGGTGTCTGTGGTGGTAAAAGATAACTTTCTTTGAAATGACTTAGGCATTGATGTTTAGCCAGCCACCATCAGTCTAAGTTTCCATAGCTTTCCCAGGGTTTTTAATAAGGGCCGGTGGCCGGCAAAATTCGCCATCTACTTCTCATGATTTCGCCGCCTACTTTGATTGAGAACTTGGGTCAAATGAGACGAATTGCATGAAAAATTGTTGTGTAAAACATGACGCTTGGATTGGCCAACATTTGTTCATAAAACGCAAAAGAAAGTCGCCTGAATTCCCAGTAATAAGCGGTGGTGAGACGCGTTTGTTTTTTCTTTCGTTCAAAAACAGTTCCGATGAGTAGCCATTTTTTTTCATAACCTCGGGATCTGGGTGTGAAACCTGCACAACACGTGCCCAAAATAAATACACATGCTCTAATCTAATCATATGGTTAGGAGAAGTATCAACATCAGACTCTCCTGAAGTTGCTGTTGCATCTGTAAGTACTGCTGCATCAAGATCTACATGTGTCAGTACCTCTGCTACTTGAATGCAAAAATGCATTTTAAGAGGTCCAAATTTTAAGAATCTTCCAGGTGGGGCTCGCTCCCATACACCCCCACCCCAAGATTGTTCCTTCGGCTCGAGTTGTACCTTCACCGCCTACTTTTGAAGTTTTGCCGCCTACTCTGATTCCTATTGAAAACCCTGCTTTCCATAGTTTAAAGAAAAACTATTTTTTGAGCTTGCCCTTTGGGCGAGCTCTAACTTTGATTTACTAGTCCAAACGTCATACTCACTAGCCCCCCAAATTTTCTCTTTTACAGTACTCTTTAATTTGAGTTCCCAAAAAGGTTTCTTGAGAAACTCCATTTTCCCATTTTGCCTTTCCATCTTGTTTATCTGGTGTTGCAGGCTATGTAGATTCAATTGTCATATTTAATTACTTTGGTCATGCTATAAATAAAAGTGAATGTTAACATGATTATCTGTATGTTGTTATTCTTGCAGGGCCACAATTGAAGAAAGTCCAATAAACTACACTATGACTCATGATGAAGTGCGTCTCTCAGCTGAAATCCTAAAAACAATGTTTAACATCACAATAAACCTCCCTGACCCCAGCAGTACAGACACACATGAACATTGTGAGAGGATTGTGTTCATTGTGCGATCCATGTTTGCACATGTCCAACCTCTGCCTGACCACCCAGAAAACCTTCCAAACCATGCAATTAACATTGTAAGCAATATGCCGTCTAACTGCCTTAAACATCTCATATGGACAATGCCATCAAGTGTTTCTAGGAAGCTTGCTCAGGATTTTGAGACTAAGCATCCATCCAAGAGATTTAGGATACAGTTTAAGGTAAGATTGCTAATGAATAATTATATTCACAGGTTGTTGTATTAATTTACTGTTTTGAGTGGAAAGCATATGTATATGTTGTACTTTAAAATTATTTTTAATTCAAAATCATTTTCAACTAGTCTGCATTGATTGGTATTTTCCCTTATAATTCCCAGATTTATTCCAATAATCCTAAGACAGAGAATTACAAATCAAATTACTCTGAGATCATTTTACCTGGAATTCATTTTAAACTACAGCACATATACATGAGATTACACAAGATTACTCTGATAAGATTTCTCTTGGAAAGCAAACAAATTATTTGCTCCTGTGTTGTGCATTCCAAGGACCATTTTATTGTAAATAGAATTGAATAAGACTTAAATCCTTGCAAGACCCTGTCACCTAATCAGCATTACGTCCTTGGTGCACAAATGAGGAAATATTTCTTATGCAAAACCAAGGTGTTTCGGAAGAAAGATCAGGTTATATTTTTCCTGCAAATTTTAAAATACCTTTGGGGTTGACATAGATGGTTGTTTCAGATGTTCTGCTGTCACAACCTTGAAATCAAAAATAAAAAAGTAGTCATCTTTAATTCAGATGTAATTTCAATTTGTTGCTTTTAAATCTGAGAATTTGCTTTGCATTTGTCATTTCACTAATATCCGAAACACTAGAGAACGAGAATTACTGAATTCTGGTGAGTCCCATGCTTCAAGCCAGTGTTCTTAGTATAGTTTTGCTTTCTTTGAAAAATAATCATTAAAACATGAGATGAAAACTTGTGCAATGTTTATTGCATTACAAAATATTTCAGGCTTTCTAAATTGAACTTAATTAACCAAAGTGTTACCCAAATTAGACAGTGTTACGCTGTATCTACAATGTACAACATTGTACAACCTTTATTTTTTACCTTAGTAATACACAGTTACATGAACAGTAGTGTATGATAATATTACCATTTTTCTGTGAGCGTTATGAAGCTATGTCCTGTTCAATTTGCGGATAATTGTATAGTAATCATTGTCAGTAAGGGATGTATTACAGTACTACTGCATGTATTTGTCCTGTTTCAGAACTACAATATGTTAGCAATTAGGGCCATGTTAACAGTTCTTGATGATCGTCTAAAAGCTACCAGCAGACCACTACAGGAGAATGTTGTCCCCATTGTCAGCGCCTTTTGTCAGATGGCACGGGGAGACAGGGTGATCAGAAAGTATCTGCGACAAGAAGTGCTGCCTCCTCTTGGACGGGTTGGGACCACTCGCCCTGAAGAAGGAGATTTGATAAGGAACCAGCTAGTCAGGTTAATGACATCTCCAATGGAAGATATTAAGGTGGGTGGCACACAGTTGTAATGGTCTGGAATGTTTTAATGAAAAATCAGCAGGGAAATAGGCAAACAAAGCTGGGAGCTGTTCTTCAGTCGCAAACTTGAGAACTGGAAGCAACTTGTAGAAAATTGTAGCAAGCACATCTCTGTCACTCAAGATTATTACTATTATGATAATGTTGTTACTTGAAATTCTCTGTGAATTATTGACTTTCAAATGTTACATGTTTCTATGCCAGCACCCTCCACCCATTTCTCCCATCTAAGAAGAGCTGAAAATAAGAGTCTCTGGTGAGATCATTGTATCAATTGGCTGTAGGAGAAAAGTGAACTGCTGATATAGCTTGAGACCTTGTGATAATGCACTTTTGAAAGTATTTGGTGTGTTTTTCTTTCTCAGGAGCTTGTAGCAGACTTTCTGTTTGTTCTCTGTAAAGAGAATGTGAATCGTCTTATCAAGTACACTGGCTATGGGAATGCAGCAGGGCTTCTGGCATCACGTGGCCTCATGGGAAATGTTCAGCCTCAGAGCAATGGAGATTACTCTTCAGATGATGAGGATTCTGAGACTGAAGAATATGCCATGGACAAGTCACAGATTGATCCAATGATTGGTGAGGAAAACCTTAGTTATATAAAATTCTGGTCTGCAGCAAATAAAAAAGCTATTTCAATTTTGAGGCTCAACAGGTCGTTATATAATGAGGATTACTACTAAAAAGTAATACTACTTAAGAGTGAGGTCATTATGGGAAAATCTCAAACTGAGGCCTTGCTATATTTACCGAGCAATAGTGAGGTCAACACAGTAGGCTGAAGTTTGAGATTTTCCTGTAACGACCAAACAGTCATATGGCTTATGAATTCTTTGAGTCTTCAATTTACAGCCGGCAGACAACAGGGCGTTCATCGATTTCCTTTGGCAAGACAAAAGTTTGATGTACACGTATAAACTCTTTCCAAACTCAGTTGCAAGAACTGTCAAAACATCTTTTCCTTTGAGTGAATACAAAACAGACTCTTTTTGCTCGACCCTCAAGTTGTCAACGCTCTACTATGTTCTGATGAACTCTATTGTCCATTCGACCAATCAGATGTTGCTGTTGCTGGAGTAACTAACTTCACTAACACAAGAATAATGTTATTAACCCTACTGCCTCTACTCATGGGCATTTTTTACTCTCCCCGGTTCTGCTTGCAAATTTCAAGAGACCAAGGGTGGTTTATCAAACTCAACAAGCCATGTAATGTAGTGTAAAGGAGTTTGCTAAAGAGGACTCGTTATCTTGTTGAAACATCTTTGTTTATTTTTGGCAATCAGTTTATTGTTACTGCTTGTTTAGTGTTAACAAGCAAGAATTTCAAGATGTTTCTGTCAATTTGAAAGTAATTTTTCTCACCAATGAGAGACATGACCTACACCTTGCTTAAAAATATGCCAGTTCCCAGATTATGGATTTTATTTGTTATTAGGAGCCATTCCAAAAGATGATGGCAAACCTAATCCACTGGATGAAATGAGTGAGCAAGAAAAAGAAGAAGAAGCTGAGAAACTCGCCAATCTGATCCATGACCTTAACAGAAAGGGTGTAATCAAGACAGCTCAGGTGGGTCCTGATGGGAGGCCTCAAGAGTTTCAAGGGGCACATTACATGGGTGAACAGGCCTCAGAGCAGGATAATGAGCCTATTGAGCAGCCACAGTCAACAGCAAATGGAAGAACAGAAGATAGTAAGCCAATGGATAGTGAAGGAAACCCAACAAGCTAAGATTATATAGATTAACAATCCTAAAACAAATGAGGCCAAAATGTGGAAAAGATTTTAAAGCATCTGAAACAAGTGGTCAGGTTTTCAAGAGAAAATAAGCTAATAAGCAGAAGAGCACTTTAAGCTACGTCAAACCTGAAGTATTATGTGTGTTGCATCTTATTTGTTAAAAACTGTAGTGTTGTTAGACTTAGAAGACGCATCCAACCATTCTCAATAACCTGTAGAAGCACAAGAAAGGGAGAAAGTTTGGTTTTGTTAAGTCTTGTAGTCAAAAGTGCAAATTTCTACATGTAGCTGGTTTTATCAATAATAAGCCACTAAAAAATTTTTTCTCAGCTTGTTGGAGCTCAACTGCGTTATCCTTGGAGCAAGAAAACAGTTTCTTTCTCTGTCTGAATTGCAGGGAATATTATTATATTAGGATTTTAAATGTACTGTCGGCTACATGTAATAGCTTGCTAATGCAAGGTCTGGAATTGGGAGACCTTCAAAACTGAGCTTTAGGGGAAAAAAAGCAGTTGTTGATACAGCTTTATACTGCACATTTTTTATTTAGTTTTTAATTTGGACCATGACTAAAATAATGATTTTACGATAATCCATTATTTCTCTAGGCTCGTAATTAGGTGTTCCAAGAATTTTCTGCAATTTCTTTGCCATCCCAGAACTGTGAAATGGTTTCCACATAGATCTAAATGTAAAAGAAAGGGCACAATGTAACCTTTGACTCTTATTTTCAGTGACACCTCTTATTGATTGGATTTGACTGATAAATTTTTCCCAATTTCTTTTTTCTTGGTGACTCACGAACATCTTACTTTGCTGTTATTTAATGACTTCAACTCTGTCTCCGAGGAAGAACTATGTAAAATGTATTTAATTTTGCAAGTACTTTGAATCAAGCCCACGGCTCACGAAAATGATTGCATGGTCAGACTTAAGCAATGCCAAGCCACAGAACAATGTTTAATTTAACAATAACTTATAATTTCATACAGTTTATATATGAATTTAATATAAAAAGGCATGTGAATGGGAAAGGAAGTGCTATACATTTGTACAAAACTTTTGAAAAATTAATTGAGAGTTGCTCTTTCTCTCTGTTATCTTCTTTTTTCGCTTTTCTTTTGCTTGTTCGATTAGTTTTTTCATTTAAAAGAAAGGACCCATATTCCTCCACCCCCTTCCCTTCTGGGGGCTCAAAGTAATACGTAGGTTTACCTTTTAAGCTCAACATTATCTAAAAAGTAATTTGATTTTTTTCTTCTGTTCACTTGTTACATGTTACGTGCCTGTGTGTAATGAATAAAAAACAAAATGATTGCCAATGATGGCATTTATCAAGTCTTGTAAAATACAAACAATGTAACAGGTGTAAAAAGTAGTGTGCATGTAGTTTAGAGACAAAGGACTTTAGCTACTATACATAGTTCAAGTCAAGACAAAATTAAACATGATACCCTGAACGTTTGAGTGAGAACTAGTTTCTTCCAATGAAACATTCACTCTTAACATCTGTAACTCGTCAGTATTGTATAAACTTCTGGTTTGGTGTGCCTGTCAGTGACAGGGTGATTTAATAACCTTTTAGAATAACCCAAACACTTTTATACACTTTCACAGAAGCGGACTATAAAAGTTCTTGGAAACAACCAATTTTTGTACAAATTTATATCTCTTATTCATTTATTTTTACTTTTTATTTAATTATTGGAGTGTTAACAATCAGTTATTTAAGCTAACAGGATATTTCGTGGGAGATTCAAACATACTGAATTCTGTAGTTCGTATAGTGTGATCGTCCGTGTGAAGGTAGTTCTGAAAAGAACTGTCGTTGGTGACTGACGTTTCGACAACCTGAGCGGAAGTCATCTTCAGAGTAAAGTGAATAGTTCGTACTGTAGTTTAAGCATTGGGCAGTGTCCCAGTCAATGTTGTGGTTAGTCAGTTGGTGATGTAAAGCGATGTGATTGTTAGCATCACCATTTCTCGTGGCTCGTTTGTGTTCAGTCAGTCTCGTGTTAAGTTTTCTGTCAGTCTCGCCAATGTAGAAACCCAGTCGAAGCATTTGATCTTGTAAACTGCTTCCTGTCTGTTGTTGGGTTCGTCTCTGTCTTTAACGTTTTTCAGCAAGTGTCGTAACGTAGTTGTAGTTTTGTGCTGTAGAATCCGTGAGATGGTTTAAGAGGTGCCTTCGTCAGCTTCGGAAGGACGGTAAATGTTTCGTTTAATAAAGTCAGCGTTGTAGTTGTTCACGTCACGTAAGCTGTTCGGTGTGTATTGAATCACAATAGTGCCTATTGTGTCTTGCTTCGTTCTTCAAAAGATTTTGACACATGTAAAACGGGTGGACCAAATTGTCCCTGCATTCTGTAGTTGCTCTCAAAACCGACAAACGGACTTTTACACGAGTCTTTCAGCCAATACCATCATGGCTAAACTGACCAATCAGTTTCAACGAACCAGACATATAACATCATGACTCTGAAGATGACTTCCGCTCAGGTTGTCGAAACGTCAGCCATCAACAGTTCTTTTCAGAACTACCTTCACCCGGGCGATCACACTATACGAACTACTGATACTCCTGGGTTCAAACCATTTACAATACTAAATTATTGAGTTCCGTGAGCATGTGAAAGGTTACCTCAATTCAAGGAGATGTTCCTTTTCATGTTCCGTTTCGTGACGAAATGAACTATCAATCTGCACGTCTTAACAGCGTTTAGATAAAGTATCATTCATATATGATAAAACTAGGAATAGTTACCACTACAGCTGCCCCCACTGTTAATCGTATCCGTTGCTACAATCAGTGCTTTCGCTTGATATTTTGGCTCTTCTGTAATTAATTGATTGAAAATCATTTTTTGGGG
>Ga0126337_10003288_pt1 | contig 10537 bp, 6 predicted proteins | sample DipCmetagenome_FD_92527 | JGI IMG/M metagenome (GOLD analysis project Ga0126337, IMG submission 92527) | Coral microbial communities from La Bocana,Puerto Morelos, Mexico - Diploria C A metagenome | ecosystem: Host-associated > Invertebrates > Cnidaria > Coral | place: La Bocana,Puerto Morelos... | reverse complement strand
GACTCCCGACTCCGGACTCCGGAAACGGAACTGGAAGCGGAAGCGGAACCGGTACCGGTACCAGACTAATGAAAATTGAAGATGTCTTGACGGTGTTAGTAACAATAATTATATACTCTAAAAATTGCACACTTGAGATCGATTTACATCAGTATGCTTCCTCCCTCTGGTCCCTTTCCTTCAAAGGGAAATGGAGCCCTTTCATGAAAAAGTACGAATAAGATCATACAAGTTACATCGATTTTCGAGTTTCGTATAGTCACTTGAAAGATGTTACCATTATTCAAAACATATTTTTGTCTGCAGATCCCGACGAAGTGGCGAATCGATCGACTGAAATGTGACTGAGAACACGTAAAAATTTAAACTTGTTATTCCTTGAATTTTAGCTTGACCTTTTTTTACCTGGTTTCTTTAAACGAGCAACTATTGTTTTGCACTGGATATGCATTTCGCGTTTAAATGTATTTTGACTTTACCCGACGGGGAATGTTAAACTAATAAAAAAAGGGAAAAACCAAAAACCAAAAGGACAACATTCGCGCGAAAGAGCTCTGTTTATTCATGGATTCTACTTTCTGAACGAGCTTATACATCACGCTTCAACACTTTTACAAGGAAAGACATTATGTCATAAAAAAATGCAGAAACAGTAATCCCCGAGTCAGCTGATGCTGTTGCCATGATACAGACACCAGTCAGGAGCCTGAAAAGAATGGAAACTTAATTCCCTTGTTCGCACCGTTTCTTCTAAGGGCTCCGTTTATCATCCATTTTCATTTGAGGGGGTTGTGTACTAATGCCAGTCATTCTTATTTGATCCCAAGTTGCATCATTCACGTGTATGTGAAATTCTTGAAGATAAATTTTGCCCTGGTAGATAATAATAATTATAATAATATAATAATTACTTTGGAAACGTTGGTTTTTGAGGAGAGGGGAAAACCGGAGTACCCGGGGAAAAACCTCTCGGAGCAGAGAAGAGAACCAACAACAAACAACAATTAAGCTCTAATAAGAAAATAAATACGTGTCAAGACGAAACGTCTTACAAAGGCAACTATCGTCAGTAACATTTCCACTTTTTTAACTACTGGTTTCGGTTCCGGTTCCAGTTCCAGTTCCGTTTCCGGAATGCAGATTGCTCCTTTTCTATAAGCCCTGTACGGGTCCTCTTACCCAGCCCTCTGGAGGGAAATGAAAATAATCCCTTGTTTTCATTTTGGCATTTTTGCTTCGCCTCCGCGAAGGTTGCGTATTTCGAGCATGGCTCAGAGGCAGGGAGGTAGGAAAATAGAACACTCTATATGCCAAATCAGAAAACAAGTGCCGGGAAATCAGTTTGCTACGACTGGAAGTGCTTGTGTTCTAAAATGGCCTTGGAAACTTGGCCAGGGTCAGACATCAGCATCACCGGCAACGGAAACGTTTTTGGCAACTACAAGTCAGGTTGTCAAGAAAGCAGATTTGAGCTCCCACACAGCTTGGAAAGCTGAGTTCTTATCCGTCAAGAAATTCTTGGGTTCTGAAAAATTTAGTCTAAACAGCGTCCCGGTTTACGAAGAGCCTATTCAAAGTCAGGTAATAACCCTGACCTTGATTCCTACAGAGCCTTTAAAAAACCAAATAAAGTTGTCACTAATACGAGGAACTGAATTTCCGTCTGCACGCTCGCAGCCCTGCCATCGAAGAGAAAGTGACTTGGAGTGTAAAGCAACAAATGCGAAACAGCTACTTTACTGCTATGTGCTGTCGGAAAGCGCCTCGTCAAACGACAAGTTTGCTCTGCAGTGCTACCTGCTTCACTTAGATGAAGGCGGGTCATATTTCCTTCAAGCCCATGGGAGTGAAGCTAAATTGAGAAAAGCTGAAGATTTCCAGTATACTGAAAAACCAAAGGGCTCGGTAATTTTGAATGAGCACGGCTACATTGTAGGATTTTTGGCATTCAGTGACGAGGATGATCATGAGATTCTTCCACTGTTCTTTCCACAAAACATGCAAGGTAATGCAACTTTTCTTACAGACTTTCTTTACTATTCTTAACTATTATGGTAATAAGAAAGTCGACGTCTCGTTTTCCAGATACGTGGTCGACTGTTGCCTTGCCTGTTACAAATTATGTTGCAATTTATTTTTCACACGGCACTTAAACATGTTCAATTCTTACGTGAAACCTATGCGGAAGTTATAGTAAGAAGAGTTTGACGTGGTTGTTAGCTGTTATCAGTTGTTACCGATTCATACAGGAGACGGATGATCCGACTCTAGTATAAATCGGGCCAATGTGGAAGCGTTTTGCATGTGAGCGAGTTACCACAATACTAATCGTGGTCTGGGGCCAGTTACTTGGGCAACGCCCATACACAAAATTAATATTTATACCATTGCGAATATATTATCTCAAAACGTTGTTGCATGCAAGTTTCACGTAAAACTGAACGGTGTTACAGCTTGGCCAGATATTAACCCTTCCTTTGATAAAGTTAGGATTTCCAGTGTCTCAGGGGAAACTATGATACCTTACAGGGTGGTTTCAAATCCTTGCAACTGAAAACATTAATTTTAATTGAACAAATCTGCTTATCTATCAACTACAACTCAAACACATCACACCGAGTAAAATTAAACAAGATTAAAAACAGCCCAGTTATGTTGGCAATGCTATGTAACTACAAAAGTTGTCTTTACCAAAAGTGATTTCAATAAGACACAAAATGAAATTCATCAGAGATAGGTAATCCAAAAAGCAGAGATTAGCCCAGAATACCTAGATTTATTTTATGAACAATTTTATGAACAAGCCAGACTCTTTTCATATTATACTCGTTAGAAAACTAAATTACAATTATTACAATTATTGTACAATGATGAAGTGTTGTGCCATAAACACCTTTGCAGATGATAACCAGCCACTAAAGAAAATGATCAGCCCAGAAGACACAAAGGAAAGTAATGCTTTACTTCAAGAACGTTCTGGCAGGGATGGTGAGGCATCACAGAGAAGTCATGCTTCAGGAAATGGTGACGTGTATCGAAACCAGACTGAGGAGAATGTATTCCATATTTATAGCATAGAGCCACCAAGAAAAGGCGATAGAGAAACTGATTTACAGGATATGGAACATGAGGAAAATGGTAAGTGTTCTTTCTGCATTCACATTCACCTCAACACATACAGAGCAGTGATCTAAGTAAGAAACCAATATACTGTCTGTCTTTCACGTGCTGAAGGACAACTGATATTTTACCTAAAATTACACAGTCTTTATTAAATGACTGACAAAATTACTTCATTGCTATTGGCTGACAGCAGGCCAATTTATCCTTAATTTTTAATTTACTCATTTAATTTTTAATTACTGCAGTGAAGATTATTGCATGTGTATTTGACGAGGGTGAAAAGCAGAAGGAGCATGCCTTAAAAATCAACTAGTCCAGGAACCTAACCTCTAGCTGGTAATGTTTTTGGGAAAGGGTCATTATTTGGATGACTGTAATGGACCTTGTTCAAAATACCATGGGTTTAACCACCGAATCAAGTGAAAACAAAACATAAACTTGAAACAAACTATTTTGTTTTTATAATTTTTTGTGTAATTATGACCATATTACATGTTTTTGCTCAGTCCTCAATTTGACAGTTTTCTGGCAGTTTATCAACTCTACTCATAGATAGCTGCCACATAATATAATCTCTGTTCTGAGAATTTGGTAAGACAAGAATGTCACAAAACTGTAGTCAAATATTTGGTGAGTCTTGACACCTTGAATTTCCAGGCAAGGACTTCACAAAGTACAGGTTTTTTTCCAAGGCTATCATCTAGTTGTAGGTTAATAGAAAAGATTTCAGTCTGTTTCATCAAGTGTCATATTTATCATTTGCCATCCCTCTAAGATTTTTGAATTTTCTCACTACCTGTGTGCATGACACTGAATTATATCTATGTTGACCATTATTGGGACCATCTTTTTGTATCATATTTTTTTCAATTAGAGCCCATCATTGGCATCTCGAATCAACCATCTGAGCTGTCATATGTTTCAGTATCAGGGGAAATGTCTGATGATCCTAACAGTGGTGGTCCTGAGGGGAAGAAAGCTTCTATCAGTGGAGGAGATATCTCAAGTACACCCCAAAATCGTGAAGCCAAAGCTCCTCCTTTTTCAAGGTGTTACAGTGAGCAAACAGCCATGACACCAAAAACAAAGAGGAAGTACTCACAAAAGTGCTACAGTGAAATGCCCTCAATGTCTCTGAAACCAGGTAATAAAACATTTTTACTATAGTAATGTATTTAAATGGAGTTATCTTCACATATAGGGTAACAGTGACACTGGCAAAATCAGAGAAAACACTTTACATATGAAAAGATGCTCACTACAGGATTGTTGAAGGTGTATACAAAACCTGGACCCCCTTCCAGACCCCATCCTGGCCCCCCTTCTGGACCCTCCTCTGGACCACTCAATTTTTTGGGGTAAAAATAAAAAAAATAATAAATTAAAGCTCAGTAATCACAGCAAAGTGACTAGGAGGTTTCAGTTAGTTAAGGTTAGACTTAAATGATTGAATGCTGCTCAACAAAATCTAAAACATACAGAATGATTAATAAGCATTTGACTTTATAATGCTATTTCAGGGGCACTGGTTGCAAATGTGGTGATGCAAAAAGCTTTTGTTATTGATGCACTCAGTCGACTGCTGGACCCAACTAACAAACTTGATAACTGGAGGCACTTAGCCCAACTTAATGATGTTTCTACAGACCTGGAGTCAAAATTTCTGTCACAGGAACATCATTCTAGATCTGAAGCAATGTTTAAAGTGTTAGCAGCATCCAATCCAAGCCTTCGCATTGGAACATTTAGAAGTGTTCTTCAAGAGCTACGAATTAATCAAGTGAGGGAATACATAGCAAGCCTTGATGGTAAGTGCTGCATTTCATCAAATCAGTTAAAGTGCTACTGCGATGAAAATAGACTTTTTCTAATCTATCCAGATATCAAAACTAGATCACTCAAATAGTAATTGTGCCAAATCTTAAATCAAAATTCTAAAGAGAAGTCCGATAAATATGACTGTAATTTCACGCTCAAACCGTCCGCCATTACTCGAATTAGGAAAGTCCAAGTTTGAAAGAAGGATTGGGTCAAGAACGGAACTGACGTCATAGTCACAACCAAAGCACTAAAAATGTGGCTACTTCAGTATGCAGAGTAGAAGTTTTCGTAGTGGAAGTTTTCTATCTATCTATAGTCATGTCACGATTATATATGCTGACATGATGCAATGGCCGCCTTTGTGGACAATTCCTCGCTTGATGTAAGCGAAAGAAATTTGATGGCTATTACGCTAAATATACACACAAAGTCACACACCGTTCACGGTAGACCCACACTCACACTTGTGGAGCATTTTGGGAATGGGTCGGTCCACGAGAGATCAATTTACAATCCTTTACGAGTGAACCTTCTATCGAGAAATATCAAGCGAAACCTGCACTTGTAAACACAACCATGTATTTAGACGTGATCAAGAACCAGTGATCAGTAGAATACCAGAGCTATTCTGAAACATCTCAGAAGAGGGGAAGGAAACTAAAGGAATTTGTTTATGAGCGTATTCGTCTAAGCATACCAAAGTCCTCTTGGCTATGTCGTTATGTGAAGGTTAGAAGAGTTACAAAGAATGTTTGTAAGCTTCATACGAAGAGAGTAATATTAAATATTTGTATTAAGTATTTGTTGAATTGCTCCGTGAGGATATATCAAAGGATAATTAAATTGAAGTATAGAGGAAGTCAGTATTTATCAATGTTTTCTTGTAATAAACCCATGTGTCTTTATAAGCGTCAGACACGTATCAAACTATTGTAAATTTCAACTGAGTTCAGATATAGAGAAAAACCCTGGTCCTACTCCAGTGTGCTACAGAAACCGGGATAAGCTCCAGCCTGATGGGCCACTTAGGCTCGTATGCAGACTTTTTTACTCCAGTGTGCATTGACCCTAGCAAAACAATAACGGCACCATAAAGCTGAGCTAACAAGTTGGTATTTGTACAAAGTTCAGAACAACGTGTTACAACGAGTTTATGCCCTTTGATTTACAATAACAAACAAGGACTCAATTCTGCTAATCATCTGGTGTCAATAATGAATATTGGAAATCAGTTGTATTCAAGTTTGTCTCAGTTAACCAGACAATCACTTTTAATGCAGACAGAATTACTACACTTTTAAATGTGGTCGAGACTGACTATGAACTTCAATATAGGGAAAGCTACACTGCCAGCAGACAAAAATAAACACAAGTAAAATTATTGACCGGCAATTACAAAATTGCGTGACAACAGCTTTAACCCTAGTCGCAGTTGGGTTTTTTGCCCGTTTGTAACTCTACCTGTTTCAGTAGTACTTTTTACACAAATTACTATGCTACATCATTAAGAGTAGCCCGAGTAAACGCCTGTAGGCGTCTAGTTTGTGTTTTAAAATGGCTTAGATTGGAAAGATGCGATTTTCGTCATAGTACCACTTTAAACAAACACAGTTACTCCAGTTTCTCTATGCATGAATTTCAATTACACAAGGTTATCTGCAATGTATCTCGATTTGAAAAAATGTTAAAAATTTTTTATTACATTTTTCTGATATACATAACATGATTACAAACTGCTACTGGATGAAGATTGAGAAATTTTTAATATTCCTTTTTTTTATGTTGAATTACCTTAAAACAGAGGAAGGACCGTCTTGCCCATTACACCTTCAATTTGTTTCTCCTTCCAGACCAAATGACAATTGAAGCATTTTTGGAAGAAACAGATCCAAGCATCCCAGGCAGAGTTTTCATCACATTAGATCGTCTAACTGATGAAAAGTGGCAAAACCTGGGCATTAAACTTGGAATTGATCGTGGTGACCTCAAGGGCATAACAACCAATTGTGCAAATCAACATCAAAACCCTGCAGGGGAAGTAATAGACATTATTTGTGCAAAAGATCCAACAATGACCATAGGTCAGTTTAAGAGAAAGTTGATCAACATCAAAAGGACTGATGTGAAGAATAAATTGGACCACCTAAATGGTAAGTGTTCTACATGTAATTCTAATTAATTAATTGTAAGTTTAAAGGTTAATCTAAGTTATCATGGTAGAATAAAAGCTACATATTTTATCATATCTTAGAACCACAATAAAAAATTTGTTTTTGTTACAATATGATTAAGATCTTTCAAATGACCAGGGAAGTCTTTGTTACTAATCTCGTAAATGACCGAGCTAAGTAACAAACAGTCTCAAAAAACATAGCATCTGCCCGGTGTATGAATGGTAGCGAGTTTGACTCCAATTGAGGACTAAGTTGATAGTTTTTTCTTTTTTCTAAATTTTTATTTCACTTAATAGTCATGAAGCTCCTCTCATATTATATTACAGTTACTAAATTTGGTTGTTACACTTAATAATATATTATCTCTTCAAATTTTGACAAATTTGATTTGGATTATGAGGGTCAAATCCCACATGCAGTGTAAACAAAGACACCTTATCTCCCCAGTACATCACATTGAAAATTTCCAAAGATAATTTCCCCCCGTTATAGTATTCTCTAAGCTGATTTAAGTCATGAGGTTTTTTAAAAACTCATTATTAAAATAAATCTCCAGGTTTCAACACTGGCCCCTTCATTTGTTTCACAAAATTTCCTAGTCTCTATATTGAACAGGTTGGCAGGTCTGAATGACCCCAAAGCTAAACCAACCATCTTTAGGTCAAGTGGGTAAAGAGTTACCAAATCCTAGGGGCCCAGCACATAATAAGTTTATATGAAAAAAGTAAGTTTTTCCAATCGCTCAAAGGCAAAAGTTAGTCACTTGTGACACCCAGTCGCTTCTGGAGCCCAGCCCTGGATCATATCAGCCCATTTGCCTACTGACTCCACAACATCAACTAGGGACTGCATCAACTAGGGACATGATGTTGTGCGCGACTGGCCATGTGAAAACAATAAAAAGTAAATTTTTCAGTTGCCATTCTTCCCTATTGAAAGGGCAAGTAAAATATTGCCAGGGCAAATATTTCATCTAACAACTTGGTGAAAAATCAATATGGATCCCTGCTATTTAAGTACCAACCAAACATTTACTGGCCATTGAAGGCTATTGTTTCGGTTGATGTTTATATGCATAATTAACAATTGCTTCATGTTTCAGCGTGCACTATCGAGTTATGGAGCATGTGGAAGTTTGGAGAGCACATAAGAAGCATAAGAGTTGCCCGAGGAGATAGCCGAGGGCAACTCTAGCTTCTTGAGTGCTCTCCAAACTTCCCACATGCTCCATAACTTGATAGTGCACAGCTGAAAGCATGAACCAATTGTTTTGTAACATAGCCGGTGGAATTGTGCATCAAATCTGACACGAAAAACGGACAACAATATCACAGGCAATTGTTCGCTGTAAGCGAAATATTAAGCAAAATAGGGATTGGTTTTATTTCAAATTTTCTGTGTAAAGCTCGAGTTTTATTTTACTGCAGTTTAAATACAAAATTCTTTATTTTTAAAAAAGAAATCACACTCAAGAATGGCGAAGCGATTTGCTCACGCTATCAGCGTGCACTATTGGGATTTTGAGCACGCTTACATAAAGGGGAATCCTTGTTTACAATATTTGCCTCATTAGCATAAGCAATTTGGTTTCTGATGGAGCTACAAATAAATCAGTTCTGAATATTGAAAGATCATAGTATGATTAACTCTACCAGTGAATATGAGCCAGGTCTATTGAATACTTTTTGCAGTTCTGAATATTGAAAGTTCATAGTATGATTAACTCTACCAGTGAATGTAAGCCAGGTCTATTGAATACTTTTTGCGCAACACAGGTTAAAAAACTCAAAATTTTACAAAGAATGTATGAGCTCATTCGCGCTTTTGCCACCCAGAGATTTTGCAGTTTTTGAAAGACAAACTGATATTGCACTCATTGCTTCGCGATTCGTGCGATATCAGTTTTTCAAGTGAATCGCATAGCTAAAGCCACCAAACTAAGCTTTTTCTGTTTTTGTGAGCCGCGCCAGTGCGCAAACAATGGAAACCCTTTCAAAGTCAATGTCAATGCGTTTTCTCGTAGTTTTGAGTGTGAGTGGCCTTCATTTCGGTTCAAAATTTGGCAGACATAAGTTTTCTGTAAATTCGTTCATTTCCAAGGTGTTTTTTCCTAGCACAAGTTTCATTTTTGATGTTACGATAGCAACAAGGTTTGCTCGCGACTCACTTCAGCAATATCACTTTATGCACAAGTGCAATTCCATGCTAAATTCCCTCTCTTCGATAGCCAAACAGAACGTGGTTTTACCTTTATCCATGCAATCAGAAGCATACTACCTAGAAGCGTCTAAATGCTCTTTATATGTTGGGACAGAAGCATATCACCTGATATGCTTCTGATGCAATTCTATAATTAGTGTGTGGGGTTGACTAGTATTCCACCCATGAAAGCTCTGTTGAGACCTGTAAAGTTTGGAGAGAATGCCAACACTGGGTTTTACAAGCGTTGTTACGTTGTAAAGTAAGAAACTACAGAATGCAGGGCCACTTTGGACCACCTGTTTTACATGTGTCAAAACCTTTTCAAGAACAAAGCGGAACACAATAGGCACTATTTTGATTGCGTTCAACGAAGGGGAACACTTACTAATCCGGAAAAAGTTGAGATTTTTGGGCTTTCTATGTATGGTTATCAATTTGGCCCCCCCAGAAAAATTTTCAGGGGCTAATGACGTCATCTCCATGCCATGTGCTTCCGATGCTCGTGCTTCGACGTAGCTGTCTCAATGTGTTTTGTGAATTTGGCTGTGCTGTGGACTGTTATTTTCGCAAGCTATTAACAGGTAAGTTGTGTCTGTGTAGTCTGAAGTTAGAATTAATGGCTTTAAAAAATCTTGTTTTTTATGTTAACGAACACGACTTTGCATCGCCTTGGCTTTGTGAACAGCTATATTTTGATTGCATTTGTTGATTCCTGTCGCGACAATAAACTGTCTTCATCCGGTCGAGAATATTGTTTGAATCGGTGGAAAAGTAATCCGAAGGCAAGATCGGAAAATACTTGAATCAGTTGCAAAGAGTTTGCCGAGGATAAACGAGCACGCGATTGCAAATGTTTTCTTATATTTGTGCTTCCAGCTTAGAAAAATGTACGTAAAAAATATATAGCTTTAAGTAGTTTTTACGCTGTAAGAATATTAACCACGAAATTTGCAGGCTACCGTCACGCAACGTATCAACAAATAGTTTCCATAAGGTCGTAATACTAGCAATATAGATAAATATTGAAAACGGACAACTATTTTTAAAGACATGTTTCGGCATGCTTATGCCATCTTCAGTTTAATAGTGTATCGCAAGTATGTGATACAGTTATATAATACAAAATATGAATAAATTATTTACAATATGACGTAATGCGTTACAATACAGTGAACCGGAAATTACAGAGTTAAAAAAGTGTTGAAATGGTGTAATTG
>Ga0126337_10003286_pt1 | contig 10540 bp, 2 predicted proteins | sample DipCmetagenome_FD_92527 | JGI IMG/M metagenome (GOLD analysis project Ga0126337, IMG submission 92527) | Coral microbial communities from La Bocana,Puerto Morelos, Mexico - Diploria C A metagenome | ecosystem: Host-associated > Invertebrates > Cnidaria > Coral | place: La Bocana,Puerto Morelos... | reverse complement strand
TTTACCGAGGTTGACTAGTCTATTTGAGACCGTGACAGGCAGTCTGATAGTCCCTGACTGATCACAGATACTGGGCGATGTGATGCTCTGCACGAGCTCGGTAAATTCGTCTTATGTAAAGCCAAAATAATTTTTAGGATCGCGTGACATTTCTAAAGAGACATCCAATACTTTCAATAGGTTTAACTGAGGCTTTCAGTTGGAATTCGTAATGTGAATATTTAGTATTCGGTTTGCGCCGATCGCTGACTGTTAATTATTCCACGAGTTTGATCATAGGTCTCCTTTGATTATCCAAGTAATTTCACTAGTACACAGGATCAAACCATCAAGTTTGAGCTTCCTTGTCAATGACCCAGATTAAACAACTCGAGACGTTAATCTTGACATACAAAAACCTGGGCGTGGACTCTCATGTTAAAAGTCAAGGATGCTAGAGGGAAAATTTGAATAGACCATTCTGGGCGTTGTTCAACTTACGTGATTTCAGCCCTAGCAGATACCACTCTTTTTTTTCTTCGAGCGCACCCTAGAAGATTTCTTGACTAAATCCCTTATTTAGGCCCCAACGCCAAACAAAAAACATACCCGACCATAGCTCTGCCGAGGCTTACCGGGGTGATATTGTCAAGATCGATATCGTCCTCAAACGAACTATCGCTGCTATCATGCTGTGGAGAATCTTGTTGTCGTCCGCTATAACTCTGTGGTCCTGATGCCGGTAAAGGGTAGTTATTGAAGAAGAAGTTCTCTTTAGATGGTGGAGTCGCGCGTATGACAGAGTCGCTCTTTGGACGGTACTAAAAAAAATAAGGTTAATCATTCAAAAAAGCTCAACAAGTTGAATGCTGTTTCGTAAACAACCTCTTTAAAATCAGGCGAGGCCACTTTGTGTTGCTCTGTTCAAAACCCTCAAACAATCGCAAGAAGACTTAAAAGAGGCTTCCCGTTTCGTTCTATAACCAAGATATTAACCTTTGGGTGGAGACTGCTCTTAGCTGCAATAGTGATTTAGTCCTTACTGAGGAATAAGAAGTCACTCGAGCAAATCGTAAATTTCAATATTTCTAATCAAAGAAATCTGCGAGCTAATCAGTATTTTGCAATTGAGCATCTACTCACCAAGTTCCGTTTTCCATTTTGAATTTCGTCTGCCGACCTCGATATGCTTGAGCTTTGTTTCGGTGGGCTGCCTGCTGTGGAACGTGACAATTTTCAAATTTGTTGTTTTTAACTGTAACTATCATTTAGAATGCTAAAATAATATAAAATGAGTGGGCAGATGTTATGCGCTAACCATTCTTGATCTGACTCCTGCAGCTGTAGACGCGATTTTCAGGGCTTTTTTTCTCAGTTCCGTTGTCTTTTGTTGTTCAGTATGACATATTAAATCAATTTTTTTTCCCTTTGGTGGTTCCTTATTAACATTCACGTAGCTCTCTGTGCTTTATTTTGAATGCATTCTTATTTATAAGATGAAAATTTATCTACCAGTAACTTGTAAGTAGTGTAAGCTAATTACTAAGCCGGTTCTTAAAGCCAGTTTTACTCAAGTCTTACGATGTCTTGATAACATCTTTGCATTGTGTTATATAAACTTTAAAGACTTGTTTAATTAGCCTCCTAATAACAACTTTGTGGGAGTATGGCCAAAAGTAATGAGCAGTGAAAATATATCAATTAAGGAAATACTTTGTGATCAAGGAAATTTTAGATGCGTTTAAGAATGTCTCAGACCCTCAGTTAACTATCGAACCACTTTCAGTCACGGATAGATCATTTTCCCAAATTAACATAAATTTAAACATCCTTTAATTTAATTGCTTTGGTTTTTTTCATTTACATGCACTTAATGAAATTAAACAATTCACTAAGTACCTCGTGAAACTGGTAACTGAGCAGTTTAAAACTATTATTTATACTGGGACTTCCTTCTTTGCACGTGCTCAGATGTCTTCGTTACCAAGGGAAGTTGTTTCACGTGAAAATAGGTTACCGATAAATAGTGTTTCTAGGGTCTGTTTTCCACTGGCAAATGGCACATCAACACTGGCAACTATCATGAACTCAGTAAAAACGTCGGGGAGGTGCCATTAAAAACAAGATTGTGAGGCACGAGGCGGGGTTTTGATTCAACGAAAGACGTTTCATGTAACCTTGGCTTATTGTGTTACTCAATCCCCTCCCTGTTTACTTTCGGTTTTATTTACATATAGCAGTTTGCGTGTGCGGCTAAAGGTCACGACAGTGTAAAGTAAGAGAGATAAGCTTGTATTGGAGTGTCTCCAGCTAGGTTTTCTCCCAACATGTTCTGCACACGACTGGCTGTGCTATTACAAATGTTTTGTGCAAAGGAACGGCAAAAAAGCATCGGGTTACTAATGTGGAAACGCGAAGCATATCAGTTCCCTTCCGTGACAAATTTATCCACGGAGCAAAAAGGAATGAAGGGCTTTCTTCCTCAATAGATCTATATTCTTTCACGATCACAGAAATGTCAGTTTTTTTTATTTCCAGCAAATTCGACAAAAACTTGGAGTATGCTTTCGAAAGCGTTTCGTCAGTCAGCGACTAAAAACTTAATTTATTCGCTTTTTAAAATAATTCATAGGCGATGGTTCGAACTTAGTTTGTGTATTTTTGCGTAGTTTAGCTACGATAGTACAGAGTTCCGTTTCAACTGCTAAAACGAGGGTTCGAAACGATCATTTTAAAGTCCTTTGGCGTAGGACACAAGAAAGCAAAACGTGCGTACAATTTTATTCCACAATCTGGTAAACAGATCCCTGATATTGAAAAGGGAATTTTTTTCTATGGTCTAAAATCGAAAGTAATTTTGCACTCGCCCATATAAGAAGAAAATGACTCGCCTTCTAATACGCCCAGATTACTGATGTTGTCATTTATTTGTCACGAGCTATATACAAAGACATGCAGACAATTCGTAGAGAAAACCTTTATTGTTCGGTGTCCCCTGAATTTACTTGTCACAGTCGACTGCAAGATCTTAAGATAAGGAAATTAAATCATTCCCAACGTATGAGATATGACACTTATTCTAGAATTCGGGAATCCCCTTTTTCTTACGCTTCATATTTAATCTTATGTTAAACTTCACAAACACGGAGTTTCTAGCTCTCTCGAAGCCATCAAAGATGGTATAATTTTTGTTTTAAATCTTATTCTGCCAGACGGTCACTGTTTTTCCGGCTTTATTCTTTTTCTGACTTGTTCTACAACTTCCGCTGGATGTGATTGACTGTTGGGTCGATTCTTAGATTCCTTTTTTTGGATATTTTTCTAGAACTCTCAACAATATCCTTGTAATTTTTAAAGCTCTAACATTGTTTTGTGAACACCCATTTAAGTTTTTAAGGGGAAATGCAGTCTTCAATAACTCTTGAAATGAAAAAAGCTATTTCTTTTTCTCCTAGATTATACACTTAACTTTTTTCGAAGTGATGCTTTTGGTGCAAGTAAAGATAAGAGACTATTGTAAAATTTTTGAACTAGGCAGTTGGCCCTTTCTTTAAAATGGCACATAAAATTCCTTAGCAAAAGTCTTCATCTTTTTGTTCCTTTTGTGCCACTGCGGTGAATATGAGGTATACTGGTTAGGTAGTGCTGGAACTGCGGCGGGTCACACAACAATTCAGTTCCCTTAAACTTGTTGATTACACCGCTTAAGTGATTTTATGTCATCTGAAATCTTTCACAACACTGATCCATATTTGTTTTTATCAGTTCGCCGGCCTAAATGTAAATGTCACAAACTATTTATATCCAGAAGTGAACATATGTACAAAGCCCTCATGAATAATATTTACTGGAACGCGGCGTATTATTTTACAACTTGAAATTCATCTTACCTTTATCCTTAAATCGGAAAACTCGATAAGGCTCCTTCTCATCCAGACTATGCGGTACTCTCACCTCTTCCACGTCAGGCATCTTGTGCAGAGCGCATCGGAACCGCGTTTTCCAAGTAGACGGATCGGCGGACTCTCCTTCTCGATATTTGCCAGTGTGTTCAGCCCACAGCTTAAACAACATCGCGTCCTTCTCGACAACAAAATCGGGTTTGCCAGCGTGCTTCCACGATACTCGGAACTCTTTAAGATCTTTGTTTCGCCAACTCAATCCAGGCACTTTTCCGCTGTTGATTTTGTCTTCCAACCATGGCCTCAGCCGCTGTCGTTCAGACATCTTGGTCGCTAAGAGCCGCGAAGCTTGGTTGCACTTTCCTTGAATCTACTTCCCCAGAAAATTCAAGTGGTCTATCCTGTGATCGGGCGAAAGACCTACAAGAACGCTTTCTTCGAAGTCTAGCACAAAGAGCACGTCTTTCGCTTTCTAACATCCATGCGGTAATGTAAAATCCGTCGCAAAACCCTGTCTGTAATGTTACCGTATTTAACCGAAGATGCAGTAATTTGAAGGGTTTTTCCCGGTCGAGATTCTCATTTCTCATTGGCTGAACCTAGCGAAGCGTGAGACTTCCGCTCCTGAAGTACACGTGTTCCGATATGTTAATTCACTGTAAACAAAAACTTGAACTTAGAAGCTACCTTTAGCATATTGCATTCAACAGAAATTTTCAAGAGAAACCCGAATTTTATCGTATAACGAGAAACTACAAAAAAAAAGGAAAATTCAAACGATTACAATTAAAACTCTAAATTTTGAAACCACCGTGCAGAGTCCTTAGTTGTCATGGAAGAAACTGATTTCGGCGTTTAATCAAGGAATATATCTTTGAACTCAGTTTAGCTGTATACATTGTTGACTGCTAGAAATATTAACTTGTTTGCAAATCAAAGGAAACAAAATAGACGACAGTATTTTGTAGCAGAAGTCACTGTCAAAATTACAAATTGTAGTTAAGTGTCAAGGAAGTGCATAACTGTGGTAATTAGCTACTCGCAAACAGATTAATGGCACACAATTTCAAGACATGTAAGCTATTGAGATTAGAAACGCTTGTTACTTTTTACGTTAAAATGTAATAAAAAATGATCAAAATTCAATGCCGAATAATATGGGCGTCATATTATGGTGGATTGTGTGACAATTATATCGGCGTTACAAACAGCTTGGCTATTTCCTTTTGTCCTCTGCGGTTTATGCAAGACATTCAATAAACTAAACGGAAGATGTAAGCAGGTTTCTAAAGAAAGAAAACAATTCAGTTTATTTTACTTGATCCCTTGCCAGCCGGGAATACTAACTGTTCGTCAAGCTAGGTTTTTGTCTAACAAACAGACTTATTAAAAGGACTGAAGTCAGTTTTGATATGCACAACACCCATAGAGCAATTCAAAGTGACTGCAGGAAAAGAGAAGAGGTCGAGCTCGTTTTTAGCCACGTTTCTCTAGCTCTGTCCACGGACCCAAAATGGCTTCCGTTATCATTTTTACGACTTCAACCGAAATGGAAATAGAAGCCGTAACCGAACATTTTCTTTGCAACTGAAGATGGCTCTCTACAATCGATGTCGTACTAATGCGTCGTGTAGTATCTCACTCGCGTATTTTGGCGGAAAGAATTGGTGGAGCTCTTATGTTTGATGACACGCTTAACGCAGATTTCCAATTTAAATGCTTTATTGACATTCAAAATTATTAAGGGTCTGAATGGCTCAACATTTGGAGTCTACTTATGACATGGATGAACTTAAATCACAATGAGTAACCTTTAAAATGAAAGCAATGAATAGTATCACGCGCAGATACATTAATGGATTCCTCGTTGTTATGCCAAACAAGGCAGTTTATTTTTATGGTCTGTGAATGAAACACTATTGGGTGATGCATGGGGTGTGAACTGCGCACTTAATTAAGGTTCGCTACCATGACCGAATATGTTTAAATTTTTATGCGCGACTATTCAGAAAAAAAGACCTTGCTGAGCTGTGCTTTCATGCATTCTGTCAGTTTTGGAAATTTTCTCAGTGAACATCCTGCTAAAGAGGAACAAAATTGTTTCTTTGTAGTCTTGGCGGGTAAAAGCTTAATGTGTTAGGATCAGAGAACACAAACGAGTGAGTCACGTGAATGCTTCTGAAAACGGAAGTAAAACCACATCGGTTCGTACTTTGCCAATGTCTTGACGCAATGAGTATCAACAAGGGTGCAGGCACAAAACAAAAATATATACGTCAATATACAAGTTCCTCTGGATGATCATCTTATTCTTCTTTGAACATCACTTAAGCATTTTTAAAATACAAAAATACAATCTCAAATTAGGCACCTAATTTTACAAGTTCTACGTGGTAGTGATTTTGATGAGGTTAATTATTTTCAAATGCCTCTTAAATCCGTGACTTGTTTCAAGATACCTGTATCTCAAAATCTATTTCAGAATTAGAGAAACAACGCTAAAAGCACTGAGACCGGCCGGGCCCGGGGGGAGGGGACGTTCTCTGATATTGTTATGTGCCGCGAGACATGTAGAGTAGAGTTTTTGAGCTTCCCATTCCTCAAATCGGGTAAAATTTTTGCCCCTGCTGGAATTGCGTTCGCGGTGTGATCCTTAGATAGCGTACCTAAAATTTATTAACTAAAATTTCGATGCGAAAATGCCCAGCTAAACGAAAACAAATTCTGTGATTGATGCTCAACTTCGAATATTACAGGAAAGAAATAAAGTTGACCTGTTTACGCCATTCTTAGTTTTTGTTTTTCCTTGAACAAGGTGTCACTTTTTCGGGTTTGGGCCTTAAACAGAGTATCAATTTGCGTCTACTTCATTCTTTAATAGGCCCCAGGGCTAAAGACCCTTCGCGGCACATACCAATCGGAAATTTACGGGAGTACTACACCACAACCCCCAACTCCTCCTCCCCCGCTCCCCCGGACAACCGACAAATAGTGAAGGAAAAAAGTCAAAACAATCAGACCGTGCCAATTTTCTGTCGATTAGAACAAAACCATTGAATTATTTACAAAGGAACCGTCTAAAGTACAAAAAAATGTTAATCTTTTAGCGCCGAATTTATCGTTGCCTCTTCGTCGTTTGGATAAGAAGTTTCGTGGCTTTCTTTGCTAATTGAATTAATTTTAGTTCTGTTTGTGTGCCTGCACAAAGCATTCACGACTGCGTCCTCCTCGGAAAGATCTTTTTCCTCGTTGTTCGCCATTAGTTCTAGCAAATACTCCTCGTCCTTGAAATCCGTGTTTGGAAATTCCCTTTTAAGTCTTTCACGTTCCTAGAAGAGGAGAAAATGTTTAATCGTGTCAGACAGTGACAGCTATCTTCAATAATCCCTTCACTTTCTGAAGGCATCATTCACAATTCCATAATGATCAATCAGCACATTTTGTTGCCACAGAACTCCTTTTACTAACCCGGATTTCATCCAATCGAAGAAACGAACCTTTACCGAAACGTTTTCACAGAGAGTTTCCGATTTTGTTGTTGTTGTTGTTGTTGTTTGGCTGCCCTCTAGTTAGAGTGGTATTCAATGAACTAAAGTAATCACTCTGACTCTGGTCAACTCTGGTTAACAAAGGACACAGGCAACACAGTGAACCAATCAAATTCGAAATAATTACATGTCGCTGACGCAAAGCGCGGGAAAACCCGAGCGGGCGAGTCACGATTGGTTTCGGTTTTACTTGATTGGATGGAAAAGTGGCGCGTGTTTTTTAAGCCAATGACATAGAAAATTATGAAAACGAAAATGAAAACCGCTTTATAAAGCACTTGAAGTATCTAAAACCTCACCGAGGCATGTTAGGACGTCGTACCAACCCAAAAAGATCAGTTAAAGTAGAAAGGCAAATCTACATCTGTTGTTACTGTCCACTTATACAAATATGTACCTTTGACGCCTGTAAGTTGTAAAAGTCTTGGAGTTGCCTTTGGAATCCATAATTTGGATTGGCAATGGAACGCGAGCACTTAATGGCTTTAATGGCATCTCTCCAGTTCAGCTGAGTGACCGCCATGATGTACGCGGCGACCAGGCTGGTCGAGCGAGATACTCCAGCCATGCTTGAATAAACAAAAACGATTGACGAGTTAAACGCAGTAGATTGTGAATAAAACATGCTGAAAAATCTATCCACGCTAGAATTCTAATGAAGCTAGCCCTAATGCATCCCTCTCACATCCCACTCCATTCCAAAGTTGCAGATATGCATTTAATACACCGGTTTTCCTGGGAGTCGGGAGGCACTGTGATAGTAACGTCTCTTGAGAAGAACACAAACACGGTAATCTATTATTAGTTCCCAAACCCAAGATAGCATCTCTTAGAGAAAAAGACAATCTTTGCAAGATAACATCAATGTACTGTATCTTATAATTTAATCAACGCGCCATGTCCCCCAAAAATCGCTGCATACAACATTTCATGTCAAACATTATCATGCCATAAATCAACAGAAAGCTTACCAATGAACCAAGCATACTCCTTTATTTAGCCTGAAATAAAGAAACAAAACAAGGCCAACCTAAATAGCGATATAAACAGTTGATAATAATTGATGCTTTCATTGAGCAGAACAGGCTGCACCTCACACAGGCACTCTTTTGTATTCCACCTTCAAATTTTAAAGGAAATACCCAGTACAACTGGCCTAGTAATACTTTTTTATCTACTTTTCTTCAGCAAGGGTGACAGAAATTGTAACTAGCACATGTTCAGTAAGCAATCAACCCATAACTATTGGAAACATCATTTACCTGCACTTGTGAATAAAATCAATACTTTCTTGAAAAAAACCTGATCTGAGAAATAAGAAAGATAACTTAAGCTTACAATTCTACATAATAAGTGTCTATCATTTTAACTAGTAATATTATTGTGATTGTGTAGTTCCAGGAAAAATCCAAATTTTTTATAAGACCCCTGACCCACCTGGAAATTCCAATTAAGCCTGATACATTAATTTTCTCTAAATATTTTGGTATTATGTACAGAACACCCCTCCCCCACTCTAAGGAAATTTCAATCCATTCTGTGAGAGATTATGGATATTTTTCTGGGACTGCACTTTTGTGACTTCATCAATTTTGTGTTCAACAGTTGACTATAGATTAAAAGGTACTGTCGTCTCATAGTTAGTGCACCCATCTCTGGATCAAGCAGTCCGGGTTAGAGCCCTTGGGCAAGACACTTAACTTTCACATTACCTAACCAGGTGTATAATGGGTATGACCCCAAAATTGAGCAATCCAGCAGGGTCAGGGAGGAGTCTGGTTTCCTTTCTCACGGCTTCATTGCTCAATTTTGCATTTGCAACTATGAGCACACACTTGTGCTCCAATGTGAGCCTACTTGCAGGCTATGATTTTTCAATCATTCAGCATATTACACATCTTCGAAGTCTAAAATAGTACAACTGAGATTCTTTATGGAATGCAACTATAATATTGCAGCAGATCATCAATAAGTTGTTCTTTGAATTGCACTCATTTGAAAACAAACTGGTTTGTAAATCTAAAGTAAGTTTTCATGGCATTTCTAGGTTTTTTTGTTTTTTTTTATAATCATAGTTAGTAGAAGTAATTAACTTGTTGATAAAACTAGTAAAAATACTACTTTCAGTGTTCTGATCACTGATAGATATTCTCTAACAACTACATGTAAATGAAGGCTCTTTTGTAATCTCTTTTGTAATCCAATCAGTGAATTTTTGTGGCTTCTGTCCACCTTCATCACAGCTGCAATCTTACAGGTTCATTACTGGTTACACCACAAGCCCATTCATTTTGTTTTATAATAATTATTAAAACTAGTAAGTTGATATAGAATGCTTACATCTCTTGGTCAGGAGAATCGGCAGCATGAATGCACTTATACTCTAGGTGCTGCAAAAACAAAAGAAAAAATTTTCACAGTTATTTTACATACATTAGTATCTTTTTCTTGCATTAAAACTTCAGTTCAAACAATTTTTCTTTCCTGTTGAAAACAATTATAAAATGACATGAAATCCCTGGGTGAGGACATTATACAACCTGTATTTGTGCTATGTTCCAAAAAAAAAAAGTGAAATGTAATGCACGCTAAAAGTTTACTACAAAATAAACCTATTTTAATTTGATTTCAAGTTTAATTAAAAAGAAAAATTGAATAAAATTAGATTAGATTCTGAAAGGACTCTGAAGAGTCTCTTAGCGGAGATGAACACCGCGTCAGACTTGCCACAAACTATTTTTTTACAAGTATTTGTCACATTTATTAAACAAAATATGTGTGAAAAGAACTGGAATATACAATAAAGAGCTCGATTGTCATCTCAGTGAACATCTTCAGTGAAAAGCTACAAGGATGTCTAAAAGCTACATGTAAATTGCATTTACATTTTAATATATACCTGATTGGCTAGCTCGAAGGTGATTAGCCAAGTACTATTCCGGGGGGGGGGGGTACTCCCATATATGGGCTCTATAGGTATGTGCGGCCCCAAAGGGTATGGTTTTTCAGCCATTTTGGTCATAAATTGGGTATCGATTTTAGCCATTTTGCCGCCATTTTGGTCATAAATAGGGTATCGATTTTTGCACTTCAATCTTCAATTTGGTTTTT
>Ga0126337_10003285_pt1 | contig 10540 bp, 8 predicted proteins | sample DipCmetagenome_FD_92527 | JGI IMG/M metagenome (GOLD analysis project Ga0126337, IMG submission 92527) | Coral microbial communities from La Bocana,Puerto Morelos, Mexico - Diploria C A metagenome | ecosystem: Host-associated > Invertebrates > Cnidaria > Coral | place: La Bocana,Puerto Morelos... | reverse complement strand
CTTTTTACATCACTGACACCTTAAACTGAGGAATGAATTTAAGCCATACCAATCATCTCAACTCTAGGTAATTTATTTAAACTACATCACAAATGTAATATACTTTCGTGGATTTAGCCTACTTACTGCCTTGCTTTGTGCTGACAGTAATAGGAACACTGACTGGACCTTCGCCTTTCACAGTTGCAGCTGACATCCGTATGCTGTATTTCGCGTACCTTTTAAGACCTATTAACTCAACACTACGTATGGGTGAATCAACCCGTTTCGATACTTCTACACCTTCCATAGTCTCCTTGTAAGTGACCGTGTAATAACGAATATTACCACGCTGTTCACTGGCTGGTACTTCATCCCATGTGACCAAAATGCTGGTTGAGCTCGTGTTATGTCCTCTCACATTTTGAGGAGCAGCACTGGGCACTAAACATGGAGGAGTTGATAATGAGTGAGTAACAATGATGAATAAGCACAGGGCAAGATTTATAGATAATGTTCAAGAACAACATAGGCCTTATACTTAAAAGAAAGAAACGGAGTTCCTTTCAAGGTTTTTTCGGATGATCATATTAGGATCACGAGTGTCTTAAAGTTGGCAAGCTTTCAAATGAGCACGTGCCAACTATACGTAGTCGATTGATTCCCTCTGAAATTTGTTTAGAGTGAACACAATTATAAAGCGATCTCAGATCCCACTGTTTGCTCTTCGTGAAGTGAAAAAAAAAGTATCTCTATTTTCCTCAAAACGTTAAAGTTGTTGCCTGCTTTAGCTAAGTTTGAATACTAACTTACCATCTTGGTTGGTAACAAAAAATTCAGGATCGCTGTACATTCCATCGCCCTTGTCGGTAGACGCCAAAATTCTGACACTGTAGTTCATACTCTTTATCAGCCCAGTTAATATCACCTCGCGGGTAGGAAAGTAGACTGTTAAGTTTTCAACCAGTGCAGAATCGATCGCCTGGTAGCTTACGGTATAGCTAATAATGATACCATTCTTGTCTACAGCTGGAACTTCATTCCACCCGACTAAGAGTGAAGTGGAGGTTGTGTCTTTTAGCTTTAAATCCTGAGGAGGAGCGCTGGGCCCTAAAAAAGGTTGATTAAAAAAAGTGCTTAGTTTTCATTCGCTAACACGAAATTGTAATGTCAATATATATACAATCACATTTTTTATACTTACAGATACTAGTGATTGATTTTATTTATAAGTCTGAGCGATCAATTAAAGCTCAGATCAAAGGAGACCTATGGTCAAACTCGTGGATTAATTAACAGTTCACAGAAACAGTTTACTTGTTTTTACAAGATGTTTTGCTGTTTCCAACACTTTTCTTGGTCTAACATTGTGAAACTGATAATGGTACTTCTAACTTAGCTTGCTTTTCAATTTTATAGGAATGGTTTGTGATTCATTTATAGCTTTTGGCAGAGTGTTAACAACTGAATTCACATCAGCTGGTACATTAACAACATTGCTATGAATAGATATTTGTCCACCTCTGGGGAGTTCACATGATATTATTTGCATGAATGGGATACATAGGGATTTTCATCTTTCTTCTAAAGGTGTAAAGTTTAGGCATTCTGGTTTCGCAGGAAAATTCATTTTGTCAGCCTTAAGTAGACTGGTAACTTCTCATCACCTAGGTTTGAATGGCAGGTTGAGCTAACCCGTATTGTCTACACTAGCTTTACCAGTTATACTCACATTAATTAGATTTTTGTGCACTTGGTGTACAGTATTTATCATCATCGCACTTTGTAACTGATGATCAGTACCACAACTGATCACAGCAAGTACAAATATATTCAGGGCCACACAAAGCAAAGCTATCATGAAAAGAATAAATCACATTAGTCATATTCATTTCATGTGTTCCATCTGATAAAGTGAAATTTTGTTTTTTCTAGCTGGCAATAATAGCTCATGATCAGTTGTGTGTAGCTGTGAACTCAGAAATCTCTTTTTAATTTTTGCATTTTTGTTCATCTCTCTTACATTCTCAAGGTTGTTTTCTTTTTCTTTTTAAAAATTCCTTCCTATTTAAACTTCTTACTTGAGAGGGATTTGGCTTGAAACGCAACATTTCTTATTTCCATTTGACATACTTTAGTTTTCCACTTTTATTTTTTATTTATTACTAACTCATAAACGATTTGATGTTTTTTAATTTCTTTTTTACTTTATTTTTTTTTTTTTCTGTGATCCGATCCGTGATCCGATCCGTGATTAGGTCCGATCCGGTCCGATCCCGATTTTGTCGACGCCACCTAAAGCACATATCTTTGCCCTTTAAACACAAATACTTTTCTTGTTTTTTATTACACTTTATTGAATAACAGTTATTCAAGCCACAACCATCATTGACATAAAGTAGTACATCTGTTTGTTTCTGCTTATTTGTTCTTGCCTTTACAAAAGAAATATCATGAGTCATACAACGATAATTAGCTGAACAAGAAAATTTAAAACTAATCTAAATGCCCGGCAGACGGAAAATTTCACCGATATTTTCACTCAAAGCTTCTTCCAAGCTTCTTAAGAGTATTAAATGTTTTTTTAGCGATGTCAAGCGATCCTAAAATTATCCGAGCCTGGGCTTACTACAAAATGGCTCGACACTTAGAAAAATTCGGCGCAAACCGAACACTAAATATTTACATTTCGAATTCCGACTGAAAGCCTCATTTAAACCTGTTGAAAGTATTTGACGTTTCTTTAGAAATGTCACGCGATCCTAAAAATTATTTCGGTTTTACATAAGACGAATCACATCGCTCAGTATCTGTGATATCAGGGACTATCAGACCGCCAGTCACGGTCTCAAATAAACTAGTCAAGCTCGGTAAATTCGTCGAATATGAAAAAAATAATTTGCAAATATGGCGTCGAGCTTCGGGATAACAGATTTGGCCGATGTGGACTTGACGATCTCAACTTCCGTGAAGCGGCTATCAGGACACCATAGAGATTCTGGTCATGCTCTGCTGTAGTCGCTCTTAACACGATGATGTCGTCAGAGATATTCTTGCATCTCGGTAGGCCTGTAAGTATTTCCTCGATTGCATTCTGGAAGATCTCTGATGCGGCGTTTATTCCGAACATCAGACGTTTGTACCTTCTCAGACCTACATGAGTGTTAAATGTCGTTGTGTGGTGACTCTCTGGTTCTAGCTCAAGTTCATGGTATCCGGAGGAGAGGTCTAGCTTGCTAAAAATGGTTGCACCGTTTAAATCGGCGCCCAGGCCGTCTATAGTCGGCATTATAATTAAGTGCTTTTCACGCTTTACCCCCTTGTTAGCTTCTCGCATGTCTATGCATAATCGGACTTCTTCAGAGCTCTTTGGGACCACTACGATGGGGATCACACATGGGGTTGGGCCTGCCATCTTTTCGATAATGTTTAAACTATCTAGTCTCTCCAACTCCTTTTCCACGTCTTGCCGTACTTGAAAGGGGATTCGGCGATGTGTTTGTTGTTTGGGCTGCACATCAGGGTCTATGTGAAGCTTGACTAACTTTCCTCTCGCTTTGCTGATTTTCAAATTCACCGCTCGCGAGGTACTGGTGCTTAGTCTTGTCGGTTCTGACTTGGTTGACATTCTTTAGAAGTTCTAGCCTTTGCGCGGTGCCATATCCTAGGAAATTTCCTGAACTGCCTTTAACAACGTGCAGAGTCGCTGATTTGCTACTGGGTTTTGCAGTTATCTTGGCGCGAATGGTAGCGGGGGTAGCGGTTTGGGTGATCCATAAGAGAAAATTCGCCGTTTGGCTTGTTCTAGAGGTTTTGCTTTGCCTTTGTAAATTCTTTGGTAGGTGACTTCGTCGATGAGATTAACTGAAGCTCCGGAATCCAGCATCAGTTCTACGTGTTCTCCATCGATCTCCAGTCTGCACATGGGTTGTTTCTTCTCTCCTATTGCGTATACGTAGTCTTCCTTATCTGTGTCTTCTTCTTCCGTCTCGCGTTTCAATGAACCGGGTGGAACTGTCCTAAAAACTTCAGCAAAATGATTGAGCTTGCCATAGGAGGTGCACTTTTTGTTTTTAGAAGTGCAGGAGTCTTTGTGGGGGTAAGTGCCACCGCAGTTTCTGCATTTTGATGACTCCTCAGTCTTGCGTCACTCCTTGCGTGACTCGCTGCGTGATTCGCCGTGTTCCTCTCGTCGGCGACCTTTGCCTTTCTTTGGACGCCACTCTCCACTTATTTTTTATCTTTCGTTTCACTGAGCTCGAGGGCTCTGCCAGCTTTTAAAAGAGCAGTTAAATCTAGGTCTTCACGTAGTGCTTTCCGCCTCAGTACGTTTGAATTTGCTCTTTGATTTCTCTATCGGCGTCTGCAAATTCGCAGGTCTTCGCTAGAGTTCGAAGTCTGGTGTGGAAACTGTTCAAACTCTCGCCTTCGTTTTGCTGAGCTTTACTGAAATTGAAGACCTCGTAAGTTGTGTTGACTTGGGGATTGAAGTGAGCGGTAATTTTTTCAACGGATGTTTTGTAATCTTTGTCTTCGCCGGTGCCTTCAAGGGTGTCGAAGACCCGTCGACTTCGGGACCGCTGTAATATAGCAGAAGAGCACGTTTTTGTTTTGCGTCTGCGATTACCATTCCTACAATTAGATTCTCGAATGTGGCCAGCCATGTCTTCCACCTTGGACCCACATTGCCGTCTAGATGCACTTGGAAAGCCAGGAAAGTCGGGAGCGAAACTGCCATGTTGTCGAATATTTGTCAGGATTATCTTGTCCGCGCTTTGGGATTTTAGTTGCGATGTCCGCTTCGGGACTTGAATTGCTTTGTCCGCGCTTTGGGACTTGAATTCTTTAACTGGATACGCTTCATGGATCCTCGTCGCCAGGTGTGGTGTTGTACCGTTCAGGTGAAAACCACCGCAAGTTAAACCCAATTCTGATTTTATTGACTACATGCTCGCCCTGACTACAAGGGGCCGAGTGTGAACTCCTTTCTGACCGCGTACTCGTATGATTGACAGATGTCACAACACTACACATGTCACGAATTGCGTTACTTAAACAGATAAATGTTTTGCGACATAGGTATTTGTTGTAATGAATAGCCACAAAAGTTCTTTGTTTTTGTGTGATACTGATGTGCGGTTTCTATTTCAATATGCCGTCGGGCTCGGACTGCGTGCATGGTTTCCATTCCAACGTCAGGCTCGACCGGTTTCGTTCGGCCCGACTAATTACGAAGAGTGTCTACACCGGAGTGAGTGAGTGAGCGAGTGAGTGAGTGACACATTTGCATATCGGAGTCCCCGTAAGAAACTTCATTTCAACGCTTCGCGTTTCCACTCGTTTAAAAATGACCATGTTGCGGAAATCTTGTTAAGTTTTAAGAGTACAATATTTCTATATATTGTCATGGAATGTTAGAATGAAATATAGATTTATCCAAGCCTAAAAGCGAAGCTCCAGGGGCGGGTTGTTGTGAGTGCGACCGTGGGCAAACTGGTTTTTCTAGCGCGAGCATCATTTTTACGAGAAACCGATGGTCAAAACTGAGCCCCCTCGAAAACGCGATGCTCTGCTTCGTGTTGTTTCCAACTTTGAAAATGTTCATGATCTGAGCAAGCAGCAGTCAGCCGCTATTAATTAAGTCTTTCGCATCTGGGACAGATACTTTCGCACCTTTGCCCACCGGGGCACCGAAAATCTCTTCTTTATCAACTTACGATTCCGCTCACCAAAGCGTTGCGAAAGCACTCAGAACTCTGGTTTTCTCAGCCCGTCCGACCGATGTTGTTAACAATTGTTAGGTTTGTCACCACTAACTGCGCTGATATCCGATTTTTTGTTTAAAATGTGTGAAGCTCGAGGAATTTAAGGATGGCTATTCCGTCGATTTGTTGTTTTCTAGTCTAGAGACTTTGGAAAAGAACTACGAATGTTTGTCAAATCTGAGTGAAAATATTTTTGCAGTCGTTATTAATGAAACGCATTGCGTGGTTACTTGGTGAGTTGTTTTTCTTTCTTCAACTTCTTGCAAATCACGAGTAATGTTTCTAAGTTATATATCCTTTGCTGGTTCATCGTTATTGTCCTAAATGCACAAACGTGAAATAAAGTAAATAAAACCAAGAATGAAATGGAATCATGTTCGTATATGCTTGATAATTTAATCATAATGATAATATTTTGGTTTCATCCTGGATTGTTTCGGTTATATTTGCTTCTAAACTTCTCCAGTTCTAAGTTTAACACAGAAGGCATTTGTCGTCCGAGACTCCACACATCTCAAGCAGGATTTACAGATCGACAAGATTGCCTTTCGACATCGATCGTTCGGAGGATGAATTGGGAAATCTTCTTAGCAAGGCCATCATGGTTCAGTAAATTGTAGGTACTTCCCGCGCAGTACAAATTTATCCCACAACAGAGAAATGACGAGTCCTTTTCATTTTTTACCTGAACTCTTCTTATTCCAGTTTTAATTAAGGCAAACAGGAACCAAGGGATGGACGAAAATCTTTCGACTTTTTCTCTGGCGTCCCACACGAAGACATTTCTTGCGCTTTGTTTACACGTCATTTTCGCGCTGTCTTTAAAATGAAAACCGATTCGGCCTGGCTTCCAAACCGTATCTTAGCAACCCCCTGCGCATGCTTAACAAGAACTTGGCACGATTTGTGCAGAGCCTTTTCTCGGCACAAAGCATATGTACCGTAAGAAAAGGTTCTGCTTGCAGGGTGAGGCTTACGGTATGTTGTTAGGTCTTCTGTTTTCAGTTTGAATAATCACAAAAAAACACTAAGCAAAAGCAGTGAAAAACATTTATATACATGAAAAAAATACTATTCGGTTGTTTTTAATCTTAGGTTAGAGTCTATAACCCGCTTCCGAACAAAACGGACAAGTTTACGCGATGCAATCAAAAACTAACACTTGGTCAGCGGTCCACTTCAAAAAAAAACAACGTGATTTCGATGAGCTCTAAACTTCAGCCCGCCATATGATCATACTGGCTGGCGGATAAATTCTTTTGTGCGGTGTCAATTGACCACAAAATGGATGTCCAGTATCTTAGAAGGACGCTATAACGAAGGCTATATGTCTCTGTTAACCCATTGGACCGGACCAGTTTACGCATGCAATCGAAAACAAGCACTTGGCCAGCGGTCCACTTCTACAAAATCAAGTGACCTGTGTGAGCTCTAAACTTAAGTCCGCCATATGATCATGTAATACTGGTCAGCGGATACATTGCTTTGACATGTGTCAATTGACCACAACATGGATGTCCAGTATCTCAGTAGGACGCTTTAACCAAGGCTTTATGTCTATGTTAACCTATTGGCTGGCGTATGGGTCAGGGTTTAAGGTTAGGGTTAGGGTTAGGCGTATGGATGCCATCTTGCTCGCCGTCGTCCACATGCGCATGCGGCGACGAGCAATACCGCTAGCCATGATAACAACAAGAAAAGCTATTCATGGGTTTCCTTTGCTTTCCTTCATGGTATGAGCCCCGAGGACCGCGATAAATGATAACCAACAACTTGTTTTCCAACAATGAGGTACAGGTTTAAATCCCGGACTGGACGAGACATGTGGGATCAGTTTATCGTTGGTCTTAAGTGTCTTCAAAGTTTCTTCTCTTAGCTCTATCTCACCATAAAAATCAACATTTCTAACCTGCTTTTAGGTAAGGAATCCAAAGGCCAACACTTTCCAAATGATACGGCTGTTATACATGATTGCTCTGGTTTTAAAATAATTGCTTGGTTTTAAAATAACTACTTTGGTTGTAAAACAATTTCTATTTAAAAGGCTAAAAGACTTGCTTTTTAAATTTTTTAGCCTTGTAAATAGCAATTATTTTTAAATTATATTACACTCATTCCAAAATGAGACTTACTATCCTGATCTGTTTTCACAACAATAAGAGGATCACTGGCAGTTCCATCGCCTTTCACAGTAGATGCAAACACTGTGATATTGTAGGTGACGAACTCCTTTAGACCAGTCAATTCCTTTTGACGATCACCGGCTGGAACATTCCCATTGTCATTTTCAGTTTGTGACCTATAAGTAATGATGTAACAAGTTTATTAAAAAAATCATGTAACTTACTATCCTGGTCCGTCCTAACAACAATAGGATCACTGGCTGGTCCATCTCCTTTCGCAGTAGATACAAACACTGTGATATTGTAGTTGACGAACTCTTTTAGACCAGTCAATTGCTTTCGACGATCATCAGGAGCAGCTAGAACATTCCCATTGTCATTTTCAGTTTGTGACCTGTAAGTAATGGTGTAACCCGTGATGATACCATTCTGTTGATCAGCTGGAACTTCACCCCACGTGACTAAGATGCTGGTTGAGCTGCTGTTCTGTCCTCTTACATTTTCAGGTGCACCGTCAGGTTCTGATATAAAAGTTCAAAACAAGCTAGGTCAACATCCTAGACTGGTTAAGCTTTCATTCATGTTTATGTAGGTGTTGTGAAGGCGTTTAAATTTTTTTAATAGAGATTTTCTTTCGTAATTATAGTACTCATTTTGTCATTTCCTATTTCAGTTTTTTTTGTTTGCTTAACCTGTAGACCAATAATGCACAAGTTGTAGACTGATAACGTATCACGCGCTGCAAAATTTATACTTTATGAAATTAATAATAGTAACAATATTTACATCTGTATCGTTCACATCTCTTGTAAATCAATATACCTAGCAGTAAATAACCAAATATAATAATACTTGGCTAATCACCTCCGTGCTAGCCAATCAGCGTGCGCGAAAAGTAATATTCACTTGTGTGGTATATACTAATCTAGGATAAACGCAAAAATTTGTATGAATTCAAATGTGACATTATACAAATGTTGAAAGCTACATTGTTTGTATACACGTAGAGCACCTTCTTCATCTGTGGTAGCATTCACTATATGACTCCCATCACTAGTGCCAACCATGTTTCTTGCAAAGACTTTAAAGTAATATGTTCTCCAAGGTGAGAGGTTTTCAAAAGAAGCATTTGTGCTGGTAACAACACAGGAACTATCTGACAGGGATCCTTGGCAGACGGCATCTACAAACTCCTGATTATCTAGACTTCTTTTTACTGTGTAGTTCTTAATTTCATTGTTCCCATCGAAACCAGCAATCCAGGTTATAGTTACCACTCGAGAGCTCTTTGAGTCAACTGACACATTCCATGGCCGGTTTGGTTTCACTGTAGAGTTCATTGATATAATTATACACTCTGTAACAACAATTCATGTGCAATCAAAGTTCTTGCTCATTATTCAAAAAGTAACAATAGGCTGGCAAAAAATACAGGGTACATGTGAAAATAAAGTGCTTGGTTAAATTATTATTATTATAAGTTAATCAGAAATTATACAAATTGAAATGTAAAATAATAAAATATTAAATGAATAGTCACGAGGTGTTTTACTGTATCTCAAGGCCTGTCTTAGTTGAGCCAGGTGGGGAAATTGAGCAGGTAAATACATTTGCCGAAATTATTTATACCTCATGAACCATGATTAGTCTACAACGACAAGCAACAATACGTAGTATGAAACGTAGTCGTCAAACAGTTTTCTCTGCTTGCTCAAAAGATTCAAGGTGATACTGAAAAATCTACATCACTTAACCTTCTAAAATTGTGATCACAGTCTATTTTTCTTCAAGTTGTGGTAACATTTCCATCATATCCGAGAAGTTATTTGCAAAAATATTAAGTTCCACTATTCCGACAAAAGTAAAATCTCAGTCCACGTAATCTACACAAGTCATATTTGTAATAAGAAAAAAAGACGAATTCACAGGAGGTACTTTGCTCTATATTTTTTGCACTGATTGCTTGGTTCTAGAAGTCTCAATCATTCCTGACCATTTCTGGCACATCAAATACTCATAAAAGATTAACATACATGAACTTCCCATGAATTCTTGAACAGTTTCAGTGGTAGAAACAACCATCATCATTGAGGTTGTTGTTATTTTTCTTGTGTTGTTAGGTTTTTGACATTCCTTTAAAAGTATGCATAGAAGTGGCATTAACCAGGTTGTGATCTTGGTTGATAGAAACATGATATGTACAGTACCAGTGGGTTAGGTAATCAATCACCATGTTGTATTCCCAGTATTGGAATGGAACTAGCTTGCAACTGAGGCTTATGTGACAGTCTTTCAAAATGCAAATTACATTTTTCCTTTTTTAATGATGTTCCACCGTATGAGCCTCCATTGCAAGTTAGTCCCAGTTCAATCACTACGATTACGAATATGGTCTATTAAGAATCCAGTAAAAGAAAACGTAATTAGCAACTCACGATGTACTGTCAGTATTCCTGGATAAGAAGTAACAGTATTTACACTGTTATTTGCCACACATCTGTACAGTCCTTGATTTCCTTGAACAACATTGGCTATTGTCAAACTTGAAGCATTTCCTGTAAAAGAAACACTTATCCTCTGATCTGCTATATTCACTGCTCCTCCATCTTTTGTCCAGCTGACATCTGGTACAGGATTTCCATAAACTTCGCATTGCAAAGTAACACTTTGTCT
>Ga0126337_10003284_pt1 | contig 10544 bp, 7 predicted proteins | sample DipCmetagenome_FD_92527 | JGI IMG/M metagenome (GOLD analysis project Ga0126337, IMG submission 92527) | Coral microbial communities from La Bocana,Puerto Morelos, Mexico - Diploria C A metagenome | ecosystem: Host-associated > Invertebrates > Cnidaria > Coral | place: La Bocana,Puerto Morelos... | reverse complement strand
TTGTTCTCGTTGGCACCCCCATACCCCTTGGAAATTTCTATCTTTTAGCCCCCCCACCCCCTAGGAATTTCCATTGACCATCCGTGGGGGGGGTATGGATATTTTCTGGAACCACACATTGTTCAAGGGAAAATGCTACCACCCCCTGGTAGGCCCTCACTCTTGCCTACTTCGTCAGGGCTATGTATGGAGAGCTAGGAGGCAGCTGGGCTTAAAAGGTATTACCATAGATTTGTTAAATGTCTGAGTACTAGTACACACCTAAATGAATGACAGCATCTGCGGAAAAGGATGATAATGCAAGAAAGAAAGCCTTTGTCAAGTACCAGTCTGAATCAAGCCGCGCTATTGAACCAAGAATTCCAGGGTGTTCTCCATGGTAACCCTAGAGTAAAGGATAGCAATGTCAGTAAAGCTTGGGATTAGACAATTGTTTAGTATTGATGTACCCACCAATTACGGACAAGGTTAGCCTGTGTAGCAGATGGTTACCAGCAGCTGTACACATAGTATCTGCAATTCAGGCTACCCTAGGTTCATTTCACGGGTGAAAATTATTATCATCTGGTTAATCCCCAATTCCCTCAATGAGATACACCTGCAGGGAATTGTACCAATTGTATTCCTTGTCCTCAAGCTTAATTAGAATTTCCAGAGGTACGGAGTGGGGTGGGGATTATAGATTTTTTCTGGAACTACACAATGTTCAATGATACCAAACACTTCTTAACTGCAAAACGCACACAGTACACAGTCATGTACTCAATACAAGTAGAAACTCATTTCAGACAATTCTCCAAAAACTTGACAGAGATTAAGCCAGGTTGAGTTGATGATTAAGATTAACAGAAAGTTGTACATTACTTTGTTTACAACAGTATTTTCCCTAAAATTTAAAGAAGATGGAGAATGTTTCGTAGTAGGCTGTGCACTGAGCAATTTCAGAGTCTCCCAAACAATAAAGAATAGACCTATTTTTTTAATGAATAAAGGGGTAAATAAAGGGGTATTGGTAAGTTTCTAAAGAAACTGTGATGCTGCATTGGTGGGGAGTATTACAAGATAATTTGGTTTTATCACCTGGGTTGATAATATGAATTGGCCACCGCAAAAAGATTAGAAAGCTGACATTTCAAGTGTTAGCCCTTCGTCAGAGCAAAATCAACATTTATTTTTCATAATAACTGTAACACAAAGTATAAGTGGTTGCTTTTTCTAAAGGATTCCAAGCACTAGCCAACAGCTTTTATGGTAACCGTTATGTAATGTTTTTCATAAGGTTAGAATCACTTGGCTTTACCTAACCTTGAAGAAGATCATTGCCAGTTTTGGCATCTCATTTTAATTTTAAGATAAAGTGAAAACATCAGTTATAGTCATCTGTGATTTGGGATTGCATAACTTAACTTGGTGAGGCATGTCAGCATAAGTTCCTTGTGACCATAAAACTGTGCTTCAGTTGACCACCTGATGTAAAAAGGTGACTGTTTAACAGAGGTGATTTAAAATCAAATTATCCAATTAGGAAGTCCAAACAGTAACCACAATGGTTTTATAGAGGTGGCCAGCACTCTAAACCAGTACGCCAAACCGGTTATTAACCAGTTAAGTAACTGGTTTGGTTTTGGTTAAATTGTGACACTCAATTGAAAACTGCTCATGCATTTTTTAGGCAAATGAGACTTTAAATTACTAGACTAATCACCTGCATTTTCTACGAGTGATAGTCATTAAAACGTGTGAAGAAAACTTGGTTCATATTCTCAACCTGTTAATTAAATTAGATTTTAAATATTTTCACCTGAATTTGTGAGTCAGAGACAAAAAGGAGATTTAATGAGTCATGGGAAGTCTTGGGGATACGCCAAGAACAGAATGCCCACCAAAAACATCCAAACTCTCCTATTGCCACAACAATGAAAAGCACAAACAAAGAGAACTTCAAAGCACAACTATGCCAATACCACCAGTACCGTGTGAACATGAAAACTGAAAAAAAAAAGAACAGATTTAATCAAGGATCTGTTTCTAGAGTACTTGATCAATTATTCATATCAGTTTGAATTACAACATATTGATATACAACATATAGCTGTTATGTCTAATGTGAGCTGTAAAAACCAAATTATAATTCTTAAAGGAAAACAAATCAATGAATCAATCATTCCATAAATCTTAAAGTGCCACTAAAATCAAATTCTCGATATCCAGTTTTTTACATTTTCGTACACAATAACATTATATTTTGCCAAATTTCAAGCTATTATGAACATCGGAACTCACGTTTTTTAGACCTTTATTTCCGAGAATTTTTGGCTCCCATTAATTTTCCTTGTTCCAAGTCTTGATTGAGAATTGGAGTAAATGACGTCATACTCTCAAAAATACCTCAAGGGTTGAAATTATAAATTAATGTAGAAAATTGCACGAATATAAGAGAAAAGTTTTTTGTTATTCTTTATGAGAATTGCAGGATCAATTGTTATTGTAATTTCAACCCGTGTGGTATTTTTGAGAGTATGACATCATTTACTCCAATTCTCAACCAAGACTTGGAACAAGGAAAATTACTGAATGGCGGCTGTAAATTCTCGGAAATAAAGGTCCAAAAAACGTGAGTTCTGATGTTCATAATAGCTTGAAATTTGGCAAGATCTTTCGGAAAGACGAAAGATTATGTTCGGAAATGTCAAAAAAATGGATATCGAGAATTTGATTTTAGTGGCACTTTAATTATAATTTAATTTTACATAGATGTTATAAGTGTTGATTGATCCCCTGAACTGATTCCCTTACTCGACCCTAGATCAACACTCCAAAGATTCTTGATTGGCACTCCATGGACAGCTTAGTTTAATACTTGACCAACACCCCATCAACATCTTGGTCAGCAGTCTGTCCAGAATCAACTAATTTTCAATCATTGTATAAAGGTCAGCCGACATTCATTTGACTATCAACCTTTTGAGTATTGATTGAGATGTTGATCAAGTGTCAATTGAGTATCAAGGGAATATTGATTGAGAGGTTGATGCCATGTCGATCAAGATGTCAATCATGGATCAATCAAGGGTATTGATACATGTATTAATATTAATGGCACAACACTCAACTACAGTTGCATTTAGGACACATGATCCAGTGGAATTTTGACCTGTCCACCTTCTCATTTGGGAAAAAGCTGAAGACTACGAAATGAAAGTATGAAAATGAATTAGGCTTCACAGTATTCTAGACTTTTTTATTTTCCTTTTTCGCTTGTATTTTTTTTTACAATTTAATGGCAGATTTACGAAACAATAACGAAAAAAAAAGCGATAAGGATGGTTTAAAATTATACAAATCACAATAATCTGTAATAATATTTACAATTTTGTTACAAATTTGATAACGTTAGCTTTAAACTTGTCAACACTACACCGGCGCCGAACGGACCTAAAGAGCCAAACTTTTCCATTCATCCACAATCGTTTGAAAGTAACTGTGTTTATGTATACTTTGTTCTCGAATATTTCCTTTTTAACAATTAATTAGCGAAATTTCTCAGAATTTAACGATCCTCTTGGCCATAAAAATCTTGAGAGCCTTAAACAAGAAGGTGACATCGACAACGAAACGTGTTTGCAAAAGAATAACAGACTGAGTTCATCGTATGGTTCATAACCGGTAGATATAACGGGAAAAGCAGAGTTCAGGGTTTAGTCAAAATACACCCTCTCATACGTAAGCTTATGGAGCTATATAAACGTTACTATTACACTGTACTGTTGAATCAATGTACATGCAGCTTACCTACGGCAATTAATACGATCAAAACTCCTTGGTTTGCTATGGCAATTGTTCAACCAGCAAACCTAGATCCCAGGCTTTCTTTCCTTTTCCTAGACTAGAGGACTGAAGTTGGCCAGTTGTTGGGGAGGAGTGGGTGGTGGGACTACTAATGATACTGCCCCTGATCAATGGTTTTGTCCAATTTCAAAGCTGATTGCAGTCACAGCAGGGCATATATTTCTCTTTTATTTTCAATTTTCCCTATGGTCTTATACGCCCCGATGCCGATGAAGTCTGACTAAGGGCACAGTTTTTCTCATTACGGACGAACAAAAGAGGGCAAATAGCTCCTTGTTGGGACAACAATGTTCTCGCACACCACTGGTAGCCATGCCAGGCTGACCGCCACAACCTGGGCTCAACAAACCTTAAATGAACATCATGCACCATGAGGAGAATTACGCAATGGAAAAGCTAACGAAAGGTACAGCACCAACTAAAAATTCTTTGGGCGGGTGGGTAGGAAAAGGACAAGTCAGTAATGGCGGACGCAACAAAAACAACGACTGTCACTAAAAGTAGGACGGGGACTTGGGGACTGGGACGTGGGACGTGGGACTCGGGGACGCGGGGACGCGGGGACGCGGGGACGCGGGGACTCGGGGACGCGGGGACGTGGGGACGTGGGGACTCGGGGACATGGGACGCGAGCACGCATGGTCCATTCATTGTGGTGGTCATCATTTCCAAGTTCTTTGCGAATTTTTTTCACTGCCACAAATTCCAAAGACTGTACAACTATCGGCGGGGAAAAATTCAGCTAAATACAACGCATACTCCTATATCGAATGTGTCCTCGCTGTGATTTTTGCTGGTTACATATTCCACTCCCTACTGGGCTCAGTAGGTAAGCTCAGTGCTGAGACAAACTTTAACTTTCCAGCCCCTCCCTCCAAAAACGGCTGCCCGCCAAAGGTCACATGACCGTTTCCCAGGTCCCAACGGTGTGTGAGAAAAACATTTTCCACTTTTTTCGTGTCACTCAGCCAGTGGAGAATAACACTTTTACGGAGAGAAGAGGGAGTTTTGGAGCCATAAACGCTTCACCGCTCGCAAATTCCTTCATGGGAATCACCAACAGTTTTGTTTTGAGGTGTTTGGAGACCCATGATAAAACACGAAGCACGAGTTTTTGATATGACTTCTCCAACAAAACAATAGCAAAAACATGCAGTGTTACACTGTTTTTTTCCATTGTTCCGCTCCAAATGGAAGAGCAATAATGCAGCGATGTAATTTTGCGATATTACGTAGCATTACGTTAACATGCCTCATTAATTGTTTGGGTGTAGTCGGTTTGTGACCATGGGTGAGGCTGGAGAGGGAAGATTAGGGAGCGCAAAACGGTTTAGAAGAAGGCGCGGTAGTCGAAAAAGCTATTCCCTCGTCGACCAAACATGGGAACTGGCGAATTGCAAATTTCTCGGTCGGTTATAGCTCCCGTTTTAGATCCAGGAGGCAAGCATTAAAAATGGATACAGTGACCTTTAATTACTAGTTCGATCGTTTGGGATGGAGGTGCCCCAGTAGTCGAGGGAGAGACATCCAGCTCGGCCTGGAAACACCAGAAGGCTTACTACACTGAGCTAGATTTCAAGTATTTCGCAAGTCTCCAGTGCTTCGTCCTGTAGTCAACCACGTAGAGCATTCTGTTAACCCCAAAGCACAATCGGATTCGGCTGGTCAATCTTCACAATTGTACTTTCAACAATATAAAGTACTGCTCCAATTGAAAACGAGATGAAAGCGCCGGCTGTTTCGTTCACGGCGGTTTCAGTAAAAATTTTTCTGAAAGCGATGATATTGTTGATATCTACAACTTGTCTTCTTGTCGGTCTTTCTTGCCTTTTACGGAATTAAGCAAGTCATTTTTCCTTTCACTGATGTATTGTACTTTTTCCCAAACCCTATTTTTTCAAGTGAAGCGAACTCTGTTCGAAAATCTCGAATTGAATTATGACAATTACGCTCTTCCCGACTACGATAATGGACTTGAATTTTCGATATCATTGTGTCCCATTTTTCGGTCATTAAAAACTGTAGATGTAGATGCGGGTGGATTCAGACACTTTTTGGACTCGCCAGCAATCTTCCTTCCTTTTCTGTATGACGAGACCGACGAGTGTCTGAGCAGGAGGCTTCGCGAATGGTGGCTCCGCAACAAATTAAAAACATTCAGTTGCTTTTGAAACTTCACGCAAGCTACATTACTGATGACCACCCCTTGGCCTATAGGTCTTCCGTTCGAGAAATATGATTCCATCAATTGCGCATTTTATTCAATGACCTTCTGGTCACTGTTATGTTAGTTGACGCTCTCCATGCTTGGAGGTTTTCTACCAGTCTGTCTCCCAACGAAATATGCTTAATTTGAGGCCGAAGTCTTCTCTTTTAGACAAAATAACTAAATTTAATGTTTCGCGACTTAAACCACTGCAGAATATAACGCTTGGAGCGCAAATAGTCGGCGACAAAGGGGAAACATTTGAGTCACACGCTCACTTCATTGCTGATAAAGATGGCGAGGTTGATGTTTGCCGTGACCCGTCTTTGGGAGGATCTTACAGAGGAGTTTCAGCCATGGGATTGTTATGGAGCATGAAACCAGCACCGGGACAGAAAAAAGGAATTCGTCTGATGAAATCAGATGTTACCAAACCGTACAATATCGTCTTGAGCTGTTTCGATGATCATGTAACCGCGAACGAATCTTCGCTTCAGCCTTTGTCAAGCATGACATTTCAGAAATGGCACATGGCCGAAAGAGTGAAAAGAATTCCTGTGAGAGAAGGAAGAATCCGTGGGACATTGTTTCTTCCACCGGGAGATGGACCTTTCCCTGGTAAGACTTTCAATTGATCTGATTATTATTTATTTGTTTATTCTTCCCTGCCGTTCATTATTTATTTATTTATGTATTTATTTATTTCTAAATTTATACACATATTTATTTATTCGTTCTTTCGCTCTTCCGTCTACCCGTCTGTGCACATCGCCATGCATTCATTCGTCTTGCCTGTGTTACAAAAGAAAGATTTTGTTGCCGTTGCTAGGTTGCTAGTCCTTACATAAATTATGTGACCACTGAAACCATTTCAAGTCAGGCATGTTTGCAACCAGATCTTGTCGTCCTAAAATGATCATTTCGTCGGAAATCTGGCTATTAATTAACGTTTAAAATTCCAAATCTAAATTTCAGTCACATACGTAACTAATTTCCATTGTGTGACAGTTCTCCAGATGTTTGTCAGCGTGACCGATGAAATAGAATAAAACGTTGATTGTGGTCTTTAGCAGTTGATGGACAGGGCGCTTTAGCAGGACTCTTCCCTCGGGTGGCGGGTGACGGGTGTCCCATTATTAATCCCAGGGAATTAATAAATATATTAATGTATCAACATTATTATTTAGGTTCAGGAGATTAATCTTACTTAAAAAACCCAACCAGCAAAGAAATCTTTTATTGGTTGATAAACCAAAAACGATACATTGATGATTCTATTAACTACGAGCAGAATGTTTTTCGCTCGCCATTCAGTTATGTCGATTTTTGAACATCCGTTTTTACAACCTCGTTCCCAGGGCTTTTCCCCACCCACCTTCAAGGGAAAAGCCCTGGGAATGAGGTTGCCGTTTTTTAAATAAATGTTTAACGTCCTTGCTTCATCCTTGCTCCTTTTTTGTTCTTTTCCTTATTCTTTTAAGTCACTTTCCTATATAGTAGTATGGAACAAGGAAACCACGAATACACTAAGGTGAATATGTTTCAACCTATTTGAGAAATGAAGAAATTTAAGGAATTGTTGGTGTCACGTGACCAGCTTACGTTATTCCCGAGAAAATGTAGATTGAAAAATACAGTATCTCTCTCTTCATGACGTGTGTGCTGATTTGCGTTTCTCTTTTGTATATAATTAAGCTTAACAAGTCTTGTGACACGTCTCGTTGCAGCGTTATTTGAGCATTGCTATGACTTCGCAATACGCATAACCGCGTGTATACAATAAAGTGAGTTTTTTTTTCTCTTTTAATGCTTGCTTGAGTTTAAAACCGAACTGTCCAGTTCTGGCCCTTTCTCTGTCGCACATCGCTGGACAGAGGGTAGCGCTGCATGAAAGGAACAAAAAGATTAACAAATCGGCCACATCAACCATTACTTCATAGAAATCGAGAGCGAATAATCTAATTGTTAATTAGTAAGACAGGTTAGCCAGTCCTGGAGTCTAGAAAAGACGCAAATATGGCCTATTATCACATAACCCGTACTCAGTGCCCCGCGCGCCATTTCCATGAAAAACCATAAAAAAAGGTTCCGTTTGAGGGGGGTGCTCGTCGATGTGATAAGGGCAGAAAAACCCCACCATAAATGCATACATTCCTACTAGAATCGCGCTTGACAAAACCGATACGAATTAAGTTCTTAATGAATGATTACAACGGGAAAATATTTGGCTCTCGGTCAGGTCGTACAGACGAGGGCTCAGTCAACCGGTACATAGAATTTTAGGTCGAGTCTAAACTGAGGTAAGGAAAATCGAACATTTTGATCTGAAAAAGGATAAGGGTTTCAAAAGGTAATTTTGTAAAAATACATATGTTATTTGCCGGCTGGGAGGTCCGTATAGTGAAAAACTGTGACCGAGGTCTTGAAATGCTGCCCTCGGCCTGCGGCCTCGGGCAGCATTTTCATGGCCGAGGTCACAGTTTTTCACTATACGGACCGACCGCCGGTAAATAACTTATTTATTTTGTCCAAGCTCTCAAACGAAAAACAACTCACGGAAAAAGAAACTCACGCAAGCGTTACTGTGACCGTGGTCAGAGATAGGAAAATCCAGACCGCGCTACCCTTTGTCATCGTGGTTTGCCTAAGGGTCCTATTGGCCACTTCTGCTGCGAAAACCTGGATAAGCTCTGACGGTTGGCCTGACGCAGGCTTTACTCGTATTACGAAACATATCTATTAGAATTATTCAGCATTATCCCTGCTAAACACCAGTTTATTCATTGCAATTCTGCAGGTGTGATAGACATAATGGGTGGTACTGCAGGACTCTGGGAATTCAAAGGAGCGCTTCTGGCGTCTCGTGGATTTGCAGCTCTTGCATTGGCCTACTTATCTTGTGATGATGTTCCGGAATTTCCATCATCCATGGACATGGAGTACTTTGAAGAGGCAGCTAAGTGGCTCAGAAGTCATCCTAAAGTCTTGCCACATGGTATTGGCGTTCACTCCATTTGCTATGGTTCCTGGGCCGCTTTGTTAATGGCTGGTCTGGGGATGAATGCCGTCAAAGCCGTTGTGGCCATTTCACCCATCGTTAACGCTTTCCCCATACCGTTTAGTTACAAAGGAAAAGTCTCGGAAATACTTCCTTTTGATAATAGCAAGAAGATATTGACAAAAGAAGGTACCATCTGGCGTTACGCCATTCCAACAGTCGATGATGTAAGTACTCCAGTTTCTAAATACTCGCCCATCACACCAGTGGAGAATATTTCCTGTCCTGTGCTGTTAGTCTTTGGAACTGGTGACCTTAATGTTAATTCTGACTTTGCTACGGAACTGATTTTTAATCGCTTGAAGGCCCATGGCAAGGAACATTTGTGTTCCATTTTGCGTTATCCCGAGGCGGGACATCTCATTGAGCCTCCATACACTCCACACTGCTATGTGTCATTCGCCGGCATTACTGCAAAATGGTCCGGTGACAACTATCTAGTGTGGGGAGGGGAAACGAATGCTCACGCTAAAGCACAAGAGGACGCCTGGCCGAAGATCTTAAATTTTCTACGAAAAAACCTTCAGCACTCCAGTATGCAGCCAACAGTTTAGAATAATAGTGTACAGGACGATTACTGTGAAGTTCGCTTACCACTGGCAAATTTAGTTAGGTGGGCCGGTACCGACGAAGTCGTGGCATGTCAATTTATCGTTACACTTTTAAATGTATCTATTTTAGCTTAGTGGTTTTTCACTATTGTTCTTGTCAAAATTTTTATTGGTTAGTTTAAATATGTTTGCATTTTACGTTAATTTAAATTTATAAAGGCTCATTGTATACGCTCTTACATATATAACAACGATCATTCTGTAAACCTTATATATTCATTATGGCTGATGATGAAGTTTGAAACATCGAAACGTGTTCCGAAAACTGTAAAGCGTTGTTGTATTTTTACAAACAAATAGACATTTGCGATAAACGTGGATCTAAAAGTCTCTAGTAATTGATCACAGATGACGCCAAAGCGTAGTAAGAAAAAAAAGGTGGTGTCAGTGCAATGGAGCGTGCAGTCTCGTATTTGTAAGTGTTGTGTTGGATGAAACCGAATTACGGCCAATTTCCATTTTATTCTCCTCAGTCCAGTTTTGTTGCTTGAAAGACATATTGTTTTCGTTAATAAATTGAAAACTTCGACTTTTTTGTCTGTGTTGTTGATGTAGCTATAGAGTACTGAACAACAATCAACATTAACCCTCGACCTTATATTTGAACAAACAGACCATGAACTCGTTAGCTCAACGACAATTCAGTATCGATATCTGACACTCAACATTTCAGAGAAACCAAGGGAGGGTCAGAACCCAGAGAATGTCTGAAAGGAAAACAGAAACGCTCCCCCCCCCCCCCCCCCCATTTTTCCCCCCTTCTTAAATATGAAAAAACAAAAATAAAAAAGGGAAAGGAGAAAAAAAAAAAAAACAAAGT
>Ga0126337_10003283_pt1 | contig 10544 bp, 4 predicted proteins | sample DipCmetagenome_FD_92527 | JGI IMG/M metagenome (GOLD analysis project Ga0126337, IMG submission 92527) | Coral microbial communities from La Bocana,Puerto Morelos, Mexico - Diploria C A metagenome | ecosystem: Host-associated > Invertebrates > Cnidaria > Coral | place: La Bocana,Puerto Morelos... | reverse complement strand
TTCTATGACTAGAAAGCATTCACCATTCATTATTACAAGAAAAGCAACATTGCACGCAAGCACCCCTGTGGCGTCACGCTCCATTAACTGCATTTTACTTATGTTTGTAAATGCTTGCTTAAACCAAATAAAATTAAGACTTGCTCAGGGCAAGAGAAACATTTGAGAGGTGCTTGTCCAAAGGGTGAGCTAGAATTCAGGTTTTTTTTTCAAGCCCTGGGAATTCCACTGCAATGTGTTTACACAAAGTTATCAGGTTATATACTGCATTCAGCTTTATTCAAAGTGACAAAGGCAAATTAATGAGGCAAAGGTACAGTATGTATGTTTGGCATACAGTGCAGCAAGATACATGTACATTGGTTATTGGCCAAGCATGAGGTCAAGATGGCTGGATATTGGCCAAGGCGAGACAAAGTCAAGGTCTATAAACATGCAAAAAAAGAACAAGGTAAATATCTAGACATCTTGACCAAGCTTAGACAAGGCTTTGGAAAATTTCTTGTGTGACAGAATGCGCAATCCCAAGTAGCAAGAAAGTGCCATCTTGCCTGCCCAGGTAGCCAATCACAGTGCAAGATTTGGTTTATCTTGCCCAGTCACAGAGCTACAGCTGTAGCTATATAATAAAATGATATACAATACCTAGTATACTCTTCCTGTAGAAGTGCTGGATCAGGAGGATAAAACTTCACACAAAATCTAAACAATGTTGAACGTAGATCTAAAAAGCAAGATAATAAAATTATTTGTGCATGTTTTCCACAACATTCTCTGTTATTTATAAAGACCTTAACAGAGTATAGCACAATATCACCAAATTAAGAAGAACTTAAACCTTATTAAAAGACAAATGTTTATATCTTACTAAAAGTATTCCATCCTTACCTTTGACTTGTTTGTTTATGGGCTTTATATCATCAAGCCAAAACTGGAAAAGATTAATAGCAAAATATTAAAAAAAGAAACACGGGTACAATATACACATGTATATACCACGTCAAAATGAAATTCAGGTTAAGATTATTTTAATCTATTGGCTCCTGAATGAAATTGCACTTGACCCACCCCTTAAATTCCTGGCGATTTTTTAAGATTTAAGAACGGGCATGATAGCTAAAAAGAAAGCATCAGCACAGTAACTACACAGACTAGATCAGGTTTTAAGACATCGTATATGCTGTAGTTAAAAATAAAATTCAGGTAGAAATAATTTCAACCTACATGTAGTTTGATTCTCAATTTCCTTTGTCTTCTAACCCTGATAAGGGTTAAGAGACAAGTGAATTTAATTTTTACCTGAATATAATTCTTAACCCTTTATTGCCTAAGGGGTCTCTCTTTGACGAGTAAAATCGTCTGGTGTTAGAGTAAAATCTATAAGACACTCTTAGGGCTTAAAGGGTTAACTACGACTTATATTTAAAATTGAAAAAATGAAGGACCAAAATATTTAAAAAAATGTAAACAAAAAGAATTCAACTTGATGCTTAAAACTGATAAGAAAACAAGAAATTATTTTATTTCTTTCCTGGGCGACAAAATGCCTAACAGAAGCCAAGGAAATTGAATATGCAAAAACGAGTTTCCAAAGTATTTGCAGGCACAATAAATTATTTTTGTCATGCACCAAAGTGACAGCTTTTTAATTTGTTTTGAAAAGTTATTTGACAGACACTTGCATTAAGAGAATTTCATTTCACTATCCTCGAAGATTAATTTCAATATAAATAATAATTATTGTGGTTTATATCTATAATTTGTAAGCAGTAGGTGCAGAAAGGCTTTTGACAGATCAAATTAAAATTTGGTGGGAAAAAAAATAAAAATATTTTGTCTTGATGTTTGGAAGAGACAATTAATTCTTGCACACATATAGTGTTTACATTGCAACTTGTTTACTGACAGACAAGCTTAATCAAGCCAGCTGCTGTCATGGCCAAGCAGAATTGCATGAATTCATCTAATTTTTTTTCCAAATATTCAACTTAAGATAACTAGAGCCCACATTGTTATAGCTACCCAGTCAAAAACTGTTTGCCGCACTGCTACTGATCTAAAAGTAAACCCTTTCAGCCTCATTGTCAAAATACTAATTCTCACTAGCTACCCATCTTCATAAAGCTCATGCTAGCACCAGTTGAAAGAAAAACAGAAAAACATTATCAGCTTTCTAGGATCATCAACCATTCTCTTTGCTTGCACCATCATTACATCAAAAACACGTGCTAGTTCTGTGTTTCTATCGTGCTATACACACTCAGTTTTGAGCCAATCAGCAAGCATGTTTGATTTAGGTTACTTTCTTAATGTATATGTACCCGGTAGGGCACCAGGTCTGCAACTCAAACCTGGGTCACATTAATGTGGAGAAAGAGGAGTTCAGTGCAAGCATTAAGGTTTAAACTGAAAAATTACTGTGTGGAGAAATAAGTTGTTAATCTAATCACAGATGAACCATACCTAGTTTTTACAGGTACATGTACTAAAGTATCAAAACCTTTTGGTTGCTTTGCTGGCAGTCTGTTAACTGTAATTTCTACAAAAATCACTTTAGTTTATTAATAGCACCAACACTTGTTTTGATGGTTTCTACAAGCTACATGTACCAATACCTGGCTACAGCTACATTTGCAATTGTTGTAGTTAAAAATAAAATTCAGGTAAAAATTAAATTCCTTTGTCTCTTAACCCTACTTATTCATTGATTATGAATAATTAGGGTAAGAAGACAAAAAAATTACCTGACTTAATTTTTAACTACAACAGATACATTGTACCGGTTGTACCACATTTCTAACTAGATGTACCTACAGTAGCACATACTTACCAAATTATCACTTTTGTCATAGAAATTTAACCCAAAGTATTCACGCTCTTCCAAGTTTAGCTGTTCATACACATTGTCATACAATGCCTTGCCTTTGCATTTGGGCTTCAAAGAAATAATACAAAAAATAATGTTAATATACATGTAGATGATTGTATGATGTCACCTTGAAATTTACATGTATAAAATTATGACAATAACCTCTGAGAAAGTACACTGTACACATAAGCATTGCAATTCAGAGAACTACAATCCTGGAGAGAATAAAAAAGACAATTAACCCCCATCCCCCCCACAAAGCAATGAAGGCAAGAAGGAGCAAAAACGCACCATTTTGGTATCAATGAACTAGGGGTGAGGGGTGGTGTAGATGTTCCATTTATTTTGTCCAAGATTGTAGCTGTACAGGCATGTCCACCCCAAAACCTCCCAGTGAATTTTACATCATACTGCCATTGTGTATAATATGAACCTGTGTTAACTATGGCAACCTACAGTGAAACTCTGCTAATACTTGTATAACCAGTTCTCCACCTGTACATGTACATGTTAGGAGATGGTCCCAGATATATAATATCCATGTTTAACAAACATCACTACTGGGTGGGCACTTTTTCCAGCCCCAGTAGTGTCTGTTTACGCGAGGTCTGACCGTAGAAAGTACATGTGCATGTACAGATCAAAGCTTTTTTCCTTGTTACAAAATCCTATTCCCCCACCAGCCCACCCCAAAAATTCTTTGCAAGCAAAACAACCGAGATTATGGCCAATCTTCTTGCTGGGGCATTGCCACAATCACTGCAAAAACGTAAATTAAATATAATTTGTTCATTAGGTTTAACCATGGCAAGGTGTTTATTTTTGGGACGGCAAGCACTGCTACCATGTGACACAACAAAAAGTATTGGCTAACGAAACAAAATAATTTCCAAGGAAAATCACCAAATGAAGTGAACTTTGACACTAGCTTGAAGATCAAGTTAAATTCTGCAGTAGTTATGTGGTCTTGCTAAGGGAAGAATACAATCTTGAAAATATGACATTAACATGCACAAGTGAATCGCCCTTGTTAAATAGTAGCGCAGTGTACATGTACAACTGTAATTAGGTGCAAATACCAGAGTGCATTCTGTGCAGGTTACGGCAAAGTAATTTTGACATACTATTCAGCAGGAGGCTTGCGTGGACTATACATATACTTTGGCAAGGAGCTACAGTTCACAGTTTAGTAGCAGTTAAACCCTCAGGAGACGAAAATATATTATTTTCGGATCATGGAATTTGTAACATTCTAGACAACCAGATATCTTGGGATTTAATGATTAGGAAGTATTTAGACGCCTTTAGAAGGTCTTAGAAATTGTTAGTTTCCTACAGAAGATTTTTTTTAATGCTGTGTACTATTCCGTAAGGGAGGAGAAGAGTTGTGAATGTTTAGTTCTACGACTGATCCTAACATTTCTTGCTGTGAAGAACACGCCAAAAGACACTTTGACATGTGTTAATAATGTGCCATTTTATCACAACAAAACACTCGTGACATGACTTGCCGATCACGCGTTTAAAATAAAATTGATTATGTGGCCTAAAAAATCAACCGTTCTTTCGTTATTATACGAGAAAACATAAGATATATACAGTGAACCATTGGCGTCATAATACCAGCACCGAATCATCAATTTACGCGCAAATTACATCAACGCAAGTTCTAAATCTGTTCCTATCGCGTATCGCGAATGATACTTTTAGCAACAAAAGGACCGTGCTTGTCAGTTTAATATTCGATGTAGATCAACACGGGAAACTACAAACTCCTAAAAGCAGTTCACTTTTATTTATTCAAATACAATTGAAATTCTACTACCGTATCTCCGTTCAAGTTCTTGTCAATTGCAATAGGCGAGGTGACAAAATACGGCATATTTCACTTGGCCATCGGTTTCGAAAGTGATTAACAGAAAATTGTTCGAATAGCAAGCACGAAACCGCTAGATAATCTGAACATTAAGAATTGTATTTCAAACAATGTTTATTACATGTACATCGCTTCCGTAGAGTTCGCCAGCACAGGAGAAAGTCAGTACAATGTAAATGGTGAAGAATTCGAATAATCGATCAGATAAAGGGTCGGCAAAGTTTATTTTGCATTCGCCTCTGACTGCATGGAAAGAGAGTAGGCGAAAAATGGAGATTGGACAAACGATACATCAGTTTTCGACCTAACGAAGTTTTTTGGAAGATATCAAACTGAAGGTGTTTTGTTTACCGAGGAAAATGCTGTATCTTTGAAATTGCAACAATTGCTTGAGGATTCCCTAACCAAACTAAGACAAAATGTGAGGGTACATCGACAAAACATTATAATCACAAGAATTAAGCTTTATGTACATCCAAAGAAAAATCTAAAAGTCAGAATTCTTTTTCAAGTCACAACAAAAATTATAAAACCACTGAAAAATAGTTCTAGTACAAAAGAACGGCACGTGGAAAACCGAAATATTTAATAGTTTCACAAAACATTCCGAGAACGCAATATCAAAATAACTCGAACGCTTTAGCGATAATGCCAATTGACATATTTTTCAACTTCAACAGATATAGAGAAAATTCCCCACAGACAAATAAAGGGGCTAAAAAGCAAGGAAAAACAGGAAAATACTATTTCCCTTTAGTTAGAGAAACAGGAATGGGCAGAAATTCGCTTTACTCAAAGGCAGCTGCCAATTTTTTCTAATGCTTGCGGCGTGAAGGGAAAAAGAAAATCACAGAACAAGCACATCGATGGCCAATAGTAAACACATAGCGGCAATACCCGGTAATTATTTTTCTGGCTCTAGAAAAACCATGATCGCGTTAGGAACAAATGACCTTACCTCTAACTCGAATTTTACCACAGAATCATCAAGCATACAAACTTTGACAATGACTTTGCGACGATTTGCCCTTCCACGACTCAAACTGTCTTGCTCGCCCATGTCGTAGCGACGAGACATTTTTCGTGAGCTGTGTCCCCAAAAGGACCGCGAAAACTTCCCAGAGAAAGCTTTAGGTCAGACAAGACCACGTTAATTGAAGAGCAGACGAACTGAAGGGAAAGTCAAAACTAAAACACTACAACAAAACGTGTCTAAAATTTCCCCTCAGTGCGAACACCAACATGGCTTCAAAGAGTCCAGTCCGACTCTCGCTGTGATTGGTCCAAATCTCAGGCAATTAAACTCCTACCAAATATGGCACTTTTGCGCCCGGAAGTGAATTGATGTGGGCTGATTAATTTAAATACTAAATTCCCAATGTATTCGCAGTGTAATCATAATTTAATTACACTAGTGTCTCGAAATGTTTATGAGACATATATATTTCATATTTCAGTACTCCGCTTGCAAAAAGCGGAAATATACCGGAAAGTGTCTTTGAATTAGTCGCAGATTATTTGGACAGAGTGCGAAGATTCATTTCCGGTGCATGAGGCTTACCCTGATCATGACGTCACTTATATTTTGATTTTCATGGACGTGGAAGCTGTTGAGACGAAGTGATGGTATTTCTGTTTCTTCATGGGGTGCCTAAATTAAAATCTAGAAAATTTAAAAATTTGAAAGGCTTTCAACTCAAATGGAAGTGCACAGTAAGACAATTAGGTCATGCTAACCTCAATCTCCTAACTATATTAAACTACTTCAGAATTACGGCTTCTTTATATCAATTCTTTAGCTGAAGATGTCTTTTCCGGTCACTGACTTTGGGTGGGGCGTGATGTGTCTCCCACACAGACATTCTTTGGGCTAAGAAGATTGCGTGACGTGCCCAAAAGGCGTTTGCTACATCCGGTTCAGTTAAACGTTTTCCGCGTTGTGCCCCAACTAACTGAAAGCCTGGGAGACGCTAAGGAGGCTTCAAAACCATTACACCTTGATGAAAACAACCTCGCTTTCCTGACGTTTATACGGCGCGATGTTCTCGTCACTTATAATACTGGTGTCACGTTATCAAAAATAAAATCGTAACAAATTCAAGAAGCTGGAATATGAAAGATGATTGATATATAGATAAACTCGCCAAGATTTAGATCTATGATTCATTCGCGCGTTATTCGGAAAAGTGTTTTACCCAAATTTATAGGGCTTTGTAGGGAGACGCCATGTTGGTGCCATCAACATGGGCCGGTTAGCCCCGGGCACTAACATGGCGGCCGTAAAGTAACAGAAACATCTGTAATTGCGTTTTGCCACCAAAACGAACCTTTTGTTACTCTAGAGCTCCGAGACATTGAAATTAATACTTCTTTTAGAGCAAGACTGTTTAGTTCGCAAAAACCTAAGCAATAACGTTGGCCTACTCGAATTTACGTCACGCGACGCACAAACTAGAAAATTCAAACGTGCTCTATGAGGAACCCTGTCATCTTTGAACGTTGCAAAATGTCAAGTTATTAAAGGTCTTACATCTGACGAAACTAAAACTACAGAAGGAGTGACATTTTTTTATTTATTTTGGAAAATGATATGTTGACGTCACCTGAAGACCAAGAATACACCCGCTTCGCAGCCGATGTCTTGAGGTCATCACGCAACGAAAAGAATGATGGCGTGACAACAAAGATAACTGCACTGTCACGGTCTTATCAGATAATTTTTGTGACGTACATAGAAAAAATGCATTCCGAAGAAAGGAAATCCGTTAATATAGGGGCCAAGCAGAAATGTAAAAACCGATTCCGAAATTTTTACACTGGAACGCTCGATAAACCAGGTTTCCCATACCGCCATCTTAGTTGATTACCAAATCCAAGATGGCGGACTAATCCAGAAGGCGATAACACGCACGAGGGTTCTCGTCGTACGAAAAGCGGTTTCGGTGCCTTTCATGGTGTTCAGAGATTTTAGCGGTACCTTTCAGAGTGTTGAGTCCAAAATATCTGACAGGAGAAAAGTTTTGTTTTAGAATTTGTACCTCTCTCACTAGTAGTGAGTGAAAATAATTCAAATAAGGCCATCTTAGGTACCCTTTCCAAATTTTCCGACGTGCCCCCCCCCCCCCTCCCCGTGCTTTTTATATGGATGATTTTCCCTGGGGGGGGGGGCCTAATGCGAAAATTTTCACTAACGCACCTGATCAAAATACGCCTGCACAGCAGGCTACAGTAATAAGGAAACAAGATGGAACAAGGACTGTTTTGATTGTTTGTATTAGTGTCATTTGTTTCTCACGCTCATCCGTATGACTAATTCGACAAGATAAAGCATAGCAAGGTCTTCAATTGGTGGAAACCTAAATCGATGGCCTACACCGCTCCAAAAACAACTGAAATGAAAAATTAAAACCGCCCCTTCCACATTTACCGCAAATTGATCAGTAATTCCTTGGAAGGTAAGAGGGTTTCTCATTTCTGTTGTTTTATTCCGTCACCCATATTATTGTCGTTTTGTTAAATTAAAAATTATTATAAAGGTCAATCGAAGATATAAAAAGAGTCTGCATATAAAAGGTTATGCCTGCACACTTTTAGAATGTCAAATTGGTATAGTCAGGCAGACGTTTGAAAAAAGCAACTTTTGATATATTAAAATTCGAATTCAGGCTAGTTTGCTGCCTCGACCCGAACAGTCCGAGGTTGATCCGGAGGCCACTCGCTCTCGAGCGATCTCAATCCAACCGTTTAAGAATCACACTACCCGTCACCCTCCATAAAGTGAAAACTTGTTTTCTTTAGGAGCAGTCTTAATTCTAAGCATGTGGACACCACAATGTTAGAGCAAATGTAAGGATTAATAAGTTGGAGATCACGAGTTTTTCTAGCGTGATTAAGATGGAAAATCAGTTTTCAAATAGTAGTCAACCATAACGGGCAGATTCAAATAGAGAACAAAGGTTAACGATTGACGATTTGTCAATGTTTGCTTTTTTATTATTTTATTTTATCTTTTTTTCTGTTCTGTAATTCGTAATATTTTTACTACTGGCCTACTTATTGAGCTCTTTCACGTCACGGCACAAGTCACGTGCCCGGCTAGCTCAATCGATAGAGCATGAGACTCTTAATCTCGAGCCCACGTTGGGCGAAGCGATTAATTTTGTTTTTAAAAGCCAGACTTTTATAATCAATTTTAATCATACTTTGATTTTATTATCCTTCCACGAACCAGCTACTGAACCGACTATTAACACGTCTAAAGGGCATGATATAGCGTGTTAACTCGGGATTTTATGCATCCTGAAAATATCGAGAAAAGTTTGTAGCAAAAGATTTATGATGGCGACGAAAAACAGGCGGTTATTAGATGTTGTCTTCTTGGAGCTGTAAAATAAACTGTTTGGAAAGTTAAATTCTTAAGAGACAGTTTGGATTGTTTTGATAACACATGGAAAAGCATTTTTATACTTAATTTATTAAGGAAAAATGATGACGATGATGAAAAATGATGACGATGATGAAAAATGATGACAATGATGAAGAGACTTAGTGGTGAAACACATTATTGAGATTTTCTTATGTCGTCTCAATCAAAGCTAAAACTAGAGAGAAAACAGGTCAGATATCCCAACTAACTTCACCGTCATGACTTCCTTTCTTCAAATTTGATGAATTGTTACTGAGTTCAAGAAATGATATAATCCACCGAACGAAAAAGATAGGGTTGTACAGTCTTACTATAGTACCTAAACATTATAGGTGGCTATGGAAGCCACCTGTTTTACAATATGTGTTCCAATATGTGTGTGGTTTTGTTAGCCTGTGACATGGGCGTCCTCCGTTCAAAGAAATTGATTCTTTTAGCTGACTGGATATGTACAAAGGCTACGTTTCTATGAGCGCCGTGCGCTTAGAATTATGGGTTAATTTACTCTTTCCAATTGCAACCATGGCAACGGGTTTCATATTCATGTAGATAAAAACAAGTTCCCAGATAGACACTTCTGATTATCTCTTTGCCGAACACCTGACGTTGTTGAACGGATTTTGAATACGCAAATAATAAGTTTACTATTATCCCGAAAGAAATTCAACCTGCGTGTTGAATTGCTCAAATTGTTCATTTTGCATAATAACAACGAGACAACGAGAGCGTCATTCAAACCCGCTGTGTCCTTGCTTCTATATACATATTATCAAGACATTCTAAGTCATTTGAGGGCTTTCGGAGCCTGAGAACGACACAGGTGAAAGATGAATACCTAAATAACAACTGAAAGGAAATAAAGTGTACACATAAAACACATAAAGTCCATCACCTGCGTATGGAAAGAAAATTAGACAAGTACAGATTGATCGTGAAATTAAAACAACCATGTGGTTTAACTTAAAAGCTTGGAGTGTATTTGAATCTGATTCTGAATCTGAGCGCAATATTGCGCTTTTTTAATTGGTCAGCAAAGAAGACGATCTATAGCCTAACCTTTACCTACTCCTGATAAAACTGGACATTAAAAATAAATCAATGTATTGTCGTCAGCAATCACTTCCCAATTAATATTAAAGTGCCTATAACCCCAAAAACTTTTATTAGCTTAGCAAAATCTTCATTTCTTTCTGAATAAAATACCGCAAGAATTTCTGTGTTTGCTTGAAACCTCGAGTTTTTATGTGCCCAGAAAGAGCTGGAAAATTGCAATATTTTCCCGCGTTACCGAGCCAGAGGAGCCTGGGCCGAAAGTCGGTAGTGACGTCAAACAAGGAGATTCATTTCGCTCTTTGTTGATGTTTTCAGTGAAG
>Ga0126337_10003282_pt1 | contig 10545 bp, 6 predicted proteins | sample DipCmetagenome_FD_92527 | JGI IMG/M metagenome (GOLD analysis project Ga0126337, IMG submission 92527) | Coral microbial communities from La Bocana,Puerto Morelos, Mexico - Diploria C A metagenome | ecosystem: Host-associated > Invertebrates > Cnidaria > Coral | place: La Bocana,Puerto Morelos... | reverse complement strand
CATAATTTACCAACGTGAAGCAGCGGGTCATTTCGAACGGATCTCCCCATATCGATCGGGATTTGCAGACGGCTGAAGTTTTTGCCAAAACGTGTTTGCCTGTTTTTAGGGCTTGCTTGTAGTGTGAGATAGACCAAATCAATGATTTAGAAGATTGACCTGGTTTAATCCCACACACAACCAAGGATGAACGTGACATGAATCTGACAAGGAATTTGTTGAGTATTAATCTGGATTAATCATGGTTTATCCAGGAGATCAAAGTAGTTGCCAAATATCTGTTTGTTTGTTGTTTTGCAGTTTTTGTTTGGTTCTTAGTTCTGCTGTTCTTGCTTAAGTTTGTTGCAAGTCTGTTGCTACAATGGTATGACCAGACAGGAGCAAATCATACAAATGGTGGATTTTTGTGAGTTGCGCATGCCTTGAAAGGTTGTTCCCCTGAGTAAACATCCACCTCTCACAACAAACCTTTCTGTTTTTAATTTTACTGCTGAAGGTCATTGAAACTTCATCTACAATGCAAACATCAAGTATCATCAAATCGTAAGCTACGTCGCAACCATTGCCACCTTTAACTGGCAAACTGACCTTAAATGTCCCCAAGAGCATCCAATGCCACCAAAAACGTTAGGATAAGCCAAGGTACATCGAAAAGATGATGGCAGAAATGGTGCATGGAATGGTTGATGTAAGGCATAAGGAACGTCCCAGTGCCTCTTCGTCAAGGAAAAGTGTCCGTTATCAAAGGTGAAGGCACAGCCACTTTCAAAGTATAGATAACTGTATAAAAATCACCGGGCAAATCTTTCAAAAAGGCAAGATAGCTGAGAGTCTAGTTCATGAGAATGCATCCACGTCTGTATGTCCAAGGTGTGAACGGAAAAGAATGATGCTCTCAAGTGTGCAGCGGCATGATGCGGTAAGTGCGCCGGCACCAAAAAAAAACTAAATTGCCCAGAATGACTCATATCATTCAAACTCTGGGTGTGCCCGAGAAACAGCAGTTTAGTAACCGGCCCTTGATATGATACAATAGGGACTTGACTGCTTGCCGGCACACTTTGATCTTGCAGTAGTGCAACCCCACAATTTGCAGTTCCAACATCCAATGACAAAATGAAGAAGGCATTCCCCAAATTAACTACTCATAGAGCTTCGTACACACTGCCTTTTATTGATTTTTCGTGGTCACGGGTAGCCCGAAACTAATCTTCACCCATCGTAACCCAGCTTTGCCTGTGCATTCCGCATCCGTACTTCTGTGGACATCGTCTCCTTGTGGCCGACAGCGATTTGGGGGAAGTGGAGGAAGTTCATGCCGCCATGCTGTCACAGTGATAAGGAAAAAAGGAAAGCAGAAACATGGAAGTGTAATCATGATGGGCAAATATCATTGAGAATCATCAACTATGAATTGTGCAATGCCCTCCGATCTCTGAAACGATAAATCATTGATGGTAATGTGAAAATGAAGATGATATCTAGCCGGGGTTCAATTCAATCCAGCATCCATGTCATGACAGTTTCTTTCATACCACGACCACCGGACCTGGTGGCTCAAGCTTGCGGGCAAAATCAGATGCATGCAGTTGCTCACAGCATTTGCAGTTGGCTACTAGTTTTCATATTGGTAGCGGAGCGCGACTCCGAGGGTAACCTTTGTGTTGTAAGTCCCTCCAAGTGGGTTTCTTAACCTACTAGGTTAAGTGTCCAAGCGCTGGCAATGTCGGTGCTGGAATGCCTGAAATGGCAGAACTTCTCCCAGGCAGCTGAAGACAACATCAGCACCGAAGGGAAGAGTGGAGTTCCTCGATTCGACGGTGATCCTTCGAAGCTTGCAGAGTATGGCTTTAGACTGAGGCTGAAGATGGCTAGAGAGAAGAGCATGGATCCGGAACAGCTGAAGAAAATTGGACCTCTTGGTCTGAGGCTCATCGAGGGCCTTAGGGGTCCAGCTTTGCAAGTGGCGAGGAACCTTCAGATCGAAAAGCTCTCCGCCGAAGATGGAGCCAGCTACCTGTTGAAAGGGTTGCAAACCTCACTGCAGCCCAGGAGTAAGCAGGAGGCTCGTGATCTATATCAAGCAGGAGCTCAAGTTGGAGGATTGCTGAGTCGGCAGTCAACTGAGGCAATGTCGAACTACGTCCTGAGGAGGCGTGCTTGGCATAGTGCCATGGTGGATTTGGATCCGGAGTTGACTTTGCCTGAGGGCATCAGAACAGAGCAGCTTCTCTTGAATGCTGGCATCACCCCAGACCAGCAATTGATGGTCCGGACGGCCATCAATGGAGACATGACATGGAACAAGGTTTGTGATGAGCTGATAGCTCAACACAGTCGACTTCACGAGAAGGAGAAGGGCAAGGGTGGCTTCAGTTGGGGCTACAAAGGTGGAAAAGGAGCTGGCAAAAGGAAAGGCAACTTCTTCAGGTCCTACTACGTGGAAGATGGGCTGGAGAGTTCGGCTCATGAAGATCAATGGGAGAATGCTTCACAGTCATTGGGCGGCTATGAGGAGTTCGATGGATACTACGCCAATGACTATGAGGAGGAGACCTGGGAAGATGAAGATGTGACTTACGAAGTCTATGCCTCTATGTTGGAGCATGGACTGGATGAAGAAGACTATGATGCATTGGCCTACGCAGCTGAAGTCGCTCAAGCTGAGTCAGAAGCTTACTTCATGAGGCAGAAGGCAAAAGGCTCTGGACACAGTGGATTTCAAGGGGCCAAGAACTTTCAAGTGCAGGGGCAGCTTAGCTTTGAGGAGAAGAAGGCAAAGCTACAGGCTGTCAAGAACAAGACGCAGTGCCGCAAGTGCGGTCAATACGGGCATTGGCAAGATGACCCAGCTTGCCCCAAAGGAAGTAGAAAAGGTAAAGGCAAAAGTGGATCCGGTTCTTCGACAACAGCTTCAGGAGGATCCAAAGGAGCAAAGTCATCTGGGAAATCAGGTGGCAAGAGTGGTAAAGCTGAGAAGGTGAGGACGGTCTACTTCACCATCAACGAGTATGAAGAAGAAGGAGAAACCGATGATAGAGTTGCTCACATGGTTCTTGGAGGTGACTACAGAGCGGTACCTCCACCTGTAACGTTGGATCAGGAAGAGGAACTTAGTCCAGATCAGAAGCTTGACAGGTTGATTCAACAAGCAGAGATGAGGAACCGACAGCAGGATTTTGAATGAGCCCAATCATCGCTTCACCAGAATTATCGACAACAAGCTGATGTGAGTGATGATGAGATGAGTGACGACCTTGGATTCACCGCCATTCAGGACGAAGGAGAACTGAAGACATCAAAGGATCGGGAGGCCTATCTTGTTGATCTTTACCTTCGTCTGGAAAAGAATGTTTCAAGCTTTGAGTACCGTGATGCGTACCATGAGCGGTGGAATGAATTCGTTCCGGGTCATCCTTTGTTCACAGAGACTGATAAGGACAATTTGAGACGTTGGAAGGAGAAAGCGTCTCAAGGACTTCCCAAGTTGCCAGAACCCCTCCAGGATGCACCTTTTAATGCAACTCCATCCCAACTTGATTTACAACAACAACCTTCACAATTTTCCATTTCAACACCACCAGAACCAACAACCTCAGATCAACTTCCACCTTCAGCACCGGATGGAAGCTCATCGCAGAAGGCATTGGCATGGCCATCCTGTCCTCATCAGAACAAGACGAGGCAGGGATCGAACTCACATGTGAAGATACTTCGATGCAAGGATTGTGGTTTCATCTTGGAGAAGGAACGGATTAAGGCACCAGAGAAGATGAAGACTGAGGATGTTCGAGATTGTGATCATGCTGACAAGGATTTTCGAGGAACAACCTCGACAACATGGAAGTGGACATGTAAGAAATGCGGCCATACAGAGAAGGGAACGAAGCGACCAGGACAGACAGGATTGGAAGCATCAAGTCAAGCTAGTTCCCAAGATGTCCGATCGGGTGAAGGAGAGGCCCCATGTCAGTCTGACCGCTGGTGTGCTAATCTGGATCCTAGATCGGGCAACTTGGCGACGGGCAGCAACGATGATGCAATGAAGGTCGCACAGCTGATGATGAGCACACTGGAGCTTCAACAGGAGTTGGGTGTGAAGGTCCAATTTGAACAACTGGATCACATCTACAACAAGTGCAAGGAGTTTGTGTCAAAAGGACGTTCTAAAGTCCCAGGTGTCTCATCTGCATCTTCAACAACGAAGACTTCCAAAGGTTTGCCTTCAGAAGCAGATATCCAGGAGATTGGCAAGAAGACGTTCAAGGCTGGAGCACACAAAGGCAAAACCTACCATGAGGTCTTTGAACGAGAGAGCAGCTATTCAAGATCCATGGTATCGAAGATGCATAGTGGTGCAGTGAAGGATCATAGCATTCTTGAGTTTGCACGGTATGTGGAAGCAAGGAATGCAACCAACATGCATTCCTACATGTCGATCTTGCAGCCCATTCAGGAAGAAGAGGACAGTTCTGAGCCAATCGTTGCCGTGTTGGATACTGGATGCAACAACTCTTGTCATGGTGATCGATGGATGTCAAGGTTTCAGAACATGGTTGGAACTGATATCAAAACAGAGGCTGCAGATGGCAGGTTCAGAGGAGTCGGTGGAAGAGTTGAAGTGACGTGCAAGAGGACCATACCAATCAACATGATGACCACTGACAAACAGGTCACGCCAGGTATGATCACGTCGATAGAACTTCAAGACTCTGATGCACCATTGCTCATCAGCTCAAAGGCGCAAAAGAAGCTGGGTCTGATTTTGGACATGAGCAACATGACGGCCTACAGCAAGGTCCTAGATAAAGAGCTGGCTTTGGAGGACTACAATGGGCTTCCCGCCATTCGTCTTTGGCCAGGAAACTTTGAGGATGACAACATCGCTCTGGTTGGACTGGAAGAGCCGCAACTCACCGAGGAGAAGACACAGGCGGAAACTTGTGAGGATGAGATGCCTGGAGAGAACCGTCACCTTCCTTTGAGTTCCGGGAACCTCAGGAGCATGACAAAAGGACAGAAGAAGCAGCTTCAGGAGTCTCTTGAAGCCATGGAAAAGGAAGACAGCGCACTGTGGAGCACCATATCAGAGAAGCCGAGGAGATTGAAGAGGATGTTGCCTAAGGGTTGCAAGACCTTTATGATGGAGATCTTTGCGGGTGCGGCGACCCTAAGCTATGTGGCTGTTCAGTATGGATTGGCAGTTTCTCCACCGGTCGATGTGCTCTATGGTCGACACCACGATCTTCTGGACCCTCAAGTGAGGAAGGAGATCTCCAAGAACATAGCAGAAGATGATCCGTATTTACTGGTTCTGGCACCAGTATGCGGACCTTGGAGCAATTGGCAGAACGTGAACATGAGTAAAAGCCAGGAGACCTATGAGAAGATCATGGTGGAAAGGAAGAAGTGGTATCCAGTCATCACTTGGGTGGCCGATACTATCAGATCAAGGTTGGCAAAAGGGCGAGAAGTTCTTTTGGAGAATCCATGGGGCTCATTGCTTTGGAGGCTGAGGAGTATGGAGAAGCTGATTGAGGATGGTGTCACAAATCAAGGCACTGGAGAAGTTTTGGAGGTGATGCAAATTGACCAGTGCATGTATGGACTGGTTGGAGCAAAAGGATGGAGGCACAAGAAGTCGACGGGGCTCATGGTCAGTTCAGTCAAGATGAAGGAAAGGCTGAATCGGAAGTGCGATGGACAGCACTACCATGAAAGATTAGAAGGAGGAAACCTTACTAAAAGAGCTCAACAATGGCCTCATGAGCTATGCGTTGAGATCTTGGAGGCTGCGATTGAGGAGATGAGGATGCAGGTGATGAACGTTGCATTCCCTGCAGAGGCTGAGATTGAGGATGCAGAGAGTGCAGGCCCAATGGATGGGATTTTGGATTCACAAGACATTGCAGAGAGTCCATTGAAGAGAAGGAAGGTCGATCAAGCTGAAGTTGAACGTGAGGAGATGATGGAAGAAAGAACGGAAGTTGCAGAGGACAGGCTTCTGCATCTCAAGGAGGCCAAGAGAAAAGAGACCTGGTTGAGGCTGCCCAAGGAGAAGAGAGTTGCCATTCGACGACTTCATGCTATGATGGGTCATTGTTCTAATGCAGCACTCATCAGGATGTTGAGATCGTCTATGGCAGGTCAAGATGCAATTGAAGCGGCTAAGTACTTCAGGTGTCAGAGTTGTGAAGAGATGAAAAGCAATGAAGCACCTCGAGTTGTCAGGCCAACGAGACCGGCTTGTGAGGTTCGATTCAACTTTGAAGTGGCTGTGGATGTGTTCGAGGTGCATGATGCGGCAGAGAAGAGGCACAGCATCTTGAGTGTGGTGGATATGGCAACACACTACCATGCAGCGTTTTGGGTGGCTCCTGGTGGAACTCCATCTTCGAGAGCTTGTGCCGAGGCTTTCAATGTTGGATGGCTCACACCTTTTGGATCTCCTAAGATGCTCACCTCAGATCAAGGAGTTCACAACAGTGGTCGCTTTGCAGCACTTCTACAAGCTCATGGCATTGAGATCAGGAAGACGGGTGCTCGGGCACCGTACCAGCTTGGTACCACAGAGCGACATGGAGGGATCCTAAAGGAGATCATGAAGAAGGCCATCCACAACAGACAGCTTGAGGGTGCAGAGACCATCGCTGCACTTTGTGCCGAGAGTGTGCCAGGACCAAAAACAACCTCATCAACCATGGCGGCTATAGCCCAGTGCAGTGGGTTCTTGGACACACACCAGATGACCTCACGTCCTTGCTGAGTCATGATGCAGAGGAGAACTTGGGAATCCATCAGCAGCTGGTGGATCAAGAAGAAGGAGGACAAGAGAAGCAGGAATCCTTCATGAAGCAGCTTTTGATCAGACAGAGTGCCAAGGAAGCGTTCATGCAGGTCGACACTTCACAGAGGATCAGAAAGGCATTGCTTCGGAAGTCGGTGCCTATGAGGGGTCCCTACAGGACAGGAGATTTGGTTTGCTTTTCCAAGAAGGGAAAATGGTATGGACCTGCTAGGGTCCTATCAAATGAAGGAAGATCGTCCTTGTGGCTCATCCATTCAGGGGTCACAACACTTGTGCCAGAGGTTGCTTGTCGTCCTGCATCGACAGAGGAGATCTTGAAGAAGCATGTTTTGGAGCTTCGACCAAGCAGGAAGAGGAGGAGGCAGCTTTTGGCAGAGGACGACGAAGATGAAGAAGACCATCTACCCTTCGAAGATGATGGAAATGAGGCTCGAGGATTGAAGTCGAGGACTGATGGAACAGCTCCATACTTGGAAGTTGGAGTTGATGAGCCGTCAGGAGGAGCACAATCAGGAATGGCTGCTAACCCTGGTTTGATGCATGATGAGAGCTCACCGATGGAAGACATTTTTGGTGGAAATGATGATGTAGCAGATGAACAAGAAGACTATGTTCCGACACCTGCTGAGGAAGCCATACCGCAACCTCCAGGACTTGAACATCTACCATCAGATGTCAATCCATCAGGCTCACTGAGCGGCCAACAACAACCGGAGATTGAGGAGAGCCCGGTGGTGTCACACCAGACAACCGAAGTGACCTCAATGGCATCCGATGGTCAACAAGGAACAGATCCTATGGCAGTGATTCCGCCAGCACCAAACGTGGCGGCACCAATGGCAGTGGAGCACCCAGAAATCACTGCTGCATTGAGAAGAAGTGTTGATCAACTGGATGGAATTCGTGAGCAAATTTTGCACAGACTGACGTCAAGGAGGAGAAGCTGTGGGCTTTTCTGGCGTCAAGACAGTCTAAGGTGGTTCAAAAGAAAGTCAAGAAGTTTCAGAGGACGAAGAAAGCAGGAGCAGGACGAGAATTGGTCTACCAGAAGGAAGAGATCAATGTGCAGAAGAAGTTAGACGACACAAGAACAAAGGAGTGGCAGAACTGGCTGAAGTACTCTGATGGAGTGTGGATCACTGAATCCCAGCTCAAGAAGATGAAAGAGAAGGATCCGAAGATTCGAGTGATCCCAACCAGATGGGTTGATGTCAACAAGGCAGAAGTTGGGCAAGAAGACAAGTTGAAGTCGAGGCTTGTAGTTCGCGGGGATCTTGAAGACTCAAGCACTATGAGAACGGATAGCCCGACATGCTCATTGAGCATGATTTCCCTGACCATGTGTCTATCAGCTTGCAGGAACACAAGTCTTTGGAGCGGAGACATCAGTGCAGCATTCTTGCAAGGTTCCAAGCTGGACAGAACACTGATCTTGTCCATGCCGAAAGGAGGAATTCCCGGAGAACCAGATGGCCGGTACTACATGGTTTCATCGACCATCTATGGAACCAAAGATGCACCCCGAGGTTGGTTCAAGAATCTTCATCAGACCCTGCAAGAGAAAGGATTTCGTCCAGTACCACACGAGTCGGCATCCTATGTTTTGAATGACAAGAAAGGAGAGCTGCTCGGGATGGTGATTGTCCATGTGGATGATCTTTTGTGGACTGGAGGAATTGAGATAGAAAAGAAGATGCAGGAGGTCTGTTCGATCTACAACTTTGGGAAGATTGAGAAGGACGAGTTCAAATACTGCGGAAGAGATGTCAAGAAGGATGAGAAGGGCATTCATGTCAGTTGTCCATCTTTGATTGACAGAGTGAAGCCAGTGTACTTGAGTGCCGATCAGAGGAAGCAGAAGGAAGCCAAGGTCCCGGAGGAGATTCGAGCTCAACTACGCTCGATCATCGGATCTTTGGCGTGGCTTGTTCGAGTATGCCGTCCTGACCTTGCCTATGCAGTCAGCAAACTACAATCGGACGTCCATCAAGCAACTTTTGGAGACGTTCAGTTTGCAAACAGTGTGGTCAACATTGCCAGGAAGAGCAAGACAGTCGGCATCACATATCCTCTTATGGCCTTCAAGTTTGAGGAAGCGATGCTGGTTGGAATACAAGACGCCAGCTTCTCAAATGATCATGAGTCAGCAAAGGAGGAGTCAAGATGGGCAATAGGAGCCAGTCGGGCAGACTGCTGTGTCTTGGACCTCCTTGGTTCAAAGAGGAGAAAGCAGGCCAATTGATGTTGATCGAATGGCACAGCACGACATTAAAAAGAGTCTGCAGGTCGACGATGCAAGCCGAAACATTGAGTCTCCTACATGGATGTGAAGAAGGAGAACATCTTCGGCTTGTGTTCCATGGACTATGGAACGAGCATCATCGAATGAAGAAGGACTGGATTGTTGGAGCCCAAGATGCCATGCAGTTTGACATGTACACGGACTGCAAGAGTTTGGAGCAGTACGTGAATCAAGCTGGACTTCACAGTGTGGCTGACAAGAGGCTTTCGATCGATCTCTCTGGAATTCGACAGTTGACATGGAGAAGGATGCAAGAAGAGGTCGGGGATCCATTGATGACGGATCACCTACCAAGTGACGCAACCACACGTGTCTTATGGACCACCACTGACCGGATGTGTGCTGATGCACTGACGAAGTCAATGCGTCCGGGATCACTTGTACAGGTTATGGATGGAAGCAGGACTGATTTGACCCCAACAAAAGAATATCGGTGTGAAAATGAAGATGATATCTAGCCGGGGTTCAATTCAATCCAGCATCCATGTCATGACAGTTTCTTTCATACTACGACCACCGGACCTGGTGGCTCAAGCTTGCGGGCAAAATCAGATGCACGCAGTTGCTCACAGCATTTGCAGTTGGCTACTAGTTTTCATATTATGGTCTGTCATGTTGGCTACCTGGGCTTGCCCCTCTAAGACATCAGCCACTGGTCAGGCAGATCAAGCACAATTTTGGATCCCCGCACTGCTTGATGTATGACCATAGATGCCAATCAAGACGCTTTTAATTATCATGATATCGCATGATGACCGAACAAAGGATCCCCCTTCTGAATAGTCGCAGTAATACCATCACCAGAGAGAGAGGTCATGATGACATCTGAAACTAGAAAGAGCAAATGCTGCAAATGCATACAAACGCCAAGTTTTCAAAGCATGCATCCCAGACACATCAACCCACAGGTAGAAGACTCACCCAGACCAACCTAGGTATATCATTGTCTCGCAGTGCTTTGTTCACTTTTCATAGCCTCTCACTGCCAGGCTTTTCACAGTTCGCAGAGCGGGTGATGCTGGAATGCTACGTTTCTTGTTCCCCCAACTTCGCCGAAAGAAAAGTTTTCCACTGAGATTGCACCATGCGATCCATCGCCATCGCCCCATGCCCGTCAGCCTTGTATCAAGTGATTCTCTTTGGGGTAACCTTGGTATACTGTAGTTGAGGGACAGGCTGTTCGGCTCCTTGAAAAAACGAAAGGGACAGAGCAGTTCGGCTTAAAGAACTAGGAAGGTCAGAACATACAAGGATCTATGGTCAGCAAGGGGATCTATGGTCAGCAAGGCTATGCTGGCTTATTTCCAAGGATCATGTCGACAGTATTTTCAGTGAAACAGAATGCTTGAAGCATCTGAAGCGTTCAAGGATTCAAGCCCAGCATCGACATTCCTTATGGCAGATGGATTGCAAGTTTTGACTAGTTTTGACATTT
>Ga0126337_10003281_pt1 | contig 10547 bp, 11 predicted proteins | sample DipCmetagenome_FD_92527 | JGI IMG/M metagenome (GOLD analysis project Ga0126337, IMG submission 92527) | Coral microbial communities from La Bocana,Puerto Morelos, Mexico - Diploria C A metagenome | ecosystem: Host-associated > Invertebrates > Cnidaria > Coral | place: La Bocana,Puerto Morelos... | reverse complement strand
GGTAATGGGAAATCCGTGATGGGAAAAAGGGAAATATGTATTAGGTAGGTGATAATAGCTAGTAGGTAACAGGTAATAGGATATAATTGAGAGTCAATAGGTCAAGTATAACAAAACTAATAATAATTAGAGAAATTAAAATCATAACAATATTTAAAGCAATCAACATGGGTTCTAGCTATATGTATTAGAAATAAAGCAGTGGGTAATAGGTAATATGTTCTGCTTAGTAGGTAACAGGTGAGGGCTAATATGTAAAACCACAACAAATAATACGTAGTAAATGAAAGATAAACACAAAAAAACAAAAAAAATAAGAGAGAAAAATAAAATCGGAAATCGCAGAGGTAAAAGACAAAAAGAATAAAGTAAACAGTACAAAAAAATACAAGCTACAGGGTAAGAAGAAAAAGATCAAACCGGTAGTGGTAGTAGTAGTAGTAGTAGTAGTAGTAGTAGTAGTAGTCGTAGAAGTAGTAGTAGTAGTAATAGTAGTGGTAGTAGCAGTAATAGTAATAGTAGTCGTAGTAGTAGTAGTCGTCGTCGTCGTAGTAGTCCTCGTAGTAGTCGTAGCAGTCCTAGAAGTAGTAATAGTAGTAGTAGTAGTAACAGTAGTAGTAGTCGTCGTAGTAGTAGTAGGAGGAGCAGCAGCAGCAGGAGTAGTAGTAGTAGTAGTAGTAGTAGTAGAAGTAGTAGTGTTAGCACTGAAATAGTAGCAATAATACTACGAGTAGCAACAACAACAACAACAACAACAACAACAACAACAACAACAACAACAACAGTAATGGTAATAAAAAAGCAATAGTGATACTAGTAGAAATAAAAATAATAATGTGAATAGTAAGGGAAAAAGTGAATAGTAGTCATAGCAATAAGAATAATAATACTCATAGGAACAGTAATACAAAAAAATAGTGATAATAATAGTAGTAAAAATAAAAAGAATAGTAATACTAAAATATTTAGTAATAGAAGAAGTACTGCTAGAAATAAAAACAACAGTAGTGGTCGAAGGAAGTTTAAATAGTAAACTTCCGACAATATGGAGAGTTGAAAAGCAGATGAGAAGCAGAGTAAAGTAGTCAAGTAGTTAAGTCAGCAGAAAGAAGATGCAATAGCGCGAAAGTCAGAAGAAAGAAAATACATCCGCCTCAAAAATTGCACGCCGCTGTGGCGAAAAACACATTCTGAATTCAAAATTCTAAAAACTGACAGTCTCGGAGTACTTTTTGAAGTTCTGATGACGAAAGATTGCACGCTGCTAAGCGAAAAGCACATTTTATAAAGTCAAAATGCTCAAAAACTGACACATGGATGACGCTATTTCCGTGAGGGTCCAAGGTTGTCCTTAGAACAACTTCCCTCCAAAAAGCAACTGTAGTTGCCGTTTGTTTGTTGCTGCTTCATGCGACTCCCTGCATGTGCAGAGGCATGTATACATGCTATACAACACGCTCCTCTGTCATGTCATGATGTAGTTGATGTTGATGGGATCATATGCACAGTTTTGGCTGTGGCGCCATGCTTGCCTGTGCATATGTAATCTATGTGTGGCGCACACACCCTGCCCACCCGCCCACCCCACAAAAAAAACAATGTTGTGTGTTGCTTTTTGGGTGTTTGGTGCCTGTGTTTCCAATTCAACATGAAGCCTTTCTGCCATCCATGTTTTCACATGCAGAGCGCTTGCACTTGGCACATGTTCCTGGCTATAGCATGCTTTGATGCTGAAGCCAGAGTCCTATATGCTTAACAAAAAATTTTGTTTGCACTTTGCGGTTTGGCCATATATATGTTATTTTGCATACAGGTTGGCGCTTGCCAAATTTGTGAAACAAAACTGGTCTTGCCCCCACCGTACCATTTTGCAAATCTTCAAACTTTCCAGGGTCTCGTTTCCAAAAAATGTTCGTTTCCAAAAAACACAACTTGGAAAACAAAATGTTGATTGGAAACTTATGGATGTGGTGGGGTCAGCCGCCGCCCGGGGCACGTTGCACACAGCAGTAGGTTTGTTTTTTCTAACCTATAGTAAAAAGAAAGTACATGAAGTAAATATATTTATAAGTGTTCCATGCATTTCGTTCTGCCACTGCACGCCTCTCAGTATATGGAACCTCCAAGGCACAGGTTTGGAAGATGTATCCCCGTATGGGGGTTTTGGGTAGAGAATCCTGTAATCAGTCGGTTCTTTCCAAAAGTGATGTTTATCAATTTCTAATGGCGCACCCATACAAACAAATATAGATTCATAAAGAATAAGGTTGGAGATTCAGAAATCCAAAAAAGGCCATCAGAGTAAACAAAAAATGATTCGGAAGTACAGGTCTGGAAAAGGCCTAGGCTTATTTGTGATTTGATGGCATTTTGAAACATAGTCCTCATGAAGCATCTAAGATATTTTTGGAATTTCAAATGCTCTTCCCATGTTTTTTGGAAACATTTGAAAAAGGGAAAACGATGGTGCGGTTCTATTGCAGAGTTTTGTGGCTGGAATCCCTCCCGGTCTGATTACTGCTGGCTGATTACTGCCACTGCCATGGATTTGGTCGCTGAAGCCTTTCCGGAAAGACCCTGGAAGTCAGTCAGCGCCTAGCCTATTTACGTGATTGTCTTTGATAGATATATATTTATATCTTAGATATTTTTTGGTGATCAACATATCATTTTTGAATACGATCCACTGGTGACCAAACCCGTTACCATTCCATTTCGCTATACATGTCCTAGGACCTGGCTCCATTTCCTGGACAAAGGACGATGTCGCTACTTGGCTATCCAACTGTTGCGGGTAAGTGGGATGGATAGCTATGGACTATAAAGAAAATATTTGATCAATTTACAAACCGTTTCGGAAAAACATTACTGTATCATTTTAGTTGATAGTGTTTGCACAAATTGTGGCATTTGGAGGAACTCAAACCCATGTCGTTCCCAAACCAAAAACGACAATGAACAAATGGCCATGTTTGGCAGCTGATCATTATTTTGAAATTTGAAATGGACATGGAAAACCAAAAAAACATTTCAAAAAACAATATTTTGTTGGCACCCATCGAAACCAAATCGCCCGCTGAGGACAAGCTGGCATCCATGTGGCTTGAGATGTTTCCCACAAAGGCCTTCGACATGGTCAAGGCTAATAGGTTGCCCGCTGGGGCGCGGTTGGTGAGCACTTTGTCAGAAATCACAACACCATCATGCAAGGAGACTTCAATGGGATTTGGAATATCAAACAAACATGCAAAACAAATATATTACTGACATCTACTTTGATGTACCAAATGATTTGGGAGTTTTTTGTTTTCCACTCGCACATGTTTGTGATTAACAACTCAATTCGTTTGAAGGAGATTTCAATCAACTACAACTGGCTCCAACCAATATGCGCGCTGTCGCCGCATAAGGCCCCCATGCTTTATATAGGAACTTGTTGTTTTGCACCAGTTTTGATTTTAATATTGGATCTTGATGTCACTAGACAGTAGGTTTTGCGAGTCCCTGCATGATATTTTTCCGGTTCTTACCATCTGGTGAGGTGCCAAGCGGCTTCTATTTGACCGACAGTCTGCTGGCCTTGGACAAGATGATGTCAAGCAGCCTTCTGAATCCTGCAAAGGGAAAAACGAAGCGAGACGTGGCAGGGGAGGAATCAAAACGAATGAAAAGGCTTATGTCTGCTCTCCGCCATCTTTTCCGAAATTGTTTCCTGGCTACATCTTGAATTCTGAGTTGGAAATTAGAAATTGTTTCTGTTGAATAGAAAGTGCCATTTCTTATTTACAAAGACTATCACCTACCCCAAGGCCCCGAGACCAGCACTGATGTGAATGTGGAAGAGTTGAAGGCTCTCTTGGTTAGATCCCCTACTAGGGGGAAAGGTCAACAGGAGTGAGAGTTTGACTGCGGTTTTGTATTTACAGTTTACTTGTTTAGATTGCTTACTGGAAGTTGGACCTTTTTTTCTAAGTAAACATGCATACTATAATACTTATATATACATAAAGAGAAATATATATCAATATTATAGATATATTTTACAGTAAACTCCGACCTTTCCTTGTATAGTCTATTCGCTGAAGTCTTTACAGCATCTAGCGCAGGAGGATTTAGATCTCGAATCTGGCGCCGACGATGAAGCTGTTCCCATTGAGGATGCTGCTGCTCATGATGGGTCTGATGCAGGATCAGACAGCGATGCTGACGGGTCTAATGGGAATGGAGGTACTGACTTGGATGATTCCGTTTCTGTATCCAGCGATTCGGTTGGACATGGATATTTGGGTACAGCAACTCATGACCATTTGGGGCGACCTGTTCAACAAATGTTACCGGACAACCAGTTGGGGATGCCTCCCTCTGATCACTCCGATGATTCCGACATTTCCCCATCCAAAGCTGATCATGTTGACACCGAACGCCCTGAACCTGAGCCTGAATCTCCAAATTCAGAAGAGCCCACACCCCCCACAGAGGAAGAGAGGTTGAAGTCGTTTTGGAAGAAATTTGTGGTTCCCCGACCTAAACCTACTTCCAAGCCTGATGAAAGTGAAGAAGATGATGGTGATAGATCTTCAAATTCAATGTCTGTTTCCAAACCAGGCAGTCCATCTTTTTCTGACCACCGGGATTCGGACACCCTGAACTTGTCTGATGTTGGCAGGGATTGTGAAGGTTCGGTTTCGGGCTCTGAGTCTGATCTGTCTCTTGGTTCTGTAGTTGATGAGGGTGATTTTCACAAGGCAATGGAAGTAGGAGGAATTTCTTCTCATTCTGCCGCGGTGACTGGTATCTCATCGATGTCAACTATGGAAACCCCAAGATGTTCCAAACCAGACCCTCGGATGCACACCACCAATTCAAATTTTTCTACAAGGTACACAGGTGATTTCGTCCAGGATCATTAGCAACAAGTGCAAGAACACGTTACAATGTCTTGAACTTCATTTCCATTTGTTGTTGGGCTCGAAAGTCGTCTTTGATTTCCTCTTCTAGATTCACAAGTCTTTGCGTTCCCTTAATCCTAAAAGACTCACATCACTTGTGTATTCACGAGCAAGTTCATTCTACAGTTCTATGTTTCCAGCATTATACATTATGTTTCTAGTCTTTGATCCACAGTTTTTCCTCGAGGAATGGTGGGGCTTTCCAATGGTCGACACGCCGCCCAAGACAGTAGCTTGGCAAAACTCATGTTGAAAATCCTTTCTCCACTGACATTTGTCTTTTAGTTCTACCTCTCTTTCAGTTTTACCTCTTTCAATTCTCCACTGACATCATCTTGATCATGTTGTTGTTGTTGTTGTTGTTGTTGTTGTTGTTGTTGGTGTTGGTGGTGGTGGTGGTGAAATTTTGATGTTCTTCTCTTCTCGTTGTTTTGTTGTTGTTGTTGTTGTTGTTGATGTTGTTGTTAAGTTCTTCTTGTCGTTGTTGGTGGTGGTGGTGGTTGTCTCATTCCTTTGTTTGGTATACAGCCCATTTCAAGGCAGCTGGGATGCCGGCGGATATCAAGAAGAAGAAGAAGGTCAAGAAAACCAAGGGCAAGGACAAAGCGAGTTTCAAACGTTCTTCTGGGAGGGTTGGGGTGAAATCTTCTTCCTCTAAACCCACCCCTGCGATGTATGGCATTTACAAAATTGATATGTTGCCACACGAGGCACGGCCAGATTGCGATAGGCGAAATTTAGGGAAGCATTCGTATACCCTAGCATTTGGTGGTACTATTGAGGTGCTGTTGCAGAAACAGTCGTACTTTGTAAAGAAGGTTGGACCTAAGGGAACCGGCCCTTTAGGGCAAGTCAATTGGGCCAAGAATGATGGCCCAATTGAATCTTTCAAGATCGCGAAGAGGCGTGCTGGTTTTGAACGTCCTAGTGCCTAGGGTGTTGTTCTTGATGTACTGTGAAAGGAAACGTGACGGCGTAGAAGATCATACTTAGTTTGGTTTATGATTTTTTCTTGCAAGTGATTTGGGTATATAACCCCCTTTGTTAACAGTGTTTTGGAATTCTGGTTTCAACAGTTTGCTTGCAAAACATTGGAGCTACACAAGCACGCGCGGTTCTTACAGGGTTTTCCATCATTCAGCTGAATGAGGGTCCATGTCAGTCGCCGGGTGTCATAAAGAGCAAGGTGGCTGTTTGACAAACAACTAACCCCAAAAAATCTAAGGCGAGTTTCAAAAGTCTTTTTGTGGGCGCTGCCTGCTCTCGGACATTCCCGGACTTTAGCGTATGAATCCTACCTGCCAAAGTTCCCATCCCTTAAGTTGACTGACCCACAGGTATTCACTACAGTGCATGGTCCCCATCAGATTACCGATAATTAGGCGTTTTTGATTTTGGTTCTTTCTCTAATCTCGATCTTTGTTTTGAAACCTGGGGTCTCTGCTGATCAGGGGATTTGTGGCGGATCGTATCTAGCTCTATGGGGTGAAAAAACTTGCACCGCAATGAGCAAGCACCATCAACCGGTACCTTCTGCATATGGAGATGCTACAAGACTTACTCCCAAATCAAAGAACTTTTCATACCTTGCAGGTGTTGGTGGCCCAATGCAACAACGACTCGATGAACCATGTTCTGTTTCATTCTTGTTTGCAAAACTGGAGTAACAACTCAAGTTAGAGATGATACCGTTTTGAAACTATTGCAAGCTATGAAATGTAATGTATAGCTCTTTCAAACCCGAAGTGTAAAAATTCAAATTAGAAAACATTTGGGGGGCACCCACACATCCGGGGCGTAGCCACGTTGCTGGGGCAAACCAGCGTGGCTCTTTTTTTGCCACCCATCCCGAACATCCAACGAGGCAGTTGGGGTTGGGTTACTCGGCGGTCCTTGCAATGTCATGGTTGTCAAAGTACCTTAGCATTTTAATTTGAACTGCTATTTGTTTGCATAGCAACGAAGGCTCAGGATTTGGTGTGAGATTGGTACAGTGTTTTGGGAGTATTACCTTTGTTGTCTTGCTATGGGTAAACCTTGCCATAAGTTAAAGAAAGTGGCAAGGGAAACTCAAAAAGGGTCCATGGCTTTTGGGCCAACGCATGTCGATTCTCGTGGAAGATCCCAAAAGATCAAGAAGGAAACGATGGCTGGATTGAGGGCACTATCAGCTCCGAAGGTGGGAAGCGGTGACACCTGTGGTGATACTTTGCAGGTATTTGTAGCTATATGGAATATGTAGACTTTATTTAGATTTCAATAAAACATAATATACAAGATTTATTTATAGATCATATAATCTATAGCTATTTGTGACCATGTTTTCACATGTAAATTGTTTTGAAGTCAGCAAAGGGTTAAAGGGTTCAAAAAAAGAAGAATCCCCATAGTAGAATGTTTTGGATTCAGGATTTTAATTTCAAACCAGCGCTAATCAAGAGAGCGAAATACACGTACGTTGCATCCCTGTTCTGTCCATGAAGAGTTATCCATTGGAATGCGTCTTCTTCAATCCAATTCAAATATAATGTATGAAAGAAAATTCCATGATGGCCTTGTCCACTACCAAGTGGCTTGGAAAAGTTCCTACATACATTAGAGTCTCAGTCTTGGTAATTCCAATTTCCTGCCAAACTGTTTGAGGTGCTTGCGATGCTAGCAGCCATGATCTTCGCCATGAATCTGCCTTGGACGCCGGTGGATCATGTTGAGCTCTTTGCAGGGAAGCAAAGTGTTACATTGGGGGAGCTGCAGGACACCCAAGCAAAGAATTCAACCATTTACAGTTTGATGTTGATTTCTGTTCTACACAATGTAACCCAAAGCAGTTTTATGAAGTCTTTGACATTTGTTGTTTCATGTTGTTTCGGATAGGAAGGCCGCACCTGTGCGGCTTTGGACATCGAGTATGGTGGTGATGAAATGAATTTCATGAAACCATCAGGTTTCGCACATGCTATGTTCCAAATTCTCCGGATCCAACGTGGCGGTAGCGTCACAATGGCACCGGTTTGCAGTTCTTGGGTTTGGGTGAAACTTGGCTGTTTTTTCAGTATTGTAGTTGAGAATTGTATTGGGATGACAATTAGTTACCTATAGGATTCGGTCCCATGATGTGGTCCCATCAACTTAAAAGGAATGCATCCTAGAAGTGCTTACCTGTTAAACTTGTGCACCCAGTACATTTTTCCACTTTGGGGGGACTCCTTCAACAAAACATGCTAAGGGCTAGAGGCACTACTAAGAGGTCTTCAGCAAGCCCAATGGGAGATTCAAGCATATCGTGCGTTGCCACTGGCAACGTCATGGTTGCAAGATGTTGCTTGTTGATTCTACTGGCGGCTTCGAAAGGCTGCTTCTGGATTTTAGAGCAACCACGTGGAAGTTTGCTTGAGAATCACCCATGCTTTCAACTACTTATGAAAAAGCTCACCATATTCCGCAAGCATATAAAAATGGCCGAGTACGGCGCTGAAAGTGAAAAAGGTACATGGTTGTACTCAGGAGTTGGGTTCCAAAAACCACCAACAAGTCGTTTGTAACATAGGGTGTTTTTAAAGTTTAAAGGATCTAAAGTTCTAAACGTGATACATGCCTGTAAAAACTATTGGCCCCTCCAAACGCCTTTGCAGCTTTTTGCCAGGACACCAAGAAATCAATGAGCTTGACCACTTCAAGCCGCCGCAATCCTCACTGCCGGCACGCAAGAAACTTGCTTTGGTGGATGTATACTCGGACTCATGTGGAGTTAAGAGAGTGAAAGGAAATAAGCAGTTAAAGCTTTCGCAAGCCTATCCCAGGCAGTTTCTTGATCAAAGAAAAGAGTATTGCTTTCTTGAACAGACCTATAAAATCTAAAATCTTAATCCGATCAAAGAGAGTTTGGGATTTAGTAAGTGGTTACCAAAGAAGATTTGCTCAAACATATCCATATAAGTTTCTCAAATGCCCCCCACCAGTTTCTGATTCTGGATCATAGAAAGGTTTGGAATTCACAAATGTTTGTTACTTTTTCAAACGCACCCCAAATGTTTGGAATTCCAAATGTTTGGCATGGGTAACTTTCCAAAGGGACCCCATCAGTTTCTGATTCTTATAGGGAGTTTTGGAATTCAAAATCTCAAGCTCTTCAAACGTATCCCCATCAGTGTCTGATTCTGGAGCCGCCAAACAACTTTGAAGTTTGTTCTTTGGGTTTTTTGGGATCATTCGAGGTTTGGGAAATCACTGGCCAAGCTGCGGAGTCGCTACCAAGCATCGATGAAGCGGAGTGCAAAGGTGTTCCTCAAGGATGCTGTTGCTCAAGCTCGTACGGGGAAGCTGGTAAAGACCAGTAAAGAATTCCATTTTTGGATGAAACATGCCGAATTAGATGAAGTTTTCGACTACTTGACGTAGCAACAACCTACTGTGTCTTAGATTTTGGAAGCTCGTTAAATCCTGCTGGTTGGGTGGCAATCTGTTTATTTATGGGATAGTCTTGATCTTTAAATGAACAAATGCCAAAAACAAAAATGTTTGCTTCCACCCCACCTGTTTGGGTTAGCTTCACAATTAATGAGAGCCGGAGCCAATTGCAATGGGAGTCACTCTAAAAGTTTGAGCGAGTTACTGCATTGAAAGAGTGCTAAACAGTCCAACCATTGAATTTCATGTTGGAGGAATCGCCACTATTGGTGCCCTTAGAATTTCTTGAAATTGTTTGCCCTCAAGACTTGAATTTCTTCCAATTTCTTGCCAGGGGAGGGGATGCCACGATTGGTTCTGAAACACATTGGGAAGTCAGGTGCCACCACCCTTGTCACACCTGTTCTATACTTTTTGTTCACAAGTTATAATTTTGTAACCAAAGTCATAATTCAAAAGTTGCGATTTGTCGAGAAAAAGTTGCGAATTGGCGAGAAAAGTTGCGATTTGTAGGAACCATAATTTCCCATCATTTTCATATGTCATAAGAATCACTGGGATACCTGAATCAACTGCTACTGCGTTTATTTGTGCAACCCATAGGTAACTTCTGAGCATTTTGGTTCAGGGACTTTTTTCCAAGGCATAGGTGCTGAAAGGCATAGGCCATGGCTAAAACTAAGTCCAGAGAGAAACCAGTTGTGCCGGGGCCTCCAAATCCCCCACCAAAGAACCGAGTTCATGGGAAGACCGCGCCAAGTGGCGGATCAAAGTCCAGCCCTTCAACTTGTTCCACCACTGCCTCAAAGGGATTTGTCTACTCGACCCCTTCTGACCGTGGGACTTTAAGTATGAAGTCTCCAAGTGATGGGAATCAGAATGACAAGAAACGGCCAAGAGAAGGTTCTGCTGAAGTTGCTAAGCTTTTGGAATTGAAAGATGCAGTTGAAGAAAAAGCAGCAAAGAAAGCAAAGAACGCAGAGAAGGCAGATGAGAAGGCGAAGGCGAAGCAGAAGGCAGAGGAGAAGGAGAAGGCGAAGGAGAAGCAGAAGGCAGAGGAGAAGGAGAAGGAGAAGGCGAAGCAGAAGGCAGAGGAGAAGGCGAAGGCGAAGCAGAAGGCAGAGGAGAAGGCGAAGGAGAAGGAGAAGGCGAAGCAGAAGGCAGAGGAGAAGGAGAAGGCGAAGCAGAAGG
>Ga0126337_10003279_pt1 | contig 10559 bp, 8 predicted proteins | sample DipCmetagenome_FD_92527 | JGI IMG/M metagenome (GOLD analysis project Ga0126337, IMG submission 92527) | Coral microbial communities from La Bocana,Puerto Morelos, Mexico - Diploria C A metagenome | ecosystem: Host-associated > Invertebrates > Cnidaria > Coral | place: La Bocana,Puerto Morelos... | reverse complement strand
GGTGAAGACTTGGGGTGGGGTCATGGTGACGTCACTATGACCCAGTCACTGGCCAGTGCACAGCAATTCAAACCCTGGCAAAATGATCCTTTAAACAAAATGCATGCGGTAAATTAGAAAGCAACATTGTGTATCATTTTCTATACTTTTCCAAAGCGATCAAATAACCCACCAACCCTATATGTTTCATCTGCAAGAGCCATTGAACGGCATCCTTCGGCAATCCGATCCCATGGCACTTTAGAAGCCGGGGTACCCAGAGATCAAAGCGAAAATATTCGAATATGTAGGGAGCAATGGCTGGCCTGTGACGCTGCAGTGCCACAGCATAGGTAAATCAGAGGCAACAAAATGGGAACAAGTGACTGTTTGAGTCCTGTTCAATCACTAGATTGACATTCAGCAATGCTTCACCATATTGAATAATGCCGTACACATGACATTGTAGATAGAGTATGTTTGCAATATGTTTGCAGGTTTATTCATCTGGCCATATGCTGTAAACAAATCCATTTGTAGGAAGGCTCACCATAACTTTCAATGCACCTTGACGCAAAAGAACCACAGAAACAGTCTCCCAGGGAATCGCAGTGAGCCTGAGCGTTGCTGGTGACCCTCGTCTTCTGTTAGGGTCTGAATCACGAATTTGTGTTTTTGTGCTGTGCACATCTGTGCACCATACATGACAGAATTTGGGGTTCAACACTCGTCGCCAACTCACACACACGGATCTTCCAGTCCAAGCATCTTCAAGTGAGCCAAGCCAGGTATACCATGCAGTAGCTCCAGCACACAAGATTGAATGCCTTTGGTGGTGTCTTGTAGCTTTTGCCCGGCCTGAGCAAATCAAAGTTGCATCAACAATGGACCGACCCAAAATGGATCAATTCATTGTTGACTCAATACCACTGAAGCCAACATCAGCTTTTCAACACGCCAAGATGGTGCTATGCCAAGATGCCAATTGCACCAGCCAGTGCCGGTGGGCCGGCAAGCGCGCAGGCGAGGTCAGAGCACGACAGTAGCTGGCCTTGGAGCAAACGGAACTGGCAAGGTTTGTTCTGTTTTTACATGTGTTACTCAAAGGAATTGGCTTGTCTTCTTCGTCTGGAGAAAGAACTTCAAGCTTGTATAGAGGTGCTGAAGGCTCTTCAGCCTCCTCCCCACATACCAAAAACCGCCCGTGTTGTCCATGCCCCAGCACAAGACTAGAAGGCTCAGACCATATTTTTTGCATGGCTTGATTGCTTGCTTGTTTGCTTCTTCGTGTTCATGCTTCTTTGCCTGTTTCACCATTTGACTCTTCCCGTCTATGCAGGTCAAAACTCTGGCACTCCGACCCCATACCCTAGTCACTCTTGACTCTTAATATCTCAGTGATAAAAACATTTGTGTTCGTCTGCCTTCCTTTTTCGCTGCCAAGGTGAAGGCTTTCAATCCAAGGCACTTTGCCTTGCCCATGAAAAGATTTTTCACTGTACAACTTCTATTTTTCATTGACTTGAAATTTAGCCTCATGGAAGAAGCTTCTTCTCTTGAACTTCATGGTAGAAGCGCATGAGTAAGCTGGGATTGTTTGAAAGCACGGTGATGGCCCAGCTTACCACGACCCCAGCGAAGCTCTTAACCCTCTTGAGGGTTGATAAAGAAAAACTTGGCTGTCATAGACAACATGGTTGGGTTGGGACGTAGGCGGGGAATGTACGACAACCCATCTGTAATGTAAATTCGAGCCACACGGGAATTTTGCCAGCGGCCACGGATGAGCGTTTGCTCCATGCTACCCGACCGTTGGAAGAGGGCCGTAGCCCCTCCCCGACGCAAACTGTACGGCCTAAAGCCAAAAGCCTGAAGGCCAAAGATTTGACATAGGCGATTGAACCGGGTACGAAATGCTTGAGGTGTTCCACTCCACAAAGATAGATGTGTCAAACGCTGTGTTTTCCGAATTGTCATCAATGATTGCAGGAGCATAAGGCAAATAGGATCCTTTAATGCTAAAGCATCATCCGCTGCAAATCGCTTACTCGTTTTGGTGGAAGCAAGGCGTATCAAGCCAGCATCACCTTTGATCAAGCAATCGGCACAAGTGGCCTGCAGCATTTCACCTGTTCTCAACAATGCATGGAATGCCAGGATGAGGCAAGTCGCCATTTCAATGTTGTCAAGACTCAATTCATATGCTGCCAGAGACCGAACCAATTGTTGTGTTAGTGGCGGCGCACGGGCCGGCACCTCGACACGGCGCCATGTAGCAAACAATTTCCAACTATGCGGTATTTGCCTTTTGGTGTAAGGCTGAAAGAAGTGCAATGCTGATAAAGCATCACCTACGGTCAGTAGTGGTTCCCCGGATCGCCACATGCGATGGATCCAACCGCAGATTTTCTCATCCAGTTCTCCCAACTTATCAACTTTTTGCAGGATAGGCAGAAGCAAACGCAGAGCCAGATAATACCGGCTTCTGGTCTGAGTTGACAGCGATGCTTCTTCCAAATCAATATTCTTACGGCGCTGTCTCCTTTGTTGTTTGCTAGCTCTTCCAAAAATAGTTTTAGGACCTGGATGCTTCATCTGTAGGATTTTCAGTTGATTCCACGGGAGCTGCAATTAGCTGAAGACCGAATACCAACAAATGAGCAGATAAGTGTCTGAGTCGCCTTTGCAACACGCGGCTTCCTGATCGGCCTTTGCTACAAATGCTAATGCAAATATATGAGTCACTGATATGAAATATTCGGGTATCGCTCTGTGATGAATGTATGGCTTGATATTTTATGGCCAAAATTATAGCTTCAAGCTCCAAAATGTTGATGTGAGAAGGTCGCTGCCACTTAAGCTTGAAAATATGTTTCCATTCCCACCAATCTGCAGAAACAGATTGTCGGGGGAAGATTTTCTTGTTAAGAATCTCCCCTGTAACAATGCGTACATCACTGCCAGTGTGGTCTGTCCGTTTCAGCAAAAACTTGTTGAGCCCCTGAACATCTGCTGTGCCCCGAAGTTTAAGCGGCGAGCCATACTGTAAAGATCTTCCCAAAGGTGCAGCCAAACGTAAGGGGGCTCTAAACCCGGGGGCCATCCCCATTCGGTTAGCTAATAGCTGATAATGGGTCCTAGGAATAAAGCGAATGCTCAGAAGATAAGCGAAAATCACGAAGGAGTGGATGGAGAAGGAATCACCTAACAAAGAGCATCTGGTATCTTCATATCGCTGCTTACTAGCCTTGATTGTAGAAGCCGACATACAAGGAAGAGTGTGTCCATAACCATGCCCCAAAAGAATTTCCCTTTCAGATGCAGATAGAAGTCTCCATGTAGAATCCGTAACAATGAGATACTGTTGCTTATACTGATAGGGAGGAAAGCGGAATTGATCCGCTCTCCATCGGGAAATGGTGTTTTCATCACATTTTTCGAGCCCTGCCGGCTTTGGTGGTGGTTTAGACCTTGGGATACTCTTCATACATGTAGGAAAGTATATACGGTCTCCTTCGCCTAACCATCGGTGCTGGGGCTGTATCCACGAAGAAACTGAAGGATGCGGTGCAACAGCACTTACTACAGTCCAAAGCATTTGCGGATCAAGTGAAATCCCTTGCAATGTATCGTCAAGTTTCTCTGACACCCAAGCAAAGCGAGGCCTGTGCATTGGCACGGCGTCGGCACAGTCCACTTTGTATGGGATGCACCTAAGGGTCTCTGAGATGGCCATAGTGGCCGACTTGTCCATAGAAGCCACGTTCTCAAAACAATGCTTTATTGCTACTGCTCCTTTGAATTCTGCGTGTAACAGCCCCAGGATGCGAGGTATTTCCCAGAAAAGTGGGGATTGTGGACCTTCAAGATTTAAACGATACGCTTTAGCTGAAGAAAGATCAACACAGGGAAACCCTCCCCAAAGGTGGATTTCAACGACATCGCTAAACTTTAGGGCCCACTCATTGATCATATCTGGGGAAATAGACCGAACATCCTCATACATCAGGGTACCCGGCCATCTCCTACTTGTAACCCTGTTTGCTTCTTTACAGGTATCAAAAGAGATCCGCCCCATAGGAGTTACGCCAATTATGTCATAACAACGAAAAGCCCCTCAAAAAGAAACAAGGGTCAGTTCAGGAGGTCCGTCGGGAGTTGTTTTTGGCAATGTGCTGTGTACCTATTATGCATACATTTTTGGGAGCAAAAATCAGTGATAAAATCAGTGCGTCGGATGCCTCATCAACAGGTGGTGCGGTAGCATTGTCACAACAACTTACAGAACAAGGGAAAGATTTCAAGATTGCTAGTCAGCTGGCTGAGGATAGCCCGGGCTTGGCACCTATTCTAATCATATCCCTATTCAACGGCATTGGGGGACGCCGCTGATGAAAGCCCAAACATCATTGAAGATACTCATGGTGGGTCTCCGGAATTGCATTAGGAAAATCCATCGCCCTGCAATTATTTGGAGGTGCTTTTTGGGAAGGAATTTTTGGGAAAGAAGCCACAATGTTGACTGGATGATCTTTACAAAACGGGTAGAGGAACCACCAATCATCTGTAGCTCCCCATTGATCTCCGCCCCCAGCTCTTCAATTTGTTGTTCTGCCACTTTTCGTTTCTTCTCTGAGGACAAAACCCCTGAATCATTCCAGAGTTTTTCAGCCAACTCATGGCACTTAGCCCCACGTATTGAAGGGTCAGGGGGTGTCAATTTTTCGGCTGCGCAAAAATTGTCTAAATAAATATGCCACCAAAAAGCTCCTGTCTGTTTGGCCTCAGTGATTGTTTCAACCAACAATTTGGGGAGAGAACGGTCACGACATATCTGATGTTGACTGTTTAGACCCCCTCTTAACAGAATATTCTCCGAAATCTCCTGCATGAGGCCTACCGATGAACTCCACCCCATAGGAATTACGGAACAAGCCAAGGCCCATTGTGCGCCAGCTTGTTTTCCAATTTCCTTTCCATCAACCACAAAGTTGAATGCCAAAAACCGTCTCCATTCCGGGGGTAGTGAGAAAAGGTAAAATGCGGAACTCATGTCTGATTGAAAACACTCCAAACTCTGACCATCTTCTAGAACCGTAGTGGACCATGACATAATACTGGGTAAAGAATTTACCTTGCCGTGGAGTTGTTGAAGTACTCTGTTACTAGGCACCAAGTTCATGATAAGCCGCAAAATGGGGCTCCCGTCTTTCAAGGTAGTGGGTTTCTTGACACCAAACAAGCCGTTGAGGAGTTTACGACCTTTGATTTCCAAAATGTCTTCCAAAGGATGCCAGTCGCAAACTCCCCGCTTTACCAGTTCCATCGCCAAAGGGATCTTATCTTCAGAGGCAACATGAATCTTCCCTGGGAAAGTAATGCCAGTAAGATCAGGGTCCCTTAAAACACAAAGTTCGGGGTTCAACAGGAATCTTGAAGTACCAGAACCAACCCAATCTAAGGAATTGATAGATCCTCCGTGTCCTACTGGTGGAAGGGAAGGAAGTACCTGTTCTAATGTCAGTTTTTGACAAGTAGTTACTTCTTCTCCTGAATAACTGATTTGTTTTTCGGTCACATCTTTTGCGATCCTGGGAACATCCACTGCGATACGCATGTCGTTTTGACAGCGTCGTTTAACTGCGGCCCTAAGACTACCAACTGCTGCCTTCTCGGCTTTCGTCCACGGGCCTGCTGAAGGAGCGGCCTCATGACCAGCCAGCCGATTTCCGGCAAAAAGCAAAAGGTAGATCCACGCATTTATATGCAGATCTTCCACAACTGCAGGGGCCATTGCACTGTCCAAGTCAATCGAAACCATCTTCTGTCTCAAAAATACCAGGTCACCTTCTCTCATTGGAAAGACCTCCCCCTTCCGTCGCAAAGGAGGTGTCTTGACCTTGGCAGCTTGTTTCAAAAACATAGATCCAATCACTTCACCACTTATCTTCGCTTTTGTTGGGTTGAAAACCGACTGTACAAAAAGCCAGCACAGTGCACACCCCGTCCGAGCTAAACTCTCAGTTTCCTGGAGAATGCGGCCAAAGGTGTACTCTTCACCGGATTCATTTTTGAAAAACATCTCCTCTTCATCCATGTAGTGGGAGGCACGATGATAAATCAGCCTCCCTTCATCTGCCTTCTTTGTTACTTTTCTGCAGGGGCCTCTTTCGAGGCGTTCCAATCTTGTCCTTTCTTTCCTCCATCTCCATGGCCGTCTCCCCATGGATTCGATTTGCCCTTTCCTTTTCCTTTCTTTCCCCCTTTGGGGTTCCCTTTCCATTCTTTCCATTCTTCTTGCCACTTTCCGTTGCCCTTTCCACCACGTCCACGGCCTTTTCTGCCCCATTGGCTCGGGGCTTCCCAGCCTTGGGCTTTCAGGGCCATCTTTGCATGCTTTCGGGTCTGTAAAAGAACTGCTGTGGAAGTAGCTGAGGCCTCCTCCAAACTGTGAATCTCCAAATGTTTTGCTCCCATCCACCGTCCAGGATGGACTGATGGAGGGCGAAAAACCTCGCCGCCATCGAATCTCCCACCTGGGAAAGGTGACCCTTTCTCAACAGGTCCATCATTGTCGCCAGGTGGAACATCTCTCTGACCGCTGCTGTTGTTGCTCCCAGCTGAGGTTTCACCAAAATTTGGAAATACGAAAGGATCTTCACCCCTGAATCCAATCTCGTCCCCGAGGACGGCACCTCCACGGTGCTGGACTGGTCCAGTGCTCCTCGCATGTTGCACCAAGAGTTCTAATACGCTTCCCGGTTTCTCTCTCGCCCTCCTCCTCATGGGGGCTTCGAAGTCCAATGAATCCTTGGACTCCTCCTCGTCCTCCGAACTGTTGCTCGAGCCTTCGTCTGAGTCGCTGCTCCCATCGGAGCTCGAGGGATCGTCTCCTGGTCTGCCTCTTTTCTTCGTCTTCTTCTCCTTCTTTTTCTTCTTCTTCCTCCTCGAGGCTCGATCCCCCCTCGAGGGTTTCTTGGGAGGTCTCTTCCCATCGTCTGGTGTAAGGATCTTCGCTAAGGCCTCCCCCAGCTGCTGTGCCGGGGTCTTCTTCTTCTTTGTCTTCTTGCCCTTTTCCACGGTCGCTGCCGCGATTGCTCTGCGAGTCAGCTGACCTTGAAAGCCTCTTGTAGGTGTATCTCTTAAAGCCTGTAGGTCTTCTAACTCCTTTCGACCCCTCGGAGCTGCTCGTCTCTCTTTCATCGAAGGGACCATCGCCAAAGCGGTCCCAGTTTGCAGGAAGTCGTCCGGAGCAAAGCTTGAACTTCCAGAGGTCGAGGAGAGCACTTCTGTGAGGTCCTTGTCGTCTTCCTCGGGTTTGTCGTTCCTCTCCTTGACGCCTGTGAGCCGGGCACGGACCTGGTCCAGCTTGGCTCGAAGTGCAGAACGCCGTTCGACATCCATGTCTTCGCTGTCGTCTCTTTGGGGTTTCTTTTCCTTTTTGTCTTTCTTTTTCTTTTTCTTTTTCTTCTTCTTGTCCTTCTCTTCTTTCTCTTTGCCTTTGAAAGGCCCAGCCTTGCCTGTAGCTCTTGAAGCCGGTCTTTTCCGCGAAGGCCCAAGTAACTCCTGTTGCTCGTCGGGCTCCTTGTCCTCCGGGGGGCCTGCAAAAGCCTCCAACCAGCGATTCAACTGTCTTCTCGTACCAGCATTGTGGTACGTGGGATTGAATTGTCCTTCTTTGTAGATCCGCAATTTTGTAGCATGCACTTGAAAATCTCCGGCTGTGGAACATGGCGTTGTGCTGCACAAATGAATGCTGCCTCGACGCCTGTTGAACATCAAGCTCAACTCTTTGCTTGCCTCTGCATCTGAGCATCCAATGAATTTGCATAGGAGTACCAGCTCTGAATCTGGAAGAACCACACTCACTTGCTCTACCAGAAACCCGGCCCAAATGGCCAGCTCTGGTTTGAAGTTTGAGTCCCCCAAATATATTTCGATAATGCATCCTCTTGAAATCTCTAGGGTGCCCCAATCGTCAGATTTGAAATTTCTCTCAACCCAAACAATCGTCTCACCCAGTTGTCCAGGCTCCATCTCCTCAGCGTGGGCTGCGATGGCTTCTCCTCTCTAAATCCTGCTGCCAGAACTCAGGAGGCAATGCACGATGCACCGGTGTCTGAGGGTCCGCTGCCAATCGATGCAGTCGCTTGTGTTTTCGACCACCTCGATGTTTCTTCGGTCGGTGTCCTTGGGTCCTATGGCGTTTCCCTTGATGTCGATCTCGAATTCCTCTGCTTGTCCCAGATCGCTCCTCACCTTTGCCAGTTGAACTGCCCGGAGGAGCTCCAGCAGGTTCAGCAGGTCTATGATGATCTTCTACTTTCCTTTCCTCTCTGCGAGGGGGTTCTTCAGAGGGAGTATCTTCGTCTTCCTCCTCAGGCTCTTCCTCCTCACTTGGACTAGATGCTCTAGCAGCTTTCTCGTCCTTAGGGCTTCTGTTGCAGCTTCGTCTCAAAGGGGACCTCGACCTTGCAGGAGTTCTCTCTCTCTCAACCTTGACTGCAGGGGGATGTCTGGGTTTTGATGCCTCGGATTTCGCCTGGGCCACCAATCCAGCGTCCAGGTTTCTCAACGACTTCACAAGGCGCGCTGCTCCCACAACAGCCTCGCTAGCCGCTGATCTCAAACCACTAGACACCCACCTGCTAGTCAAGGAGACGCCGAGGCTCTCCCAAGCAGAACAGGTCACACACCAAGTATCACCTTCAAATGGTGGTGCCTGTCTGCACTTTGCACAAGACATCCAAAGCTTTTAGCTATAAGCCGAAATTCAGCAGCCAGTACGGAAACTCACACAAACCGTCCTAGGGACTATCATATATTATCAAACATTATCATACCTTTCCTTCACCAGTAAACTTTCACAACATCAGACCATGCCACATAGGAATTGATGTCTTCTTTGGCTAACTGCCGCTGCAACTGGCTCAAGCTCAAGGTGGGATAGAATGTCCGAAGCCTCACACTCAAGGTGGATGCTACCAACACACCCAGGTTGAGTTGAATGGTGAAGTTGAATGTAGCACCACAGTTCGCAAACAAACTCTAGATTCTATCCCTAACCTCTGAACTGCCCGCCTGGCCAATTCAAAGTCTGCCCATACTTCAGGGATCCGTTGGAGTCTCAAATTGGCGAAGGCACGGCGCACCAACCTCATGCTCGAAGCATACTTCTGAATGGTTCCAAAATCAACACACCATCTACATTCATGCACTTCAGTTACTTTCGTTTCGCTCGTGCTCACCTGTTTTTTTGTCCACAAGGTCTAGGGAAAAAAGGGGGATGCTAAAACACCACCCCATTCTAGAGGCAATCTATGGCAAGCTCAATGAGTGGCTCTAGAATTTGGTTGCAACCTTGGCACAACATCACGGGTAAAAGCGGCCCTCGTGCCAGGCAATGGCTTGCCTCAGCAATTTCTTGAACCTAGAAACCTAGGGGTGGGGAGGGTAATGGCCACATGACTTTTCAAGAATCATTTTAAGGATATCCCCAAAAAATAGCCTTTAAACCTCGAAATTCTGGAGTTCAAATGATGAAGCAAAGAAAGGTGGCAACTGTTGACCCCGGATGCAAATTGTTCTGCGGGGATTGTGAGGTATGTGAATTTCTATGTAATTGTGTCGGATAAGCAACTGACATGTCAAAAGCATCCAAAATAATTATATCTGACCCCTGAAAATAACTATGTCAATGTTTGATAGGATGTCGCTGTCTTTCAGATTATTTTGGCTGATGAGTACCCCTGTAGCGCAATCCAAAAACTAAAATCCTGGCACGCCAGAAACCATCTTTGTCTACGCTAAAAGGAAAATCTCTTAGCCCTCCTGGGGGTTTGCAAGGATGTTTCATTCGCGAAAACCAAGGCGCCGCCAAATCAAAGTCTCTGCTGGCCGCCTGCCACTGGTTCAAACGGAGAAGGACCACGCCACGATTGTAGGCATGGACCGGATTCCCTGGCAGAAAGGGCTTGGGCAGAGGGGTATGGTAACCCACAGCCACTGATCATCAAATGCCTCCGAGCTCTTTGTCTTTTTGTTGGAAATGATATTGGAATCTGCGTGTGAGTCGTTACATGCATGACTCTATCAGCACCACAACATGGAGATTGGTCTATCTGCAGGCCTTTTGTTTTGGGCACAAGTAAAAAGAGGTTTGGCAGTGGTTCAACTGCACTTTGGGTTTGTCAGGTTATGAGCCCAAACTGACTGCCCTGTGGTAGCTCTTGCAATGGCGATGCAGCGATCATCATCAATGGGGCCTTCGGTGAACCCATTTTGGTCGCAGCGGACTCAGGAGCGAGTTGCGGTTCAGCAAGCGAGGCCAGTGGATCTGCCAGTGCCATCAGGTGATGACGAAGATCTAGATGGGAGCACTGGGGAACAACCACTGCCGGTGGAAGGATTGCGGGAGATCACTGTAGAATCGAGTGACTTTGGAAGACAGCTTGGAAAGGGAAGAGGAGAGTTATGTGCAAAATGTTGGGAGGTTTATGCAATCATGTTAATATATGTTCTGGCTTATAAATGGGTCTTAAAGATTATTTAATATTAATATTGGAGAATGTTCTTCTATG